>Ga0207704_10000322_pt1 | contig 22361 bp, 30 predicted proteins | sample KBSMisM12_FD_184308 | JGI IMG/M metagenome (GOLD analysis project Ga0207704, IMG submission 184308) | Miscanthus rhizosphere microbial communities from Kellogg Biological Station, Michigan, USA - KBS Miscanthus M1-2 (SPAdes) (version 2) | ecosystem: Host-associated > Plants > Roots >...
GCGTTGTCTGTGATTTGAGTGTCGAGAATTGCGTCAACCACTACGTCATCGACAACAACCTGTCCCGGAATGAAGCTCTCAAAATCTTCAATAAGCTTTGCGCAACCAAGATCAGGATCTGTTGATCCTCCACCACCGCCTCCTCCTGGAGGAAGTCCCAGTCCCGAAAGTTCCCAACACTTGGGGAGATCTCCCGCATAAAGACGAGCTTCGAGAGCGGAAAGATCTCCTTCTCGAGAGTCATATGTGAAATATGAATCTCTTCCACAAGCAGGCGTTGTTGTAATAACGAACGATCGAAGATCTGGTGTGGTGTTGTCTGAAATCGTTTGATAACTACGTGCAGAAGGCTGAACAAGACAATTGTAAGCGATGTGAATCTTATAGCCAACCGACTGACCAGAGTCACTACCAATTTCAGTACGCCAAGCCATGTGGAACTTGTCCCGCTTGTTGAAGTGTGTTTTCAAACCGTTTTGGATGCTCTTAACTCCCTCGCAAGCTTCAAATTCACGAGGAGTAGAAAGTGCCTGAACCGTCCCTTGAAAGTCCTCGGCAAGTACACGATCCATGTACTTGATACCGTCGAAGAAGTAGTGTTCGGATTCCCCGCCTGAAGGATCTATAGATACTGAAACCAATCCATTCCACGGAACGCCTGTCGAACCATCGATCGGAAAGAAGATGGCCTTAGAGACACCGGTTTCGTAGTAACGAGTCCCTACTTCGTCCCAAACCAACATGATGCCTCCTCTCAGCCCTTGGAACCCAACTCAGCGCGCCGCTGAGCATTGATACGTGCGATGTCCATCTGACGATTGCGACGACTCTGAGGCGTCGGCTTGTTATCTTGCTTAACACTGAAGACCTGAATCAGTGTTAAAAGTCTGCTGAGATTCCAGTATTGCGATTCCCAATTGATGTTGAAACTGCTCATCCAGAAGTAGATAAGTTCGGCTGTAATTGTTTCTCCACTTCGAGCTTGGGGCTGATTACTGAACCATGTAGCTGTGTGTTTCGTCTCGAGATAGTCCGAAATTTGAGTTTGTTGCTCCTCAGTTAGTTTGTAGAGAATCTCCGGAGTCACATCAGGAGTCAAACACATACACATGAGGTAGTCAATGTTCATTTCTTCTGTCTTGTCTTGCGTTGACAAAAGGGGAATTTTCCATTTCTCTTCCCATTTTGACAGAGAAGCCAGAGAATGCTCTAGCTCAATGTCGATAGTCTCAACGACGATTCGATTTGTCTCTTCGTTGAACTTTTCCGACAGAATTACCTTGAGTTTGAGCATTCTCTGGCCTCCCTTCTAGCTGTCAGTACTTGAACGTCCAGGTGTCGTCGCCGACAATGTTGTTGCCGGACGTAGCAACCGCCGTGACGGTAGCCGTCTGACCAGCGGTCAGAGCAGGCTGAGCACCAGGTGCCTTGTTGACACCGTTGATCTTCCACTGAACACCAGTGACCGTCGGCAGAGTGACCACGTGGGTCGACCCGTCGTATGTCGGCTGGTTGGTCTCCTCGACCAAGTCGACATCGGTCAGACCGGTGCCGCCCATGGCCGCAAGAACCTCGTCGGGGGTGGGCATACGCGGATCGTCCACGTCGGTGCCCTGGACGATGTCCAGCAGATCGGCCAGAAGTGCCTGGTCGACCAGTGGGCTGGTGCTGTCGATCGTGAGAAGCGAGGTCGGCTTGAGGTCCGAGTACTCGTCTTCGACGAAAGACACCGGGTTGGACTCGAACTCCCAGCTGAGGGCCGTCATCTCGGGGCTGTCGTTCACCGTAGCGAAGGACTTCTCCGAGGGAGACGTGGTCAGGCCGTAGCCGAAGTGATGCTTGAAACCCGCTTCCGGATCCTGATCGTTGCCGACGATCGTACGGTAGTACAGATCGAACGGCTTGCGAGGCTGCTGACCAACGGCAACGCCGTTGACGAGCTTCATGCCATCGCATTCCAGGAACTCGTCGGGGCACATGTACGCCTCGACCGTGCCACCGAAGGTCTCGGCAGCGCGAATCGCGCCGTACACGATGTTGTCTGCGTACGTCTTGGTGTTGTCGGCACCCGCAGGCGTTTCCGTGACGTTGGTCAGGCCGTTCCAGCCCACCCCGTCGCCATCCTTCGGAAACAGGATGCCGTGGTCACAGCCGGTCTCGTACTTGCGAGTTCCGGCAGCATCCCATTGAATCGCTGTCATTCTTCCTCCTAGAAGAAGATCGTGAAAACATCGTGGTTGAGGTTGTCTGCCGGGAACGATCTGTCATGAACACACCTGGGCAGATCAGCCAACACTTCGTAAAGGCCTGGATCAGGGTCCTTTGCGATAGCAGTCAGCGAGTACCGCTTCTGATGGCGGTGAACTAAGTTGTCAGCGAACGCGGTGTTTCCTTGAGCACGACTGATCGTGATACAAGGAAATTCCATCTCCATTCCCGCAGGAGGTTGGATGTACACCTTCTTGATTGAGTCTCCAAACAATTCCGCGAGGAATATCTGAAGCTCATCCATGGTATACACCCCCTAACCTGAGGAGCAGGCGGACGCCTTGTTGTTCCACATTGGGAACTTTCCACTTGGCGCCCGCCCACTCCACATAGCGAATGGCAAATATGTTGTCGCTGGCATATGAATCTGCGACGATCTCGATGGTGTTCTCAACGACAATATCGTCGTTGACTTTGTCCACAGTGTTCGCCTGACGTGCCGATCGACGTACATCTCCGTAGTATTGCCTCACGGTAATGATGTCTTCGAACACGCCAGGGCGAACCTCTGTCGAGACGCCGAATCCGACGTTGCCCGCGAACCTTGCCATTAGCTATGAAGGTCAGTCGCGGGTGAAGTTCCAGGTCGCGTCGAAGTTGTGCGGGAAGTAGTGACCCGAGGTCGGGTATGCCCGCACGTACACCGAAGCGCCAGAAGCGATCGCCGTCTGAGCACCAGCACTCAGAACCGCATTGGTCTCGTCGTTGCGGTACTCGACACCGGTGACCGTCGGGACCGTCAGAACACCGGTGCCGGTGTTGAAGGTCGGGATGTCCGGAGTTACCTCGGTGCCATTCGCACGCAGCAGAGCCAGCGCAGCCTTGTACTTGGTCAGAGAACCCGAGATCCGGGTCTCCATCAGGTACTTGTACTGGTTGTAGTCGATGTCGAAGTCGTCGAACAGGCCGATCTGGGCGCCCTTGTCGGCACCGACCGTGTAGTCGATCAGGTTGACAATGAGCCCGAAGAGCTCGCCGTCGTCCGTCTGGACGCCCTCCATGACCTCGACGGTCACGATGTTCTTCACGCGAAGCGCAGTGGCCACGTCCGCCTCGGTCGGGTAGAGCCTACGGCCCATCCGGTCCTGCTCGAGGAGGAAGTCGGTCAGAGCGTCGTCGGTCGTGTACAGGGTGGGCGAACCCGAGCCCTTGTAGTACTTCCGAGCACGGAGGATGTACTCCACCTTGTCGCTCACGGTCGCGTTGGCCGGGCAGAGCACCTTGTGGGTGTAGACGTCGTCGTCGAAGGCGATCGGACGGATGCCAGCGCCGTCACCGGCGGTCGGCGGCTCCTTGATCTTGTCCTCGTCGTCGATCTCGCGGCCGTCGCCGATGAGGATCGCGCGCGCGATCTCCTCGTCGAGCATCATCCGCATCTCGACCTTCATCCACGCCACGACATCCATGTCCGTGATGTCCAGGATGTCGTCTCGATCCAGCTTCTGCTTCTTGTAGATGGTGGCCGGAGAAGTGACGCGCTTCGAGAGCGTGAACCACTCGTCCTTCTTCAGGTTGCCCTTCTGGTAACCCTTGGCTCGTGCCTCGTCGGCCGTGATGTCGGCGAAGTAGGTCTTCACGCGGCTGAACGGCGAGTGCCGAACCCCGGTGAGAACCCCGTCGACCCACTCGACGCGGCGCATGATGAACTCCGGCGAGTCCTGGACCGGACGGGCGTCCGGGAACAGGTAGTCGATGTTCTCGATGCCGTACTCGACGTCGTGACCGAGGTGGTCAGCGGCCGCGCTGAGGATGTGCTCACGAAGGCTCCGCACACCGCTTCCGGGACGAGAGACGTCCCCCATGGCGCTGTGGAGGAGCTGGGATGCGGTCTGCCGATCCCAACGCTTGGTGAGATCCAGACCGCTGTGCTGAAGCGAGACGCTCTTGCCGGGGTTCTGGGTCTCGAAGACGTTTCGAGTGGTCATTTCTTCCTCGTTTCCTTCCTGGGTGTGAATGAGGTCGCCCTCGGGGTCTTGCTCGTCGGAGTGTGTCGCGGAGTCAGTGCCCTCGAGGGCCACTCCGATCATCACCCGAACAGCTGCCTGCTGGTCCGGGGTCATGCTTTCCCAGGCCTCGGCCACGCTAGCGTGCTCGAGATCCTCGTCGCCTGCCTCGTCCTCTACGGACTCTTCGGTAGACGTCTCTTCTGTCTCTTCTGCCTCTGCTGCATCTTCTGTCTCTGCTGCATCCTCGGAACCCTCTTCACTGGACTCCTCGGCCTCATCGGTCGGCTCGTCAGCGACGGGCTCCTCCGAGGGGACTGCGTGCTCGAGAGGCTGCCCCATGCGAATGAAGGCCTCGTCGGGCAGGGTCTGGATGCCCTGAGGGTCATCCGGGTCATCAGGATCGTCGCTATGAGCGATCTTGATGTTGTCGATCTTCGCACCTGAGTTCGCGCCCGCAAGAGCGAGAGACACTTCCTTGATGCCGCCACCGAGAACGTGACGAACACCTGCGGAGATCTTCTCCTTCAGATCGTTCGCCCAGATGGACATCGAGTTGAGATCGCCGTGGTCGACGGTCTCCTTGGCGTGCTTGCCCTTGGCGGTCTTGTTGCAGTAGACGTAGCCGTACATTCCGTCGGGTCGCTTCTCCAGAAGCACGTGTCCGAGGACGTTTTCGACGTCCTTGTGACCGTGCTGCCAGACGAACGGGACGACTTCGCCGTCCTGGTGCTCGAAGGCCTTGGCGTCAATCATCCGGCCGTCGGTGCACACGATCCCCGCCTTGGTCACGTAGCCACTGAAGTCAGGCTCGCGATCGATCTGGGTAGTATTACTTCCCATTTTGACGGTTCTCCTTCCGTTTCATCTCAACGGCCGTTCGATGCCGTTTGGTTTCGAGCTAGATCCTTTGCAGCTTTCAGTTTCGACTCGACATCGCTGATAACAGCTCTGGTCTTGTCGATCTGCTCTTGCAACGATGGTGCTGTCTTCGTTTCGTCCTTCTTGTCGGGCGTTGCCTTTTGTTCTTTGGCACGTTCCTTCTGTGCCTTAGCCAACGCATCCTTCGCAGCGGCCTTCTGAGCGGCAGTCTTTGGCTTACTGTCGCCCTTGGTGCCTCCTCCAGACTTCGAAGACGTGGAGTCGCTGCTTTTTGAATCACTACTCGATCCGGCCTCGGCCTTCTGCTTAGCGAGTAGTTCATTCAAGTGCTTCTTCAGCGTACCCAGACGTCCTTCAATCTGGGAAACCTGCCTTGCTGCTGAAGCGGCTTGAATAGCTTGTGTTCTGTTGGCGTGCACATTCGAAGCGGCATTGCCTCCTTCGACCACCCTTGACCCCACACCAGCCTTTGGTGCCGGGATCGGCTGTACCGACCCATTTCGACCCTTGAGCTGACGTGTCTTGAGATAGCGCTCTCGGCGAGCAACAGGATCGTAGGCCGCGTGTTGAATCACGTCGTCTACGCTACGGGGCATTCTCATCCACCCCCAGATCCTTGAAAGCCTTGTCGAGAATGGAATTCATCTCATCGAATAGCGGCTGAGTGGCATCAGGAGCAACTCCTGTCCCATCAACCGCAGGATCAACAATCGGATCGCCATTCTGGTCCAACGCAGCATTGTTTCCTCCAGGCATGTTACTGTTGGAAAGCTTATTTGCATTCGGATCAGGATGTGGCTTGAAACCGATCTTCGGACGAATCTCATTTGCCGTGATGACTTCGTTTCGAAGAAGTGCGTTGATGAGATTAGCCATCTCTGACAACGGAATGAACTGCCACTGATCCCAGTACGTCAGGATCGATTGTCCTTGAGTTCGAGCAGTCTTCGTCAAGAAAGAACGAATCATTCCTTCTTTGACTGCCTTTACAAGAGGACCAACGGTTCGGTTCATGTACTGAAGCATCGTCTTCTCGTCAGCAGAACCATCCATGATCTCGGGCTTGAGTCCGAGCTGACTGTACAACAGGTTCACGAGGTATTCGACTTGACTCATGAGACTGTTGTCCACAGGCCTGTTGAGCTGAATGACCTTGTCGTTGGCATCGATGTATCCGATGCCCAACGGACTGTCCTTCAACTGACTTTCGAGGAAGGAACGACGCTCTTCTGCCTGATTCTGCTTGGTCTGTCCACGAACCGTGTAAGGCAGCTGAATCAGAAGATCCAACTTTCCGTTCACAGACTTCTCGTCAAGAGTGTCGAGAATCGCCAGCTTGCGAACAAGTCGCTGAAGAACACTGGCCCCGTCATTCATGACCTCGTGGAATGGGTTGTAGATGATAGCTACGGAATTCTTAGGAACTGTAAGTTCCTTCCGTTGACCATCGGTCTCGTCATAGGCAGAAAGCTTTACATGCTGTGGATACCATTGCAGAATTTCCGCAACACGCATCTTGAGAACGTCCCAACCCCCACTAATGTCGGGATTGATAGTAGTGTCCGTAGGAAGAATCGCGATACATCCATTGTCAAACATGGACATGTAGACATCGAGGAAGAAAGCCAGAGGCGCCTGATCAATGTTCGCTTCGACAGTCAAGCAATTGTTCAGATTGCTGGGAATATCTTCCTTGTACTGATCATCGTCGTCAAGCCTTACGTGACGAAAGTCAACGCTGGCCGCGTCAAGAGCCATACGAACGTAGATCGCAGTCAAGAGCGTCTTGTCGTTGGCATAACGAAGACTGACCGATCCGGAACTACGTCCTGAAGACTGCCCATAGAAACGCGAGTACTGGTTTTGCTTCGCAAACGACTGAGTTTCTCTGTCAGAGACGAAAGCATTCCAAGCGTGACGAAGTGACTTACCGATTCGTGTACGCCGTGGTTCTGCCATTAGTCACCTCCCTTCCTGTGTCATTCGAACATCTCCTTGTTGAGTTTCCAAGCAACGAAAGCATCTAGAGCCGCCGATACGTTGTCGATCTTTTCTTCGTAGCGTTTCTTCATGAGCTTTCTGTTGTAGTTCGTGTCCTCCTCGACAACCGCATTACCCATGCAGTACTGCATGAGAAGCTCATCGAAGAGAAGGAGACGTTCTTCGGACAGGTTCTTGAGTTCGCCGAGTGGGACCGACTCGGTTCTTGCCCCCTGAATGACTCGTTCCATACCGTAAGGACCATTCATCTGCTTCCACTTTTCAACGAAAGCATGAGCACCGTAAAGGTCATAGCCAAAGGTACGTACATCGTAGTCACAGGTCTGAATGTGTGCATCGAGATCATCGAAGATCTGACCATCGACATCCAAGATAGTTCCAGGCATGACATGAAGGCTGCCTTCATCAATGAACTCGTCATACTTGGACCGAGTAGATCCAGGAAGTCGACCCATGGTTCGTTCTGTGATGTAGCTACGAACCTTTACTCCAAATTTTCCGTTTGGGAGGGGAAACAAAAAGGTGAATGCGCAGAAGTCATCACCCTGCGACAGGTCGGCACCCAAAGAACAAGGGAGTCCCCAGAACTTACGCTTACGATGGGGCAGAGTTTCTTCGTATGTGAAGAAGTATGTGAATCCTGCCATCGGAATGCCAAAGCGCTTTGCCAGGATGTCATTACGTTGTGAGGGCGACTTTTCTGCACGCTCTACCGCCTTGTGGTAGGTAGAATATGACACGGTCTTAGCAAGATTCGGCTGTGCCTTGACCCACATGTCCGGATTCTTGATCTCTTCAAGCTCATCCAACTTGTAATGCCAGATAGAAATCTCAGGAGCAATATAGTCACCCTTGAGAATCTCCTGAAGAGTCAGCTTGATGTTGTCACCAGCACCGTTTCGAACTGTTCCTTCTGAACTGACTGCTACAATGAGCCAATCATCGACCTTTTCCGCTCCCTGTCGAATAGCCTCAACAACATCCTCACGAATATCGCCTGACAGCCACTCATCCACCGTGTTGTACTTGGACCGAAGTCCTTGAAGCTTGTCAATCGACATGGGTCGTACTTCAAGCAAGGAGCCGGTCAGAAAGTTCTCGACTCCCTTCTTAGTGGGAACCAACTTCTGTCTGAGAGCTCGTGACCCCGTAGTGTTTTGAAGTGAACCCTCCGTCAGAAACTTGAAGTACGGCCCTCGCGCACGGGTGATGGAAGTGCGAATAGGACCGATGATCTCTTCGGCTTGTTTCATCGTTGGAGCGGTAGTGATCTGATGGGTAGTATGTCGATCGCAGTTCAGACCATAGTTCTGAATGCACGACTCATAGAGCGATTTAGCCGCACCACGAGCCACGATCAGATACTGGATGTTGGTAAGACGCTTCTTGACTGTCTTACGCTCCCAGTGACCTCCGCGACCGTCTTCATTCTTGACGTAGTCGTCAAACTCTTCGAAGAACCACCATCCGAACACTTGTTCCGACCACACCTTGAAGGTGTCGAGCAGAACTAAAGGCTCTCCGTCAGTAAGCGTAAGCTCATCTTCGCAGAACCTGACAAAGCCTTCTACCTTGGACCCGTCGTAGTAGACGCGCGGGCTGGCGATGAGCGCTTCAATGCGATCCATCTCCATGAGGATCTCCCGGCAAACCGGAATTTCCTTTTGGAGAACCAAATCGCGGAACTCCTCGTAGTACACGGGCACTGCCCGATTACTCAAACTCATCGCCAACCCTCCCTTCTACTACTTGCCCTTCTTGGGGGCCATGCGCTTGGAAACCTCTACAAGAGCCTTACCGGCATCAAGGTTTGACGGCAGCTTCTCTTTAGGATCGAAATGCTTGGAGCTCTTGTGCAGCTTAAGTCCTGTAGCTAGAACCGCTTGCTCCATAGCAACGTCAAGCGCCTTGTTCACAACACGGTCAATTTGTCGACTGCCCTGACTCTTGATGAACCTCTTGATGAAACCATCGGTCTTGGCCTTGGTAGCCACCGATTGCTCAGAAAGAGCCTTGTTGACGTCCTTCTCCAGCTGAAGTCGACGCGTGTAGGACTGAAGCTCTGTGTTCGACAGAGAATGAATCCCGTTCGTGTCGATCTTCTTCTGAATCCGATCCTGGGCGATCTGATCGGCAGAACCCGTGCGAGGCTTCAAGCCCGTCGAAACCGGCTCCGAAGATGCCTTCTTTCCGACCACTCGAGAGACTAGTCCCGATGAACCGACAGGACGACGGACGCCCCACTTCTGACCCTTGATGCCGTGGTGAGCGAGAACCTCATCTACAGCATCACTATGCGCTGCCGATCCCGGCAGGCCCGTTCCGCTTGCCAAGAAAAGCACCACCGATCTTTCAGTAGGAGTCATAGAGGCCCAACCATCTTGTACGTCAGGATCGTCTGCAAACTCAACACCCTGAGTTGCATCCTCGATCAGAAGATGCGCAGAAAGCTTCTGCTTGGGTGTGAGAGCGTTGTATACCTGCTCGACGGTTGGATCGCTTGGACCGTCTGCGTGAGCTACCGAAACTACACGAGCCTTGGCTCGCTTTGCATAGCTAATGTAGTTCTGAACATATGCTGCTCGAGTGGCGACAGTTGCTGCCAAAGCAACCTTTGCCGAAAGAACCGTAGTTCCTCCGGCCGCGGCTACTACTGCTGCTGGAAGTAGACCCGGTGCAAGACCAGCGGCAGCGATCCCTAATACTGAGAGACCTGCGATTTGAGCCGATCTCTTCGCATAGGCATGATCTACCAGAACCTGCTTTGCCTTAGCCGCTCCAGCAGCTGCTCGAGGACTTTCTGAAGAGCTAGCCTTTGCCGAGGCAGTTCCAGAAGAACTACCAGACGTTGCGGCTTTCCGGACGCCCCACTTTTGACCCTTTACGCCGTGATGTTCAAGCACTTCGTCTACAGTCTTCTTCATGGAGCCTCCTTTCCTAGCGAATGCCGACTCCAGCATTGTAGAGATCGACGATGTCCGTGCCCTTGAGTGTTGAACCCAAGAAAGCCACCTCATCGAGGAAGTGGTTCTGGATGCTCCATGTTCCGGCCTGATAAGAACCAAGACTCATGTCGCCGGTTCCTGTGTCGATGTTGCCCGAAGCCGCGAGACTACCGACCTCGTTGTCGTTGACATAGCCACGAAGCGTTGTGCCATCGAAGGTAGCAGACAACATGGTCCATACACCTAGCTGAGGCCAGTTGATGGAAACAGACTTTGCCGTTCCACCAATCATGATTCGAAAATCAATACCGCTCGCCGTATTGAACCAATGCAACCACGAAGCAACACCTCCTCCGCCATTCTGATAGCGAGAGAATATGCCCGCGTTATTCGCGTTGAAACCGGACTTCATCCACCAAACCCAAGATGCATGGTTCGTCACATTCATCCACGATCCCGTAGGGATGAGAATATGCGTTGCTGAACCAGTTAGCTTCACTGATTTGGCGCCCGGATCTGTGTTGTTGATTGCACCTGGTTGATTCAGAAGAAAGTTGGACCCAGTGATGGTTCCGTTTCGACCATTTCCAGATGAGTCAAACGCCGTCGTTCCAGACGTTTCATCAAGACGCCAGTACCCTAGAGGAGCAAACCCCAGCATTCGCGCCTTGTAGCCTCCGCCGGTACGAGGAGCCCGATCTCTCTGAACTCCCTGCCGACGTACACTCATGTCAGCTCCGCTCCAGACAGATTGAAGGACACGTTGGTCGTGTTTGAACGCACCGTCACAACATCAGTTGCCGCTAAAGACAACCCTAACGTAAGTGAATCACTAGAGTTAGGAGGCAACATTACATCGTACTCGATGTAATGCTTGGTTGCGATGGCTGCGCCAGCAGGACGAACCGCCACACGATATGTGATGTTCGTAGCGTTCTGGTTACAGATCACCAGGGTCGAGACGACAGTCTGAGTGCTTCCCGGAACCGTATACAGATCGGTATCCGTGTTTGCCGACGGAGCGACCTGACCCAGAACCTTGTACGTAGTTGTCATGTCATGCTCCCATCAGTAAGAAAGCGTCAATCGCAGATCCACCGCCTGCTGACCCAGCAGGACCTGTAGCACCGGTGGCACCAGTAGGACCTAAGAGACTGCCCGCAACAGATCCCCAAGCTCCAGAGGCCTTGGGACCGTAATAGTCACCGTTCGAACGAAGATAGAAATCTCCGTTAGCTCCAGTTCCATTTGAAGGAGCACCAGATCCTGTGTACCACTTGGATCCGTCTGCTCCTGCCGGTCCGGTCGAACCCGTAGGTCCAGGAACGGTAGAGTCAGCTCCATCGGCTCCTACAAGACTCTCTAGCCACTCTGCTTCCGTGCCCGAGAAACCGTTGTTGACGGCAACTTCGTACGCGCTGTCGCCATCCGCACCGTCGGAACCTGGTGGTCCAGGTACGGTCGAATCTGCGCCGGGATCTCCCGTATCTCCCTTATCACCCTTGTCGCCCTTGGGGCCCGGAACTGTGGAGTCAGCACCATCGGTGCCTGGGGGACCGGGAACTGTAGACGCTGCACCCTCTGGCCCTTCCGGACCCTCAGGTCCGACAAGGCTATCGAGCCATTCAGCCTCTGTGCCAGTGAAACCATTGCTGACTGCAACCTCATAAGCGCTCGGGCCATCTTCTCCAGGAGGTCCCGGCACCGTCGAATCAGCTCCGGCGTCACCTGTATCTCCCTTATCGCCTTTGTCGCCCTTGGGGCCCGGAACTGTGGAGTCAGCGCCTGGATCTCCCGTGTCGCCTTTGTCACCCTTGTCTCCCTTCGGACCAGGGACTGTCGAATCAGCTCCATCAGAACCAGAAGGACCCTGAGGGCCACGTCCTTGATCAACAGTCATGTGAATTGGAGTCGGAAGCTCTAGCTGAATCGTGTCTCCATCACGAAGCTCAAGGATCATCTCACTCATCGCGTCACGTCTCCAGAAGGCTTAGCCGGACCGGCCATGAGTGTCAGGGGGTCACCCTCAGGGTCGGTCAACTGGAGATCCCAGCTAGCGCTGTTTGTTCCACGAAGCTTCTCAGACTCGTCTGGAGATAAATATGCAGCGATCACACCACTCCCATCGAGAGTGTTGAACTCGAATTCGGCCAGAAGTACAGAATCCGGCTTTGCGTTCTTTCGAATCTGTGATGCTGCTACGTATCCCGTGAGATTTCGAGGAATCATCACGGGATTCTCCGGATCTGGTGAATCTGGGTCAGGATCTACGATCGTCAACGTGAAACGAAGCGCATCACCAGCCACCCAGATCAAAGAGACCTCTTGAGGCCGTTGCGCAATTTCCAAAGTTGTCACTGCTCAACCGCCTCTCGATCTAGATCCTCTTGCATGGCCTTGAGACGCCATGCCTTCTCTTCCAGCTGATCCTTCATCATCTGCTGACCGAAAGAGGTCGGCAGAGGGTCGAAGAATGTACGGACGTGGAGTGCGATGTAAGTCTTCACGCCGTCTCGGAGATGACTTGAGGGGAGATAGTCGTCCCACTCATCATTCTCGTCCTCGACGCTGAAGCCCTCAGTAGGACCGATGCCCAGTTGGACGAGATCCGAGAGCGCGCCGTTGATCCACATGACAAAGTCATCATCGAATGCCGTGTAGTCCTGCGGAACACTGTTCAGCTTCTTAATGCTCAGCAGAATACTGTCCATTACCTCGGGCATGGTCACACCTCCTTCAGGACTTCTTGGTTGTCTTCTTTGCGGTGGCCTTCTTGGCCGTCGCAGACGTCTTTGGTGCATCCTTCTTGGCAGCAGACGTCTTCTTGGCAGTCTTCTTGGCGGGCTTGGTCTTCATAGCCGCCTTCTGCTCCTCTGCCATGTCGTTTCCGACGCCCTGTCGGGCCAGAGAAGCAATCGAACCGAATCGGCTGCGCCTGCGCGCTTCTCGAAGCTGGTTCTCCTTGTCGACTGTGTAGCTCATCGTGTCACCTCCCTCAAGATTGACTTTCGATTTTGAGCTTTTGTGAACTACTTCCGCTTCAGATGAGTCGGAAGAGACTTCAGTGAAGCGATGACTCGATCGAGAACCGTGTCTCGATGAGTTCCGTCTGCACTGTGCTTCTCCGCTCGAATCAAACGATTCAGAGCACGGTCAACTCGCCATCCACGAGTGTTCTTGTCCCTGGGGATCGGCACACCATCCATGGTCGTCGACCATCCGGCGTAGGTCAGCCCCCAGTTCTTCTCGGGAAAGTCCAGTGGTACAGTAGCCACCCGGCCAGTCCCCCCAGCATCAGTGCTGCGAATGTGCGTGACTCCATTGATCCGCCCCGCACTGAGAGCCCTGTGTCCGTTGTCCTTGCTACCTCCCAAGTAAGTAACGGGATAGCCCGCAGGAGGGTTTCGGTCGAAGCGTCGGGCCGAGCCCGGTTCCTTCTTCCACCCATCTTCAGCGTCAGCTGCACCGTCACCATCGAAGTCTCCAGCACTCGGGGCATCGAGCCATCCTCGGGTTACGAATTGGCACATGCCGGGAACGTTGTTCACGGTAAGCATTGCGGCGTGCAATGCTTGGCTTGGTGTCCTCATGATTGTCATCCTCCCTACCACAATGTGGTATCGCCAGGACTACGTTCAGCGAAGAGCCGGGGGAGCTGCCCTTCGTCGGAGTAGTGAATAGCGTTGTGTGTCTTGAGTGAACAGCAAATTAGCTGGTCCACATCCAGGATTCTCGGATCTCCTTGTGAGATGTCCGCAGCTTCCATTGGATTCATATGGTGCACGATGATTCCTGAGTGGAGCTCTCGCCCCTCAATCCCGAGATCACAACCAAGGTCTCGAACAATCACGTCTCTTCGTGCTTTCTTCCATTCATAGCTGCTGTAGAACTTCTGGTTGGCGAATCGTTCCCAACCAAACGTTCTTTCCCCCACTACACCTCGAAGACGCAGGTAACGAAAGCGCTCATCGAAGTCTTCTATCTGTGCGAGCTCGGAGTAAGTTCTAATCATCGTGTTCGTCGTTACCCTCACCCGTGTAAGTCCGGAAAGCTTCAAGAGCTGCCTCGATTGAGGCCTCCATCCGCTTGGCTGCTTCCAGACCATCAATGCGAGCATTCAGGAGACGATTCTCGTTTCGGAGTTTCTCGTTCTCCAACTCTGCTCGACTGCTACCGTCTCTCAGAAGCATAGATATGATCTGAGACGATGCGGTTCCTCGTTCCAGCTGCTTCTCGGCAAGGTCGTATGCCATGTTTTGAAGCTGCTTGGCTCTTTCCTCGGGAGTGCTGGCAGTCTTGCGTCGCCTCTTTGGTGTTCCCGAGGGTTCGGCCTCTGCCATGACACCTCCTCTTAGTTAGCAGACTTCCATACCCCGTTCTGTATCCATCCGTGATTTGAACAACCACCCTCGCAAGCTAAGGACGGATGCAGAGTCAAGGGATCTACTTGAAGGACCTTGTGTCTGCCACATTGCGCCAACGTCCAGCGATGCACACCGTCTTTTGGAGTATGCCAATGCCAGATCCAGACGTTTTCCGCAGAGCCACCTACTTCGATACCATCTCCCAGTATCGCATAGTAGATACCGCCGCCAACACTCTTGATCTTATCAAACAGAGGATGATCGGTCCATGTATCGGGTGGCTTTGACTGTGGCTTATGCATCGATCCCTTAGAACCTTTCGTACTTGACGAGAACGCCGTTGTGATCCGACAATGTCTCGAAGGTTGTGACGACGGCAGACTTCTTCACAGTCCACACACCGTCAATGGTCTCTCCACCAGGTCCTGTTGGCAACTTGGGCTGCCCATCCCAGCAACTGACAAGTCCCTGGAGATGGTCTGCGCCATTCCCGTCCATGAAGACCATAGGAATGTAGCCTAGTGTTTTGGCTTCACGACTCCAAGCTTCGATGTGGGTGATGGCTACCTTGAACGCAGCACGGTATGCTGGCTTGTCATGGTGAGCCATTGGATGCGTGTTCAGAACGGCGACGTGTGTTCCGAATCGGTTCTCGAAGAAGACCTCTGTGCCAGGAGTTGGGCGACCGCCTGGAAAATCCTTGGCAAGAATCAGACTGTCGACCTTGTGAACTTTCTTGACGTAGGGCTTCTTCAGAAGAACAGGCAAGCCCTTTGCCGATGCCGTGTAGACGGCGTAGTCCTTCAGCCCCTTGAGGATCATCGCGTTGTCAGGATTGAATTCCTGGAACGCCGCGATGTGTGGTCGAGACTTGAGAGCCTTGGTAACCACAGATATGGCATCCCGTAATTCCAAGTCGACTAATACGTTGTGTGTAACGGCTTTCATAGAGTTCCTCCCCGGTTTCCCAATACGTAAAAGCACTTTGTCCCTCGGGAATTTTCCTCCGGGGAATTTTTTAGGAGGGACGCGATAAAGAGGGGGGGTACGTTTGGCGTACCCCTCCCCCCCTATCGATGTGTCATTCCCTTGTCACCTTTGCCAACATTCCGTTTGGATTTATTTCGATCAAACGATCGATAGCATCCTCTCGGTCGGCTGCTTGGTCCACATCACTCAACTGATCAGATGAGATCGTGAGCCTAGCTAGGAGGCCGGGTGTGTTATAACCATGAACCATGTCCCAGTTGAACCACTGATCATACTCATCGAAAGGATCGAAAGGATTATCGTATGTAGTTATCATGCTAACCACATCATCCCTCCTTAATTGAGTTCTTCAGTGTGGTAAGCGATACACCAAGAGCTTGAGCTACCTCTGCCTGAGTGTACTTACCAGATGCTAGGAGACCCTTAGCTCTAGTAAGATTACCTCCACCCATCTTAAGAGTTTGTCTGGGGGTAGCTAGCTTCTTGACTGTATCCAGATCAGCATTGTCCAAGATGGTCTTTAGTTTACTAGGGCTAATTGCTCTAGCCTGAATCGCTGACCATTCGTCTGGTGTGATGTCGATCTGTGTTCTCTCAGCACCCGTTCTAGACCTGGCCTGTTGCAGGGCCTGGAATCGTACCCGTTTGATCTGGGACTCATCCATATCGGGGTAGTCTGCCTTCTTCGCCGCTAAAGTTTCGTTTGCGTAGACCTGAGCCTGTCTCTCCAAAGGTCTATTACGAATAGCTTCATTCAGTTTGCTATTCAGCGACTTTACTTGTGTGTCAAAGGCTTTTGCTTGGACAGGATCTGCTTTGTCAAACTTGACATTGACAGATTCCTTCCTAGCAAGATTTGCAAGGTCTTTCATACGGTTGCTATGTTCAGCATAGACAGCTTCAATCTTCGTACCAGGGGCATCCTTGCTACCACCTGATGTCAGCTTGAAGGCATCTGGTTCTTCTGCCAACTTCGTTGATCGTTGCTTAGGCGATCGCACCTTGCCACTAGCGTCAACAAAGTCCTCACCCTTAGGTACAAAGACCTTTTTCCCTGTGAGAGGGTCAATAGGTCCACCTTGGGATTGAGGCCGTTCCTTCCTAGCCCTGACGAACTCAGGAGATCCTGCCCTAGAGATCAGTGTTGAAGACCCACCTGGTGCAAGACCCGCTCTCTTGGGTTGGAACTCTTGCTGAAGTGCACGAATAGCATTCGCTTCTTCAGACCTCTTGTAATCAAGATGATGCTTCTCGGCATCGATAACAACCATGGAGTGCTTGACAGCACGAGCGATCTTGTCGTCAGATGCTCCACGAATCGTCATGTCAGTGATCAGGTTAGAGATACTACCCATCTTCTGTTGCTTGTTGTTGGGTTGTGGTCCCTTAGGCCCGTACTCGACCTTACCTGTATCAGCGTGATAGATGCCACCATCAATCGTCTTCATTCCGTCATATGGTTTGTACTCTGATTGAGGATCGAAATCTGCAAGATCCTCAAGGGGTTTCTTGTTCTTGATCAGAGTTCCTGCTTGCTGAGGGATGACGATGACTGAGTCACCATCAAAGTCAGCACCAGAAAGCTGTTTCGCCACATTAGGATGAATACCGATTGCATCAGGTGGATGTTCGCCAAAGCTAGCCTTGGCATCAGGATTTCGGTTGTTAACAGTCAGCACCGGAATCTCGAAGCGACCGCCATGGGGGTAGCGGACGAGAGCCACCTTTTCACCATTGGTGAAGTTGGGAGCGTAGACCTCGTTCTCTTTCATCTTGGTTACGGGGAGGATGACATGAGATGCCTGGCGCGGAAGTGCTGCTGCCTTGAGATCGACAGCCAAAGAATCCGCGCCGTCCGCAAAGGACTCGAGAAGTTTCTTCTTGACTGCCGGGTTAGTGAGAGCCATGATCTCGTTGAGCTTGTCACGCTCTGAGTTGTACGTCTCATCAAGCTGACGCTTAGCCAGAGTCGTGGGTTGCTTCGACAAGAACTGAGATGACAGGTTCTTAGACCAAGTGTTCCAATCACCTTCCTCATTGAGGATGTTCATTGCTGAGGTGACCTTGCCCGTTACAGGGTCAGTGATCTGTCCACGCCCATTCAACTTCAGCTGAGCGCCAAATGGGTTGTCCATGTCAATCTCGCCATCGGGTGTTCGCTTCAGTTCCTTCATCGCATCAAGCTTGTTACCCGTGCTTGACTTGTTTGTGTTGAATTGAAGGTCTACACCCGGTGGTAAGTCGTCCTTGTAAACTGCCATTCCTTTGAGGAAATGGGTGCCGTCAACCATGATTCGAACTTGTGCATAGTGAGATTCCCCAAGAGAGAGATCTTTCACACCAGGTCGAACATAAATGACACCATCTGCTGCACCACCACCGTCTTTGTCATAATTGATACCGATTCTCTTGGAAGAGATCGACAAAGGAGGCTTGACGCCCAGAATCGACTTACCGTTGTCCTTGGAGAAAGTACCAAGAGCATCTAGCTGCTGAATCAGGTGTCGTTGAGAGTTTACGTCCTTGTAGGTTGTTCCAGGAGGTGCCAAGACCTTGATCGTGGTCTTGTTGCCTGGCGCAGTGCCAAGCTGATCCTCCTGCACCTTGTGGACACGGTAACCCTTCTCCTTGAGCATGGCGACAGCGACACGAAGCCTATCGGCACTGATACCGAGGTGTTGTTCCACACCAGTACCAATGTCGATAAACCTCTTTGCCGAAACACCGTCCTGAAGCATCTTGGCGATGTTCTCTAGCGCGTTTGCCTTATCCTTGGCGTTGTCTGCCAGAAGGCTACGGACGGTCGATTCCTGCTTCGGGTTGCCAAACATCTTGATGGCGATGTTGTTATGCGACCAACCCTTTTCGCGCAGTCTCTGAGCAGTTGCAATTTGAACTTGCTTCTGCTGAGCCTTGGCTGCGGTTCTAGCTGCACGATAGTCGGTGGTACTGATTCCGAGCATCTGACAGGCTGCCGTGATCGCCTTGGCCTCATTCTTGCCCTCAGCCTTCGCAGCCGCCTTAATGGCATCGAAATAGCCCAGAAAGTCCCTATTTCGCTTGTTCTCCGTGGTTCCGGAGTTCCAAGGATAGCGACCTGATTTGTGAAGGATGCCGTAGTGACCCAGGTACTCGCCTTGCTCCATGACAGTGTCTTCAAGTATGGCGTCTTCGTATTCCTGCCAGTCGGTCACAGTCGTTCATCCTCCTCTCGCAACCTGTCGACATGCTTGTCTCGATGCTTGTACTTCTCCATGATGCTCTTGATGTCGCCAGGATCTGGATGATGAACACGAAAGTCGTCGTTCTGGTAAATCCTCAACTCGTGATCAATCTTGAACGGATCTTCAAGATACTCCAGACAGAAGAGCGCATCGTAACACTCCAGCTGCTTCCATGAAGTCAACTCGGAACCCGTCTTCAAATCATGAATTCGAAGAAGCATCCTCTTTCGATGCTCCCTGAAAGAAATGGCATCGGGTGTTCCGAAAGCGTTCGGCGAATAGACCAGCGGCTGCTCTGGCTTCATTCTATAACCGATTGCGTCGTTGACATACAGACTGATAGTGGTTCCGTTGTTACGCAAAGGAATCCCTAGCTCGATAGCCATGGCGGCAAAGGCGTGCTTCTTGGTGCCTATTTCGGCTGCCTTACGCATGGTGTACATACGCTCGAACTTATCGTCGTCGTAGTTGAGCCAGTGATACTTGCTAGCGCTGAGGTGTGTCGAGTGCATACCTTCGAAGTTGGTATGCTTGAACCAACGCATCTAGAACCTCTTTCTCATTCTCAGGGTATATGAACGCGCCGAAACATGCTCGGCTCGCCCAACTTACGTACCACTCCTGATTAGGTTCTTGATCCGCGTCACGCGAGGGTTTGACTTCTAGCCACGCCCAAAAGAAAGGGAGAAAGACTGTGAGGTCAGGAATGCCTTGTCGATAACCAGAGTTGTTCTTCAGAACATCGCACTTTCCTTTTGGGAAGAGTCCTTTGATCTTTGGAATTAGTTCTCTCTGATAGTCTCGTTCTAGCATTTCACCCCCAATCGCAGTCAAAAATAAGAGAGTCATATGTACCCCCTCCTATCATAGTCTGCGATTGCGATGCGGATTAATACCTAATGTGACACACGTGCAAAGATTTGCCACGTGGGAAAACAGGGGCTACCGTTAACAACAGATTTCATAATGTCCTTCTCCAAAAGCCCATTTTCTGATGCTGCAACCCGTGTATCGTCATACCTCTTACTGGTTTCTACGTCGTAAATCTTCGTCTTCATCAGTGGTTCAGCATTCTCGTCGAACTGACGAAAGTACTCGACCGCGAACCACCTGGGCCTCCACATCAGATTCTCTGCGTTGCAGTCTGATCGAACCCCGTTGAGCTGAATCGGTGTGTCAAACGACGCGGATCTTCCCTTTACGAACATGCGTGCGACCAAACGAATGAGACTGACAGTGACCTGTCTGCCTTCTTCACGTTTCATCAAGCCTACCCGGACGATTCCTTCCTGGTTGGCCGAAGTCTTGAGGATACGCTCCGTGCGCTCGTTCCTCACTAGTCCGTCGTTGCTTAGCTCGTAGCCAGGGAAGCCTAACGTTTCAAGGCTTGCCCATTCTTGCATTAGTTCTCCCTTGGCGTGTTGATGTAGTTGGTGAGTCGATCCTGACCTACTGCCAACAAACCCGCAGCATGGGCCAGAGATGACGACCCAAGGATCGCATGGTGCGTGTAGTAGATCTGAGTTCCATCTTCGTCAAACACCGAGGACTCCCACACCACAGTTCCACCAAGCACTACGTGATTCGTGTTGTCCACAACGTGTGAGTACTTGATGAGGGCATTGGTGAATTCATCCTTGGCTTTCTTGTAATCCGACTCTTCTGTCATCAGTTACCCCTTAGGTTGATCGTATGGCCACTCTTGCGCGCGTGCCTGAGTCCCTTCTTAGCAAGCCGACCGTGACCGGCCTCAGTGGGCTGATCGGACTCGAGAAAGTCTCCGCACGTGCACTGGATGACACTGAGCTGGTTGATACCCGGTCGAAACCAGATGAAGTCTTCCTTGAGGTTGTCTCGTGCGTCGGCTGAATGCAGTAGCCCAACCTCATCGTCCTCCAGTGTAAAGAAGATGTCGTCATGAAACACTGTGGCTGCTTCTTGTAGCTCTTCTTCGCTGAAGTTGTAGACGAAAATCTTCTCGTCGACGTTGCTAAACGTAAATACCCTCACAACTCTCCTTTTACGTACTGTCGCCACCCTACTAGGCAAAATACTTATTTTTTACGTATTGCCAAGATTTCTTACACAAAACTTTTCAAAAAAGTCATTCCTAGTACTTATTTTAAAACTCGCGCGACACATAAGAGTTTTAGGTACTGATATGACATATTTTAGAAAGTTTTGTTACAAGAATCTTGGCAATTACGTATTATGCCTAGTAGGGTGGGAATACTTACTTTTTCGACCATTTTCACGGGGAATACTTAAAATCAGGAGCTCAAAAAGCGTCCGTCATTTTTTCCGTCATTTCTGCCAAAACCCCATTTTGGCCGCAAAAGCACTCTCGTTGAAGGACTTTTTGAGTACCAAGCTCTTCTTGACTGCCTTCTCGATGATGGACCCTCCGAACAGCACATAATAGTGCAAATCCGTAAATGACGTGTTCAATCTGTCAATTCTGCCGTGCGATTGCCACCAAAGTTTGTACGAATACGGCATCGAATAGAAGCAGATTGCGTCCGTTTCGACACATTCCCAGGCCTCAGCGCCTGCCACATATTGCACAAGGTAGACCCAAGAAGTGGTAGTGGGGATTGAGTCGTGTCTGTGCCCATTCCACTCCGCGACCTGAAACTGCGGCGATGACCCAGAACCGCTGCCAAGGGAGAAGAGGTCCGACGAGGTACTCGAGCTGTTCGATGATTTCGGCGTGCCACTGGTCTTCTGTGATCCCGCGAGCCTCTCGCTGCTTGCGCTGATTGTCGAGGTATCGCTGGCTGGTTCTGTGGTTTTCGAGTCCCTGGTACTCGGCTGTTGGAACTTCGATGGGTTCTCTGTCTGCCATTCGTTACTCTCCTGTAGGTGGCTCTTTTGTGATTGCTGCCAAGAACCATCGTCCTTGTTCGGTGAGATGGATTGTTGTGATGAATCCGTTTTCGTCTGTTTCGACACTTTCGACGATGTCGAGAATATCTCTTCCTCTGATGAGAGGGGTTGCCTTTCCGCCGAGAATGTTTCCTCCGTAGATGACGGGTTGTTCTGATTCTTCTCTGTTTGCCATTCGTTATTCCTTATCTCCGCAGGTACATCCGATGCGGAATTCGTATTTACCGTCAAAGATGACGAATCTTCCTCCACACTCAGAGTGTTTTTCTGCCCACTCTTCGAAAGCTGGTCTGACAAGTATTTGTTTGTCTGCCATTCGTCACTCTCCTGATTCTGTGACTGCTTTGAGGAACTTTGCGAAATGGAGTGCGGCATCGTGTCCGTAGCGTCCTTCGATTGCGTCAAGAACTTCACCGACGGTGTAGTCGCTTGAGAAGATCTGATCCAGGTATCGACCAACTTCTCTTGGAGCTGACTCGTCTCGCTCTGCGGGTGGTGGCCTGAGGTATCCGTCGTCATCCGGAATGATTCCGTACATGATGAGTTCGCTTCTAACAACTCGTCGCATGAACTCGACGATGTCTGTTCCGTCCGGAGCGTTCTCCCCGTCTCCTCCGACCTCTGTGGGTCGTTCTCCCTCATCCCCTCCGGACTCAGGAGGTAGTCCCATGGCTGCTCGGTCAGCTGCTCGGAGAACACTTTTTGGGAACAAGAATTTAGATCCGTCTCCCGCGTCTCTGTCATCTCCCACTTCGGGCTCAGGTAGTCCCAGGGTTCCGTCGAGATACCGCTTTCGATTCTGGATGTATCGGTCTGCTTCTCCCAGTCCGTGTCCCCATGGATAGACGCCTTCTCGTC
>Ga0207704_10000341_pt1 | contig 21653 bp, 20 predicted proteins | sample KBSMisM12_FD_184308 | JGI IMG/M metagenome (GOLD analysis project Ga0207704, IMG submission 184308) | Miscanthus rhizosphere microbial communities from Kellogg Biological Station, Michigan, USA - KBS Miscanthus M1-2 (SPAdes) (version 2) | ecosystem: Host-associated > Plants > Roots >...
AGAGTGGGTAGAAATTTAGGACAAGGGGTAACTGATAACCAAACACCCTAATCTCCAATCTCTAACCTCTAATCTCCCAAAAAATTAATAGTTTCGCCCCATGCTTACTGTTGAGAAGATCGGCGGAACATCGATGAGTGCGCTTGCCGACGTATTGAATAACATTATTTATTTCGAACGCCAGGGCGAGAGCCTGTATAACCGCGTGTTTGTCGTGTCGGCGTTTTCGGGAGTTACCAATCTGTTACTCGAAAATAAGAAGACCAAAGAACCCGGTGTATACCACCAGATTGCCAATAACGAAGATTTTCACGGCCTCTTGAACCAACTGGTTGCGCAGCTGAAGGAGATCAACAAAAAATATGAGTCGCTGGGTTTGGATGTGAGGGTTGCCGATGCTTTTATTGAGCGCCATGTGAAGAAGGCGGAGACGTACCTGGATAATTTGGTGGATGTGCTGGCGTCGGGCTATGTGAGCCGCGAGGGTATTTTGCAAGCGGCGCGCGAGATTCTGGCGTCGATAGGCGAAACGCACTCGGCTTTCAACCTGTCGAATATCCTTCAAAACAAGGGTGTTAACGCTAAGTTTATCGACCTGGGCGGTTTTGATGATATGCGCCCTTTCACCATCGATCAGCGTATACGCGACGTGTTTTCCAACATCGACCTGGCATCGTGCATCTGCATCGTGACGGGCTATGCCAAAGGTACCGAGGGTATTATGCGCGAGTTCGACCGCGGTTATTCGGAGGTCACCTTCAGTAAGATTGCACAGATATTAAAACCTGAAGAGGCTATTATTCATAAAGAGTACCACCTCTCAACCGCCGATCCGGGACTGGTTGGGGTGGACAATTGCAAACCCGTTGGCTTTACCAATTACGACATCGCCGATCAGCTGGCAGACGTGGGCATGGAGGCTATTCACCCCAAGGCGTCGAAACCTTTGGAGATAAACGGCATTAACCTTCGTATCAAAAACACCTTTGAACCGGCACACCCGGGAACACTGATCACCAAGGATTATGTGTCGACCCTGAAGCGTGTGGAGGTGATAACCGGCTACGACAAGATGCTGATCATCGACGTGTACGACCCCCTGATGGTAGGCAACGTGGGCAGCGACTTACAGATAATGCAGGTGTTTTACGATCACCGTATCAGCTATACCTTTAAGGCTACCAGCGCCAATAGCATATCCATAGTGATCTGGGAAGCCGATTTCTCACAAAAACTTATCGACGACCTGGGGGCCAAATTTGAAAAAATTACTGTTGAGCCAGCCGCACTGGTATGCTTGCTGGGCAGCAACATGGATCAGCCGGGACTACTGGCACGCAGCACCGAAGCATTGGCCAAAGAAGACATCAACATCATCAGCGCCGGCATGGCCCTGCGCAAGGTGAACATCCAGTTCCTGATAGCACGCGAGCATTTTAAAACTGCCATTATCGCGCTGAATAAGGCGGTAGGGCAGTAGTTTGGGTTGATTCAGTTAGATTAAGTTGATTGGGTTGGATTAAGTTGAAACGGGTGTCATACTGAGGTGGGTGCCATACTGAGTGAGGTGGGGTGTCACACTGAGGCTCTCGAAGTGCGGTGCGCAAAGGCCCTATTACTACACATTATCTGAACAATACCCGTCATCCCGAACTTGTTTCGGGAACCCACGGGACATGTCGCCGCCGTGATGTTGACTTAGCATTTGGGGTGCTGAAACAAGTTCAGCATGACATACTTTTTATGTTAGCTTCCCCTGTCACGTCCGTCACGCTACCCCTATGGTGCGGACAGTGCGTGACAGCAAACTCTCCACCACGTCTTTGCGAGGATACGAAGCAATCTCTACATAGGCAGGTCAATGCGCACGGATACCTTTCTATCTGGCCTGTATGGTTTGAACCACAAGCGAGGGCGCTTGAGAGAGGCTGGAATTTCATTAATTGACCTTTTTATATGTTTCGATTAATGTTTTTAGCCGATTGCTGTTTCGATATCTGTCAAATCCAGGATCTGACAAATAGTTCCATACCCTGCACCCTTTCCCCATTGCGCTGATTATGTATTTATAAAAGTCATCATCTTTACCCTGATCAGCGTAAATTAATGCTAAAGTACCATCTAAGTTTGGAAAATCAGGGTTTTGTTCCCTGGCTTTTTTAATAAAATCAATTGCCTCTGAGAATCGCTTTTGCCTTCGATAAAGAACAGCCATATTATTATACAACCATGCTTTGTTCGGAAATCCATTTTTTTCTGCCTCTATATAATCGGCCTCCGATTTTGCATATAATTTTCTTTCTTCATAAAAATACCCCCGATTAAATAATGCAAATGGAGAATTGGGATTTAGCTCAATAGCTGTATTTAATGATTCTTCAGCTTCAATGAATTTATTTAGCTTCGTTAATACATTTCCCTTAGTAGCATATGCCGCTTCATTTTTAGGGTTAATTGTAATTGCTTTTTCAGCATCTTCTAAAGCTTTCTCCAAATCATTTAATTGGTTATAAGCGTGCGCCCTATTAGTATAAGCGGCGTCATAATTGGGATCAATACCAATTGTTTTATTTAAAACTTCTATAGCTTCATTATACTTATCAATGTTATTATATGAAACAGCAATATTATTGTAAGCAGCTTTATTATTTGGTTGTAACTCTATAACGTTCTTATACAGCTCTATGCTTATTTTAGGATCATCGGCATTATAAGCTAAAGCAAAAAACTCATTTGCCCTATTAATAGTATTGAATTCATTTATCTCCGCATCTGTTGATTCTCCTGAAACTTTATTTGCTAAACTCTTTTGTGGAGCAGCAAGCACAGAGTTTAAAACTTCATTCCCTTTATCTTTGAATTGCTTAATAGTTGTTTCTCCTTTATCTTCAATACTTTTCAGCAACGCAGCGAGTTCCTTCTCGCTTTTATCCTTTATAAGTTCAGAAATTAATTCATTAGTTATTTTACTATTCAATATGGCGTGAATAGCTACATCCGCATGATCTTTTGCCGTTTGAGAAATTATTTCTTCAACCCGCACTTTTATTGCTTTTTTACCAAAAAAATTAATAGCAAAACCAGCTAATGTAAATACAATTACAAATGCACCTACGTATATATTTAGTATATCCTTATTGTCTTGCCTAGCAGCTAAAATACTAGCATTAGTATCCCTTTGATTGTTATCGATTCTCGTTTGTATTGCATCTATCTTGTTTTCATAATAACTGTTTTGATCAGTTGCATGGTTTTTGGTAGTATCCTTATTGGAAGCCGCTAGGGAAAATGATATACTAACAATCTGTATTATTAAAAAAAATGATAAGGTTCTTTTCATGCTCTCTTTTGTAAATCGTTTTAATCAAAAATAACAATAAATACCACTACAATTGCGATGCACATTCATGCTCACTTTAACTGTCACGTCCGTCACGCTACCCCTTCCCCCCGTGACGGACATGACAGGCGTGACATTTTTATATTTTTTTTAAATATTTTTCTTGTTTATTACAAAATATTCTGTATATTTGTAGTGAAACATAACCCTCCCGTAGCTTTTTAGCTATCTATTACTGTCCGCTTTGTCACGCTACTACGGTATCACGTGACGGACGAGACAGGCACTAAATAAGTTTATTGGTTGATTTGGTGAGTGGTTGATTGGTTTTAACTTAATCAACTTATTCTAACTCAATCCAACTTAATCAACCCGAAATAATATCTATAGTAGTATAGGTAGTGGTGGGGTATTTTGTAAAAATGCGATGGCATTTTTAGTCCATAGTCAATTGACAATAGTCTATAGCAGGCTTTCCGGTCAATTTATTCACTATGGTCTATGGACTATTGACTATTGACCATCAATCACGCTAAACACTTAATCAATATATGACTCCACAAAACACCGGCATCCGTCTTGATGCCACACGGTTGCAACAGAGCAGCCTGAACCAATTAAGCCAACCTCAAAGGCACGACAACAGCCTGATTGTAAGAGGGGCAAACTACTGGGTAGATGAAGCGCGAAGCAAGGCCATACCGCAAATGCTTTTTGGCAAGTTTTGGCACCAGGGCGAAGTTTGTATCCTGTTTGCTGATAGCAACCTGGGCAAAAGTATCCTTGCTGTACAAATAGCCGATGCCATCAGTAAAGGTAATGGCGCTTCTCCGTTTGAGGTGGAAGCTGCTGCACAACCCGTTATCTACTGCGATTTTGAGCTGACCAACAAGCAATTCGAGGCCCGGTATTCGGTCAACTATGAAGATCATTACCGCTTTCACCCCAACTTCTTGAGAGCCGAGCTGAACACTGATCCTGAAATGATGGATGATGCCGACAATTTCGATGAAACGCTGATATGCGACCTGGAAGAATCGGTGATTGTAAACAAAGCCAAAGTGGTGATTATTGATAACCTTACTTACCTGAGAAACGAAACCGAACAAGCCAAGGATGCCCTGCCATTGATGAAACGTTTAAAGCTGCTGAAAAACAGCTACGACCTGAGCATACTTGTGCTGGCACACACCCCCAAACGCGATTTGACACAGGCAATAACACGCAACGACCTGCAAGGCAGCAAAATGCTGATGAACTTTTGCGATAGTGCCTTCACCATTGGCGAAAGCAATGCCCATAGCGGCATACGTTACCTGAAGCAGATAAAGCAGCGCAATACCGAGCAGGTGTATGGCGAAAACAATGTATGCCTGTGCAAGATTGCCAAACCACACAATTTTTTACAGTATGAATTTATCAACTTCGGTAAGGAATGGGAGCATTTGACCCGGAAGAAAACCGATAATAACCGCGACGAGGACCTGATAAACAAAGTTCTTGAACTGAAAGCCGCCAACTACAGTCTGCGCGAAATAGGCAAACAGTTGGGCATAACACACCAGCGCGTAGACCGCATCGTCAGAAACCACTATTAAACTGTCATGTCCGTCACGGGGGAAGGGGTAGCGTGACGGACGTGACAGTAAAGTAACGGGTGTCACACTGAGGTTCTCGAAGTGCGGCGCGTAGAGGCCTTTGCCCACCATGCTTCGAGTGCCTCAGCATGACACCTCCTTTTACTAACAAACCTTTTACCTTATGACCCAATACACCTTACAACCATACAGCGGCAGGCAGTCGCGGCATCACTGCCCTGAATGTAATCACCGCAACCGGACATTCAGCCGCTACATTCACACCGAAACAGGCGAAGAGCTTGCCCCTCACATTGGCCGTTGCGATCGCCAGGATAATTGCGGCTACCACATGAAACCGTCTGATTTTTTCAGGGAAACAAGCAGCGCATACCGGCCAATGACCATGGCACAGATCAGGAAAAACGGAACAAAAAAGCATAAAACAAAAAAGCGCCATGGTCCATCGACTATGGATAATCGACAGCAGGAAGCCGAATATTATATCAGTCCTGATTATGTAAACGACAGCTTTTGTAATTATGATAAAAACAACTTCGTTAGCTACCTCATCAACCGTTTTGGGCTGGATGTGGCGGACACACTTGTAGGACGGTATCGCATTGGCACCAGCAGCTACTGGCATGGCGCCACCATATTTTGGCAACTGGACACGCATGGTTATGTGCGAACGGGTAAGATTATGCTCTACGATAAGAAAAACGGGAAACGCGTAAAGCAACCGTTTAATCATGTTAATTGGGTGCATACGGTGTTGATGTCAGAAGTCAGAGATCGGAAGTCAGACAATGCTTCTGACATCGGACATCAGACCTCAGACTTCCAATTAAGACAATGCCTTTTCGGTGAGCATTTGCTGATCACTTCGCCCAATAAACCTGTGGCAATTGTTGAGAGTGAGAAAACCGCCATTATAGCAAGCGCATTGATGCCTGAATTTATCTGGCTGGCAAGCGGCAGTTTGGAAGGGTTATCCATAGAAAAATGCAAAGTGCTGCAAAAGCGAGAGGTAATGTTATTCCCCGATGTAAATGGTTACCGCAAATGGAAACGAAAGGCGAGGGAACTGCGCAGGGCAATGCCGGGCACCACCATCGTCGTGTCGGATGAGATGGAGCGTATGGCAAACGATTTCGACAGGAAAAAAGGAAGCGACCTGGGCGATGCGTTACAATAGTGTCACGGGCATAGGGCAGGGCGTGACGGACGTGACAGGTAGGTATCAAGGCGGTATTCAGGTCTTAAAAAAGGTGTCATACTGAGGCACTGAGCCTGTCCTGAGTTTATCGAAGGGAAGTATGGCGGGCAAAGGCCTCTGCGATATGCTTAAGACTACTGCTTGCGTTTTGACAGCTCTGGTAATAAATGCCAATCACCTTTTATTATCGCTTCTTTCTTTGCTCTATTCCAACCTTTAACCTGCTTCTCAAAAGCAATTGCCTGAACTACCTCAGTAAACATCTCTTGAAATACCAGCTGTACGGGCCTTCTTTTAAAAGTGTAAGATTTGGAGTCGAGTCCACTTTCGTGTTCGTATAAACGTCGATTTAAATCATTGGTTATGCCAGTATAATAAGAATTATCGCTGCAAAGCAAAATATAGACGAAGTATTGATTCATTTGATGTTTTCGCTTCCAGATAATGATCCTGCTTCCCACAGCACTATGCTTCGAGTGCCTCAGCATGACACCCTTTTTCAACCAGTCAACCATCTACAGCACTTTATACAGCACCCAATCCCCCGTCTCATAAACCTTTTGCATGCTCAGGCGGCTATCTGATTTTCGGATGGCTGGCAAATAGCGGCTGTTTAGCTGGGTGTAGCCGGTAAGAATATTTTGGTCGGTTGCCACCAGGATATAGTTTACATAGTGTTCCGGGGCTTCGCTGGAACTGAGGTATGATTCCTGGTAAGGCATAGTGAGGCGTTGCACATGATGCGTAAAGGCTACTACCTGATAAGCAATAGCATCATCTACCATGATTTGTGCGTTGGTCGGCAGCGAGTTGATATAATCTGCCATTTCCATATTATCGCTTTGCTGGTCAACTGGCGTTGGATTGAACAGTACCTTCACAAAATCCTGCTCCTCGGTAAGAAATGATCTTTTCAGGAAGAAATATCCGGTCACCAATTGAAATAATACCAGGACGCTTAGGAGTATCTTCATCCCGATCTGGTGCTTCGACTCATGCACTCTCAACGTAACGCAAAGCATCGCCAATACCAGGAAGATCAGAAAATATTCCTGCGAAAGAAATATCTTATCGTATTTGATCTGCAAAAACTGCACAAAGGCAAATGGTGCGGCAATGGTAAGTATCTGGTAAGAGCTTTTTCTGAACAGGTAGATCGCCAGCAAGATCATGGGGCAAAACAAGGCTATACTGGCAGTCACAATCGGCGATAACTGCGACGAATGATAGTGTGCAAAACTGGTTGCCTGTTCAAAGTTGACCTTATCTGCCAATACGGCCCAGGTAGCGTATGGACTTTCAATAAAGTAGTTCAAGTCGTTGGCGTGTGTCAGGTTCAGCATCTTGTAGATCATGATCGAAGCCAGCGGCAGAATAAACAAGATGATATAAATAGCAAAGGTTTTGTTCACCAATTTACGGCGCAACGCCGGACTGTTAAAACTCTGATACAATCGAAAAATGGTTTCCTTCTCGCCCAGGTTCAAACTCTGTGTAGCAATAAACAATACCAGCGGTATAAAAAACAGGTTGAGCCAGATGAATTTATAATCGCAGAATACCAATATCACCAAACAAATACTGGCAATGGAAATATGGAAAGTAGTATTTGATGAGTAAAATCGGATAATATGGAAAAAGAACAAATAGAAGAATAACAGCACCATGTAGATGGATCTCCCCGAACAAGCACTGTATAACAAACCCGGATGAAACAGGAAAAGCACAATGAGCAACAGCAGGTAAAAATCATCGTTAGTGCGTTTGATCAGCGTAGAGCACATGACATAGAATAACATTGCCGTGCCCAATGCAGATGCGATGACAGGAGCCAACTGCGTATCGAGTTTCGCATCGATCCATGAGAAGAAAACCGTTCCGTAGAAAGGCAGAATAGGAGTTGTGAGCCCCATTACCTTTAAGCGGTTACCCAATCCCTCGAACAGTATTTTACTTTTTTCGATAAAGAAAAGTGACTCGTGGTTATAATAGCCCAATCTGTTAAGGTAAATGCCCAAAAACAGATAGTACACCGCGATAAATACAGTGATCAGAATAAGATATAATTTTCTTCTGTTCCCCATTTAGTTGATGACGTTGGTGGCGCTATTAATTTTACTCAAACCATGTGTAGTTTTTTCCCAATAAAATGGCTTTACTATCAACTGGTACAATCCCATATACGCCGCTGCAGAGTGCATTAACCAATAAACCGGATTGGCAATGGAAAATAAGATCAGCTCGTAAAAACGGCGTTTGAATACCGCCATCATATTTACATAGATCATCAATATATTTCCAACCATCAGGTTGAATATGGACATAAACAGCACCCAATCCGGGAATAACGTCTTAATAGCCGCCAGGTTAAAAACCACGTAAGCTAAGAATATGAACAGTAATATAGGGTACACCAAAAATGTAATCGGTGTAGCACCAACGAAGAAGTTGAACCCTATGAATCCCCTGAAACCAATCTTTTTGATCAGCTTCAGCGGGTTGCGCATGTGCACCAGGTAGGTTTGCATATAGCCCTTGATCCAGCGTGAACGCTGACGGATCCAGTTAAATGGCTCGTTGTTGGCCTCTTCGTATGTAGTGGAGTTTACAATGGCTACTTTATAACCTTTTGCATACGCACGGACACCCAAATCTGCATCCTCGGTCACATTAAACGGATCCCACGCACCCAATTCGATCAGATTATCTATTTTAAAGTGATTACTGGTTCCTCCAAGCGGAATAGGGATATCCAATGTATCCAATCCCGGCAGCATATAATCAAACCAGTAAGAATATTCCAGCGTGAACATCCGTGTAAGGAAGTTCTCGTTACGGTTAAAGTAATTCAATGCGCTTTGTACGCAGATGTAATTATCCGGTAGTTTATTAAACAGCGTAACTACTTTTTTCAACTGGTCGGTATCAGGAATGTCCTCTGCATCATAAATCGTCAGGTATTTACCACGGGCAAAATGCAACCCGTAGTTACAGGCCTTAGGCTTGGTTTTAGGCATGTGAAAAGGCACCACAATCACCTCAAATATTGCAGGGAAATCAAGGCCGCGCACTGCATCCAATGTCAGGGCGTCATCTTCCTCTATCAGCAGTTTAATATCTAATTGTTCACGCGGATAATCTAAACTTTGAAGGTTCCAGATCAGTTTTTTGATTAGTTTGTCTTCCTTATAAACTGGCAGCAGAATGGTATAAACCGGCAATTCTTCGTCTTTTATATTCCGCACCTCTTCGCGCCCTACAGCCTGAAATAATTCAAACCTAGAACCAACCAGCGAAAGAAAAAGCTTAAAAATAATAGCAAGGAGAAAGAACAGGCTCATCGCTACATTGACTATAATAGTAACACTCTTAAAATTCAGCACCATGCCGGCAGCCAATACGCCTATGATCACGAAAATGAAAACCAGTTGCCCTGTGGTGAAGGTAGTAAGCGCGGAGCTCTCCGCATCGTGGTTTAATAGCTCGAATACGGATGATTTAACGTAATCTTCGCCTAACAGCTTATGAATCATCCAGGTGATTTCCAGGTCATCTGCTATGATCACCTGTGGCTCCATGTTATAGGTCATCCGGATGAAATCGAGAAATAGCTGGTCGCTTGGGTCAGCCATCAGGGTGACTACTTTCTTTTTCTCGATACGCAACGGCATAGCAAGGTGTGCTTCGGCAAATTTAAGTTCGATCTTGTCTAGCACCTCCTTATCAAACTGCTCTTCTCTTATGGATTTAAAGTCGAGTCCGGCATTAACCATGGACCGTTCATAGTTTTTGCGGGATATATAGCCATAGTTGAGCGCTATTTTTATAAAGGATTGCTCTGTCGTTGCAGAAAAGTTTTCAATCTTTTCCCGATTACCTGGTGTAATAAAACCATCATTAACCAAAAGTTCAGGAATTGAGATCTTCATTTTATAGTATAAAGGTGTTCATTTTATTGAGTAGCCTCAGATTTTATATTCCCAAGGCTACTCAAATTTTAATTTCTGGCGCTCTTTTGGTTATTTAAATTATTCGTTAAACAACTCCTGTGATTTTTGAACTTTTGAGCGTACGTAAAGGAATGACATTAATATTAGTACAAGTATGCCGAGCAATATGTACAGGTTATAGTTTTCCCAGAAGCGGGTTAAGGCGCTCTTGGTATCTACATACTCCAGGTTCTCGCTTGATTTGTTGATATTGAATAAATATTTATTACCGTTTACATCAGCTACACACACGTTGCTCGACAAGGTCGATAACTGCTCAGTTATTGATTTTGAAGCAGCTGTAAATGCCTCCGCTTTTTCCTTACCTGTAGCCGTCAGCACCAGTACAGCATTATTACTGCGTCCATAGAATATCTGTGCTAAACCGTTCGATACGGAGTCGGACAATGAGTATACAGGTTTGTTATTTTCATTGTTATATAAACGGAACTCTTTCTGGAAGCTTATCGGCGCATCCGGGAACTTGTCTAATATCTGGTCGTGCTGAGATAAAAGGGCAACGATATTGTATTTCTTAAGATCGGCATCCTTCATATCATCCGAATAAACAAACTCAGGGAAATTATTTGAATTGATATTGTTGTTTAATTCATAAATAATCTCGCCCATTGCTGTAGCAGCATATTTAGCATACTCCTTAGTCACTACAATGCGGGTAGTACCCATGTTAAATGCTTCAGGATATTGATAGAAACTCAAATCGTTTGTGATAAACGGATTCTTGGATTCAAGGAATGATTTATCTACGTCGATCTCAGCAAAGAAATTAGTAAATGAATTGATACAATTACCGCTGCTTGGGTAAATTCTGAACTCAGCCTCGATGGTATTGTATTTATGGTGCTGATAGCGGTTGATAGTTACTGAAGTATTTAATTTGCCAGATGCATCCAGTCTTTCACTACTGATGAGTGCACCGTTCAGATAAACATTAAAGTAACCCCGGTCGCCTGGCGAAAGGCTACTGTAGTTTGCCACAAAGTGGATATCAACTTCTTTTGGCGTAAAGCTAAAATCACTGTTTTTGAAGCTGTATACGTTGGTTAACGAACCAATGCCTGACATGAAGTTTGGTGCACCACCAACTTGTCTTAAGGTCAGTTTTGAACGGTTTTCTTCAACAGTTTTAAAGTAGTTGTTCTGAGCATTATCGATCAGGATATACTGACCGAATGATGAATTCAGAATATTCATATTGCCAAGTGTAGTAATGGTTTTTTCGTAACCGTTATCGTCGGCTCCGGTCACAAACAGTATTTCACCCGGCTCAGTAATCTTAGCATCAGATTTTGCGGTGTCTTTATAGGTCACCAATGCTTTGCTCAGGAACAATAAACCCTGGTTAGCTTTTAGTGCAACGTTGATCAATGATTTTTTATCGGCAGGCAGGCTGCTCCAGTTGCCTACTTCGATATAATTTTTAACCGTATCAGGAAGCTGATCTGCAGGGTAAACCTTGATATCCTTGTTCATTGCCTTTTTAAGCCTTGAGTATGCCCAAGCCACCGCCTTTAAGTCGTGCAATGATGGGTTTGCAGGGTATACGATTGCTTTTTTAGATTCAAAGCAATTGCTCAGGTTTACATTTTTAAAGAAATTATCGTTGGTTTTTATCAGCGACAGGTACGAGTAGTTCTTCACCTTTACCCACATAGCGGGGTTATCAAGGTCCTTACACTTATCATCTGATACCGTGAGCAAGGTTTTTACCTGAATCTTCAGGAACTTGTCAGCTGAAAGATCTTCGGGGGTTAAGTTAATCGATATTTTTTCGATCGTGTCTTTGGTAAGACGAGCGCTGTAGGCCGGACGATCGTTGATAACGATGTTCACAAAAGAATGATCTTTAATTAAAGCCTGGGAAGGCTCGATATATAATACCAGCTTGCTTCCCCTCATTTCAACAAGTGGGCTTACTTTTAAATAGAATGAACTTGCTCCGATCATTCCATATATTGACTCATCGTCATGTCCCATTGCCTTGAATGATACAATGCTTTGCGCTATTGATGCCGTACTTAACAGTAATGCAAGAGCTAAAAGGCTTAAAAATTTATTCATTTGTTCTAGTATTAATTGATCACGTTGAATTCTACTCTAAAATAATTTCCGCTTTCGTCGCTTCTGTAAGCGAGCTCGCCACCCATTTCCTGGGTCATCAGTTTGGCTATTGATAAGCCAAGACCTAAACGGCTTTCCACATTGCCGGATGCATCGTTTAATGTTTTTAGTTTATTAAACATCATATCCAGCTCTTCCTGACCTATAGCGATACCTTCATCCACAATTTCGAAGATGAACCTCTGACGCTGAAGGCTGGTAATTACCTTAATGTTATTATTTGTTTGGGAAAATTTTATGATGTTGGATAGTAAATTTTGGAATATCTGACCTGTAAATACGCGATCGAGTTTTACATTGAGGGGGAGTTTTAAAATATTATCGATCAGGTGAATGTTTTTCATTTGGGCGGTTTCAACCAAGCCCCTGTATACATGCTGTACTTCTGTGTTGATGTCGAATATTTCTAGGTTGAACTTCATTTCAGGAGCTTCAATTTCGCGCACATCCATCAATTTATTCAACATATATTGCATTTTTTCAGCAGATTCACTTATGTAACCCACAAACTCTTTCTGATCAGTGCTCAACCTTTCTTCCTCCTCTTTCACCATGTTATTACTCATAATGATGGAGCCGATCAGGTTTTTGAGATCATGGCCTGCAATATTGATAAAGCTGTTTTTTTGCTCGTCAAGTTTACGCAGCTTTTCATACTGCATATCAATAATGTTGTTCTTTTCAGAGATGTCCCTGTTCTGTTCTTTTAACTGCTCGTTTGATTTTTCGATCAGTATTTGTGAGCGCACTTCACGTAAAATTACCTTGTACCGGGCATTGGGAATAAGGCAGGAGATAATGGCGACTATGAAAAAGTATTGACCGCCATTATTAATAAATATATCCGCGCCGTAATCGGCGAATAAATTAAAGAATAAGGTAAGCAGCAATATGGCTACCAAAGTTTCGACAACTGAATTAATAGGCTCCCAAAATACCTGGAGATTAAAAAATAAAATTACAACCGAATACAAAAGAAAATAAACATTCAGATCTTGCGGGCTAACCAGTGTACAAAGTAAGGCCGAGTTAGCTGAAAGGAGGAAAAACGCTACATGTAATAACAAACGGTAATTATTACCCCTGCTCTGGAAAAAATTAAATAACATGTAAATTATCAGAACAATAATGAGGCGAACAATAAAAAACTGAAGCCAGAGGCCTGGAGTATAAATGAAATCGATGATGCTGAAAAGAGGAAAAAGGAATATGATGGACCAAATAACTATGTTAGTCTGATACCAGGCCTTTTTGGTTATCTCTTTTAATAATTCGTCTTTGTTGATCTGAACAAACATTATAATTAGTTTTCTTAATTTATAATAAGATTAAACCAGTTGTTAATTTAGTACGCTAATAAAATAAAATTAAGTGAAAATATTGCCGTATTCAACAATGTTTATTAACAGGCTGTTAGGAATGGTTTCACTTTTAACGTTATTCATCACAATTGGTTGCTATGCACAGTCGTTTAATAATCAGTCTGCTACGTTTAAAAGGGCTCAAACCCTTGACAACGGCGTGAGCATCTCCTGGCTCGAGCAAACCTGGAATAAAAACATCCTAGATAGCAATATTATCACGATGTCCGATTTCCGTTTGTTAAAACAACTGGGCTTCAAATGCATCAGGATCCCTGTGGCCTTCAGTCATTTTCAAACCAATAACTCCTATAACCCAAAACTGCTTGAACATATTGATCAAATCCTTAGGTTATGCCACTTATACGGGTTCAAGGTAATCATTTGTTACCATTCGGGAAATTTAGATGAAAACACTTACATGTCTGAAAATCAAATAATTATTGCCTTATGGGAGATGCTCACAAAAAAATATTACCAGCAAAGTGCTGATGATCTCTTCTTTGAGTTGTATAACGAGCCTCCCCACATGAACCCCAATATATGGCAAAATGCAGCCAGCGAGATCATTAAAGCGATCAGAAAAATCGATAAAAAACGCACACTCATCATAGGCGCATCAAATTTCAACAGCATTTATGAGTTGAGCCGAACCACACCGTTGGAGGATGATAACCTAATCTACACTTTTCATTTTTACGAGCCTTTCTTTTTTACTCACCAGGGGGCCGAATGGATAGGCGACCAGGTAGCCACTACCGGTGTGCCTTTCCCTTATAATGCCTCAATTTTTCCACCATTAAATCCAAAAGCAAAAAATACATGGGGCGAAACCAATTATTATCAGTACCGGACAGACGGTAATGAACAGTCTGTAAAGGATAAGCTACAAATTATAAAAAACTGGGGTATTAAATACAACGTTCCCCTATTATGCGGCGAGTATGGTGCGTATAACAAATACGCAGATCAAGCCAGCCGTTGCAGATATATAAAGACTGTAAGACAAACGTTAAAGGTGATGCAAATACCGGGAATATTGTGGGATTATAACAGCAGTTTTTCCATTTTTGAGGGTAAACCTTCACTGAGAAATCTTCCTGATTGTATGAGAGATGTGATAAATTATACTAGCCGAAACTAAAATCAATACTTTAGTATTTTACTTATTATAAATAGTTAACTTTGCACGTTATTGAATAAACATGAGATTTTTTGAAGAGAAGCGAAGAGAAGTTATGAAGCATATTGAAATATATATGCTCCAAAAAATCAACGAGTACTTGAAGCCTGTAGAAACAATCTGGCAGCCGTCTGATCTTTTACCCGACTCGACCCGCGAAACCTTCTTTTCAGAGATCAAAGAGTTACAGGAAAGTGCAGCAGGCTTATCTTATGACCTGATCGCTGTTTTAATCGGCGATACCATTACTGAGGAAGCCTTGCCGACTTACGAATCATGGCTGACCATGGTTGAAGGCGTTTCAAGGGATGAAGAAGGTGGCTGGATGAAATGGACGCGCCATTGGACATCAGAGGAAAACCGGCATGGTGATCTGCTCAATAAATATCTGTACCTATCAGGCCGTGTAAATATGCGCATGATGGAGGTATCTACCCAATACCTTATTGCCGATGGATTTGACATCGGTACCGGTACTGATCCTTACCGTAATTTTATTTATACCTCGTTCCAGGAACTTGCTACCAATGTTTCGCACCGTCGCGTAGCCTCACAGGCAAAAAAGGATGGTGATACACTACTGTCAAAAATGTGCGGTGTAATAGCCGGCGATGAGGCTCGTCATGCCAAGGCTTATAAATATTTCATAGAAAAAATATTTGAAGTAGATCCGAGTGAGGCAATGATCGCTTTTGAGGATATGATGCGCAAAAAGATCGTAATGCCGGCCCATTTCCTGCGTGAAGTAGGATTAAAAGTTGGTCAAACCTTCGGCCACTTTACCGATGCTGCACAACGTTTAGGCATTTATACCGCCATCGATTACGTAGACATCCTAAAAGAGTTGATAGAAGACTGGCACATTGAAAGCGCCAAGGATCTGAATGAAGGTGGCGAAAAAGCCCGTGATTATATCATGAATCTGCCAGCACGATTACTACGTGTGGCTGAAAGAATGAAAAACCCGATGCTGGAGTACAAATTCAGCTGGATAAACGGATAAGAAAGTTCTGAGTCGTAAGTCGACTTGGGACTTATGACTCACGACTTCAGACTCAAATCACCCTTCCAATATCAAATCCGTCCCTGATTTACCTGCGACAATCTTAAAAAGATCATTTAGGATAGATTCCACGGTCAGCGAGTTAACATCATCAACATAATGTTCGTTGCGTGTGATGTGCAATTCATCCCGCTGAACTGCAATATGATATAAAATATCTCCAGGATAAAGATCAGGTTGAGTGATGTCAATTATATTGTCTGAATGGGTCACGGTGAAATTCAGGTCAGTCTTTCGTTGTTCATGAAAAAGCGAATTGAGTTGCCTTTGGATAAGGTCAAATAATTCATCGGTGTTAATTCTTTTATGCAGGGTGATGACTTTCATAACTGTAGATATTGATATAAATAGCTACAATCTGCGTGGTGGTTTGTTTCCTTTTGACCTTTATGTGGCTACTGAAGGGCGTGAGAAAGTAGCATCCTCAAATTTTAGGTTTATATTTAAGGGATGAAAAACAGAGGCGTTAAAATACGGCAAATATGCGGCAGCTATACGCTGATCATTCTGGGCATTCTGTCGGCTGGCATGGGGGTAAAGGGATTCTTGCTATCCAGCCGCTTTATAGATGGCGGCGTAACTGGTATTTCTATGCTGATTGCCGAGATCACAGGCGCACCATTATCCATCCTGATCTTTGTTATCAATATTCCGTTTCTTCTATTAGGTTATAAACGCCTTGGGATGTCATTCGCTGTTAAAAGTATGGCTTCCATTGCAGGCTTATCACTTTGCCTTGCCCTTGTACATTTTCCGGATGTAACGCACGATAAATTACTGACGGCTGTCTTTGGCGGCTTTTTTATAGGCGTTGGTATAGGTTTGGCTATTAAAGGCGGAGCAGTGCTTGACGGTACTGAGATAGCCGCATTACTTTTAAGTAAGCAGACGCAGTTATTAAAGGTAAGCGACGTGATATTGCTGCTTAATGTGATCATATTTACAATGGCCCTGTTCTTTTTAGGGGTCGAGTCAGCATTATACTCTATTCTTACCTACCTGTCAGCATCCAAAATGGTCGACTTTATTTTAAATGGTATCGAACAATATACCGGGATCACAGTAGTATCGATCAAGGGAGAAGCTATCAGGAGTGCTATTACAAAAATGGGGCGTGGTGTTACCGTATATGAAGGCAAAAGCGGTTATGGGAAGGATGGCCATGTAAATGATACACGCGATATCATTTTTACTGTCGCCACGCGCTTCGAAATACCGGCCATCAAACGTGCGATATTGAATATTGATCCTGCAGCTTTCATTGTACAGCACAGCGTAGACGACACGACGGGAGGATTAATTAAAAGAAAAGGGTTGCATTAATTTACCTTATAGGAATAATATCCGACTTTCGGATTCAATACATCATCCTTAAATTATGAATTACAAATTACTGGGCCGCTCTGGCCTCAAAGTTTCGGAGTTATGTCTGGGCACCATGGGTTTTGGAACCGAAAATGGTTGGGGTGCAGATAAAGACGGCAGCTTTGCTATTATGGACGCCTATGCTGAGGCAGGTGGAAATTTTTTGGACACAGCCAATATGTACAAACTCGGCTCCAGCGAAAAGATCATCGGGGAATACCTGTCTAACCACGACCGCGATTTTTTTGTAGTAGCAACCAAATACTCTCTGAAAGATAATTCTACCAACCCAAATGCATCGGGCAATAACCGCAAAAACATGATGCGCAGTGTAGAAGAAAGCCTAAAACGCTTACAAACTGATTTTATCGACTTGCTTTACTTGCATATCTGGGACGATCTGACTCCAATTGACGAGGTGCTGCGCGGCATGGATGACCTTGTTCGGCAAGGTAAAGTAAATTATGTAGCCATAAGCGATACCCCAGCCTGGATGGTATCCAAAGGAAATACCTTAGCTGAGCTAATGGGTTGGAGCCAATTCGTCGCCCTACAAATAGAATATAGCCTGATAGCACGCACACCTGAACGGGAGCTGATCCCGATGGCCAAACATTATGGTATGACTGTTATGCCCTGGGCGCCATTGGGCGGTGGTGTGTTGACAGGTAAGTATATCCGGGGCGAACAAGGTCGCATTAAACCAGAAAGCAAACGCAGGAACGATAATGCTAATGAAATTACCGAGGCAGTAATTTCGGTTGCAGATGAACTGGGTGTATCGCCGGGTAACGTTGCCTTAAAATGGACGATACAGCAAGGTTTTCATAGTATACCGATTGTGGGCGCCACCAAATTATCTCAATTGGAGGATAACCTAAAAACTGTTGAAGTTACCCTGAGTGAAGATCATATCAAACGACTAAATAATGCCAGTGCCATTGAATTAGGCTTCCCGGGGGAATTTTTTAGAGAAGACGGTGTAAAGATGAATACGTTTGGCGGGTTTTATGATAAGGTAGAGAAAAGAGGTTAAAAGATGTTTACTGCCTTAATTAATACCGGGCACAATACTTAATAAAGGCCCTTCCGGATCAACGGAAAGGTCTTTCATTTTCAAAAGAATTATTTGGTTGTAGTTGCCTCTTTGGATGCTTCTATAAAAGGAGTTTGGTCATAGTAAGAAATTTCCCTGGCTATTTTCCCGTCTTTATTAAATTCATCAAACTGCACCATATAAACCTTTACCGTTTTTTTAGTCTTTTTATTTGCTGCAGTTATTACCCACCACGACTGTACGGTAAAAGGGTCTTTGTCGTATTGAAGTCCATCAGGATAACCTTGCTTGGTCGCCGATATTTGTTCCCAATCGTTATAAATACCGGACCAGCCTTTTTTTTCGTCTGTAAGACTAATAGCTTTGGAGCTTGACGGATCGTAAAACTTTGCTGTATCGGCATACAATTTTGCTAATCCATCCCAATCCTGTTTCAGAAAAAGTTCATTGGAATTGTTTACAATGGTAATGTAAGGGTGCTCTTTGTAGATAGTGCCATTCTTTTGCTTGTCCTGGGCAAAAACGCTGACGGTAATCATGGCGAAAACCGCGATCAATAGTTTTTTCATAACGTTAAAAATTAGAGAGTGAATAAATTTGATTTGCTTATAACAATTTAGGGAAATAATATTGATATAAGCCAATTTAATAATCTAATTATCAGATGGATAAAGCTTATTAAAATAAATTTACCCCTGTGAAATTTTTGTTATTTAAACGACAATAAAAGAACTTATTCGCCAGCGTAAGGATCTTTTATTTTTCTGTTTGAGTAGGTGATATTGGTAAAAGTCACTTTGCAGCTTTTACCCGTGGGAGACTGTGCCAGAAAACCCAATTTGATCGGCTTAGTGGTGTTAAATTGCAGATGCCTTATCAAAAACCATTTCTTTCCATCGGCAGAGAAATAAAGCGTAATCACATTATCCGCTTTCGCGATTTTATAAAATACATCATTTCCGGCAATAGCTACGGAATTGCAGTCGTCAGAAATATCTTTGGTAACCACACTCACCACCCGGTGCACGCCAGTATAATCTTTTTCAAAGCAGAACTTGATCCAGTTCATTTTGTCGGCTTCCAGCACAATAGCACCGCCGTCCCATTTGCTAAGAAAGTCGTGATGAATCTGAGCAGTTAATACAAAATTAGGATCAGCGGTAAACGATAGCCGCGGCGCATTATCCGTATTATAAGTAACATTCGGATCGCGAAACATATCCGTTTTTTTGCCTGCTACGATAAATATACCTGCAGGGTTGATCTTATAGCTTACCGGCTTATTTACCCACGATAACGCGTGTGGAATTCCTGAGAATTTAATGCTGTTCTGTGCATGTAAACCAACGACGGTTGTTACATATAAGATAGTTGTCAGAAAAATTCCTTTCATGGACCTTTATTAAATTCAAAGTTCAATCATGATAATTTTTTAAATCAAACAATCGTGTTCAATCAAACCTTCTCAAATACTGCGAGGCAACCAAATCGCCATACCATATATTAGTAATCTTATCCATCGTAAACCAACATTGCTCCTTGTCATATTGCAGTACCTGCAGATTCTGCGCAGGCATAAAGCTTTGCGCCAGTAAAAATTGTTTTTTATGCTTACTGTTTTCCACCACATCCATCACAATAAAACAATGTCCCGGCGAACCACCATGGATAAAAACATCGCCTGCCTTTAGCCCATTCTGATCGGTCACTTTGTGCAATTCCTTTTCCAGCGATAAAGTACCGGCATATGAGAACACCAGTTCCATATACCGTATAAAAGTAGGATAGCCGTAATCCTTTTTAGCCTGCAATACCCAATGATCGTTATGATAACGGTACCCGTTGGCGTAGTGGATATAGTCGCATTTAAAACCACTTACAAAATTAAAGCTAATCTCGCTGTATCTTTTAGCCTGATACAAATACTCTCCACGAAGACGCATTACTACGTCTGCGCATTGCTGCAAGTCTTGCTTGCCTACACTAATGTCAACCACGGCAGCGGTTTCAATATCTGTGTGCGCAATGGCGCCGCTATAAGTTTTAGTATGCGTCCCTGCAGGTTTAAGCGGAAGTTTTTGCAGCCATTCGCCAAAGCTGCCGGGCTCGACCTTTTGTTGGGTGTAGCCGGCTGGCGTTTTAAACCTTATTAATACATTATCAGCAGGTATAAAAGACGAAAGCAGACTAAGGCTCAGAAAGGCAAAAATAAATCTCATTATTCTGGGTTTGATATACTAATTTATCAATTCCGGACGGTATTCAAAATGCATAGTATCAAAATGATACCACTTACCACCCCATATAAATCCGTATTTCTCAAATATGTTCACAATAGCTTGCGGTACCCTGTTCTTATAGATGAAAGTTGCATCTTCATTGGCGCATTTGCAGGCCCACTGCCAGTAATCGGAATAGGCCGTATTAATGTCTATGGTCATGCCAAAGCTGTGCATGCTATGCCTGCTGGTTCCGGCAATGTTGCGCCAGGCAAAAGTGCCGCCAATATTGGTAAGGTATTTTTTCAATTCAGGATGCTCATCGAGTTCTTTGGATATCTGCATCAGTTTCTTGTCGATCCCATTAACAGTGGTTACTTTGATCTTTTGTCCAACCAATTTAGGACACCAGGTTATTTCTGTCAGGTGATGATTGACTTGCTTTTCTGTCGAGCCATAGATCTTCATGAAAAATGTCTCATTTCTTACCCTTCCCGGATCAAAGTTTTTTGCAGGTGGCAATTTCAATTCTCCGGTTGAGTATAACTGCCCGAACATATCTTTCAGGTCAGGTTTTTCGAGTAAATTTTTGAACGATTTATTCTCAATTCCATCATCCCAAATCATGCGCGTTCCGTCTTTGAAGATTACATGATTGTCTGAAAAGCCTATAACCCGATCGCCATAGTTTTTAATCAGTTTTTTTGCGGCAGGAGGGATGCTATCCTGGGCAAGTGCACGAAGAGCGATGAAAAAGAACATGAAGCTGATTGATATTCGTCTCATGGTGGAATATAAAAGTAAGATTTTTGTATAAACCTCAACCTACCTAAAACAAAAGCCCCGTTAGTTTTCACTAACGGGGCTTCCTTATCTTGAGAGAAGAACAATTATTCAGTTTCTTCTTCCTTAGGCTTTTTGTTTTCGCCTTTTTTAGCTTTATCTACTACTTTGATCTGATCGGTTTCCTTATCGTAATCTACTTCCATCGTATCACCTTCTACTAATTCACCTTTCAGTATTTCTTCGGCGATCGGATCTTCCAGGTATTTCTGGATAGCGCGTTTCAGCGGACGGGCACCGAACTGCGAGTCGAAGCCTTTATCGGCGATGAAATCCTTTGCGTTGTCAGTAAGTG
>Ga0207704_10000361_pt1 | contig 21152 bp, 20 predicted proteins | sample KBSMisM12_FD_184308 | JGI IMG/M metagenome (GOLD analysis project Ga0207704, IMG submission 184308) | Miscanthus rhizosphere microbial communities from Kellogg Biological Station, Michigan, USA - KBS Miscanthus M1-2 (SPAdes) (version 2) | ecosystem: Host-associated > Plants > Roots >...
GAACACGTCGCACCGCCGGGCGCCGGCCCCGGGAACCGAGATCTCGAGCGCATAACAACTGCGGCCGACGATGTAGCCCTTCGGGAGCGCCTTGGCCACTCAGAACCCGATCTTGCGCATCACGAATCGCGGCAGCATCCGGATCACCATCATGATCAAGCGCCAGATCCCCGGCGTGTAGACGACCGGCGTCCCGCGATCGATGGCGCGCACGACGTCGCGCGCGACGCCTTCCGGCTCGCCCGCGAACGGCGGCGTCGGCAGCCCCGCCGTCATCCCCGTCTTCACGAACCCCGGCTTCACGCAGATCACGCGCAACCCCTTGTCGTGGAACTTGTGGTCCAGCCCCTCGAGGTAGTGCGTGAGCCCGGCCTTCGCCGCGCCGTAGAGCACGACGGGCTTGCGCCCGCGCTCGCCGGCCACCGACGTGAACACGCACAGCGTGCCGCCACCGCGCGCCAGCAGGTGGCGGCGCGCCTCCTCGCAGAACACCACCGTGTTCGCGAAGTCGGCGGTGAGCAGCCGGCGCGCCAGCTTCGGCTCCGCCTCCAGCCGGTCCTGCGTCGCGAACAACCCCGCCGTGACGACCACGGTGTCGAACCCGCCCAGCACGACGCCCGCGCTGTCCAGCGCCGCCCCGAAATCGTCGGGCCGCTCGAGATCGCAGGGCGCGGTGCCGACCGATCCTTCCGCGCGCGCCGCGCGGATCTCCAGGTCACGCGCGCTGGCGGCGAGATCGGTGGGGTCGCGCCCGAGCAGGAACAGCGCGTCTCCGCGCGCGGCGAGCTGCCGCGCGACCGCCCGCCCTATCCCTTTCGTCGCGCCCAGCACGACGACCTTCCTCACGGCGGGTCTCCGAACAGGCGCACCGACTGCGCGCTGCGCAGCTTCCGGTTGGGATCCCAGATTCGCCGCACCCGCTGGAACTCCTCCAGGCGCGGCTCCATCGCCCGGAAATGCTCGGCGCGCGTGAACGCGTCCTTCGCCAGGTAGATCCGACCGCCTTCCTTCACGACGCACTCGTTCAACGCATCGATCAGCGCCGGCGTGTCCTTGCGTACCGCGATGTCCAGCGCGATCGAGATGCCGGGCCGCGGGAACGACAGCATGCCCACGCCCTCCGGCCCGCAGTCCTTGATCACGCACAGGAACGAAGCGCCGCCCCGCGCGGTCAGCACCTCCAGGAACCGCCGCGCCGCGCCCGCCCCCGCCTCGTTGGGCAACACGCACTGGTGCTGCGTCAACCCGCGCCGCCCGTACATCCGGTTCCAGTGCCACAGCATGTCCAGCGGATAGAACGTCGACTCGGGGTGGACGATGCGCCGCTGCACCTGCCGCAGGTGCTTCCAGTAAAAGAGGAAGTTGAACGCGCGGATGCTGAGCGGCCCCAGCACGAACTGCGGGAAGTCGAACGGAATCGAGAACCGCCGCTTGGGCCGCGGCGCGTGCTTCGGCGCCTCCTCGGGCGTGGCCCAGCGGCCCTTGAACAGGATGCCGCGCCCCATCTTCGCGCCGCTGGACAGGCAGTCGATCCAGCCCGCCGTCATCGGCCAGTCGGCGCTGGCGCCCTTGAGCGCGGCGATGAACGCCTCGATGTTCGGCATCCGTTCGCTCTCCTGCCAGATCCACGGCGAAGGCACGCGCACCATCTTGAAGGCGACCTCCAGGATGTGACCGGTCAAGCCCATGCCGCCGATCGTGGCGCGGAACAGATCGGGCTCGATCATCGGGCTGCAGCGCACGGTGCGTCCGTCGGCGACGCGCACCTTGATGTCCAGGACGTGGGCGCCGAAGCAGCCGCTCTTGTGGTGGTTCTTGCCGTGGACGTCCGCCGCCACCATCCCGCCCAGCGTGACGAACTTGGTTCCGGGCGTGACCGGTACGAACCAGCCGCGCGGCAGGAACAGCCGGTAGATCTCATCCAGCGAGAGGCCCGCCTCGGCGCGCAGCAGGCCGCTGTCCGCGTCGAACGACAGGATGCGATCCGCCAGCACGGTCGACACCACCTCGCGGTCACTGGCGGCGGGCAGCGAGGAATCGCCGTACGAACGCCCCAGCCCGCGTGACAACGGCCGCCCGTCGGCGATGCGGGCCAGGTCCTCCGATCGCACCTCGTGTCCGGGCACGACGGGGGCGCGTCCCCAGCCGGCCAGCGTTTCGCCTTTGCGACCCAGCACGTCGCGAATCTACCAGGGCTGCGGCCGGCGCACCGCCTCCCCGGTCAAACGGTCGTTCAGGCGGAGCGAGCGGCCAGATTCCGGCGACGAAGCTTTTCGACCAGCGTCGTCCGCCCCATCCCCAGCAGCTTGGCCGCTTCTTTCTTGTTGAACTGCGTCCGCGTCAGCGCGGCCCGAATGTACGCGTCCTCGAGCTCGCGCAACATCGTCGGGAGGTTCACGGGAAGGTTCACCGGGACCGACGCGACGGAGGGTTGGGGGCTCGGGCTCGGTTCGGCTTCGACCACCGGCAGCGGCACCACGACAGCATGGGAAGAAGAGGACATGCCCGTCCCATCGGCGTATTGCGCCAATGCTTTAGCTGGGGCCTCCTTCCGACGAGAAACTTCGCAGGGGGAAGGCCCAGAGCATGTCCGAACGTCAGCCCCGTTCCGGCCTGGAGAGCCGTATGTCGTCAGGGACCCCACGTGCCTTGCGCCGGGTACGGATGCTGACCAGCGGGCGCTGGCACGCGCCTCTGGACACGCGGCTGATGCCGACCGTCATCGCCGTGGGCGCGGCGGAGCGCGGGATGGGCAAGAGCATCGTCGCCAGCAACCTCGCGGCGTCGATCGCGGGACTGGGGCGGCGTGTGGTGCTGGTGGACCTGGACTTTCGCGCGCCGCGCCAGCACACCCTGTTCGGGGTCAAGTCGCCCGAGGGTGGCCTGCAGGCGTGGCTGGAAAAGAAGCGCGAGCGCCGCGATGAGCTGGCCCAGCAGACGCGCGTCCGCAATCTGCGGTTGCTGCCGTGCACGGCGTCGCCGGCCGATCCGCCGCCGCTGGACCAGCGGCGCGAGCTGGTGCGCGAGCTCAACGATCTGGACAGCGAAGTCATCGTCGTCGACATCGGCACCGACAACCGCGACGACCTGTTCGACTTCTTCGCCCTGAACGCGTTTCGCGTGCTGGTCACGTCACGCGAGCCGCACGCGTTCCAGGCCACGTACGCGTTCCTGAAAGGCGCCGCGGCGCGGGCCGACCGCCGCCACGGCGCCGGCGCGCGCGATGTGCTGCGGCAGTTCTCGGGTGGCCTGGTCGGTAACGCCATCGAAGGCCCCGAACACGAAGAATCGTTTCACGCCTTCTCCCGTCTGGTGCGCGAGCATCTGGGGATTCCGCTGCCCGTCGTGGGCTGCCTGAGAAAGAGCGACCGGATCGCGCAGTCGATCGTGGCGCGCCAGCCTTTGATCGCCCGGCGCGGCATCGACGACAACGTCCGCCAGTTCGACCTCATGGCCGAGGTGATCATGAAGGACGAGGGCGCCGGCGAGCGCCAGTGCCCGCTGGACGGCGATCCCATCGAGGTCGCGGCAGCGCCGCTGCCCGTGAGCATCGAGAAGTACGCCCGCAAGCACACGCGCTATCCGGTCGACTGGGCGGCGACGCTGGAGCTGGCGAGCGGCGTGACCGCGGTGCGCGTGCGCGACGTCTCCGAGAGCGGCATGGCGGTCGAGACCCCGCTGCGCCTGCGGGTGGGGGACACGGCCATGTTGCACCTGGATCAGATGAGCGGCCGGCCCCGGGTTGCGGTGGTCGTCAAGAGCATCGTCACCGCCGCCAACCGCGTCGGCCTGGCCTTCACCGAGAAGGGGCGCGCCACGGCCCGGCTCGCGGCGGCCGCGCGCGCCGCCGCGAACCCGTCGGCTTGACCGGACCGACGCCGCGCGGGAGGCTGGGAGGGTGGTTCGTCCCCAGCTTATCGTCGGCGCTATCGCGCTCGCCGGCCTTGCTTGCCGCGATCGAGGCGCGGCGCCCCGCGATGCCTCCCCCGAGAGCATCAAGGTCGACGTCGCCAACCCGCTGACGCTGGACATCTCAGTCACCGGCTGCGCCTCGTACGATGCCGCGACGGTCACCTGCAGCGGCCGTCCGCCGCTGACGGTCTCGTTCGCGCCGGTCGGGTCGCCCGAGCTGACGCGCTTCTTGTGGACGTTCGGCGACGGCACGCCGACGACCACCGAACGCTCGCCCTTGCACACCTATTCGCACCCCGGCAGTTACGAGGTCTCGCTGGTCGCCGGCACGAACGACGTCGGCATGGTCACGCCGCCGAAACCGCTGACCGTCCAGGTCGACGCCTTGTCCGTCGGAACGCCCTGCGACGTCGACGTCCAGTGCAACAGCACGGAGGGCCTGCGCTGCATATGCGCCCCGGGAAGCGGCTGCGCGCCCGCGTTCATCCGCGGCGTCTGCTCGGTGCCATGCGACGCGAACGCGTGCGGCCCCGACGCGGTATGCGCGTCGGTCGTCACGGGTCCGCAGCCCGATGCGGGTCCGCGCGCGGGACTGTGCCTCGCCGCGTGTCAGACGAAGGCGCCGTGCGCGCCCGGCTTCGTCTGCCAGACGCTGCCCGTGGATCCCACGGCGGCCGCCGGCGCTGGCGGCATGAGTGGCAGCAGCGCGGCGCTCTGGACGCGAGGATGCCTCCCGCTGGGTCTGGCGCGCGATCTGGGCGCGCCCTGCCGCGACGCGAACGAAGTTCTTCGCGACGACGCCTGCGCTACGGGGACGTGCGCGGACGTGGGCGCTCTGGGGGTCTGCAGCGCCAGCTGCGACGAGAACCACGCCTGCCCGGACGGCTCGGCCTGCGCGCGGCTCGGCGATGGGCGACGCCTGTGCCTGCTGAGCTGCACCTCCGACGGCAGCTGCGCGAGCGATCCGCTGCTGGCGTGCGACGCCCTCGCGGCGGCCGTGGGGAGCGGCGCCGTCAGCGTCTGCGCGCCGAGAAGCTGCGCGAACGACCTCGCGTGCCCTTCCGGTCGCTGCGGTCCGGAAGCCGTCTGCGTTCGAAAAACAAATTAGCCGATCCCGCGCGGAGCGCGGGATATCGGCTACCTGAAAAAATAGTAGTCGCACACCGCGCCTGCGGCGCGGAGCGACTAACGGACGAGCTCCTCGTCAGTCGCCGCCGCACCGTCGGAGAAACGCAGCGGTTCAGGTGACTCTCCGTCGGTGAAGTGAGCGCCGCACAGACCCCGAACGCCTCGGGTTACACCCTGAGGGCCGCGTCGTTACCTCGAACGAACGGTCACCGACGGGAGATCGCGATTTCCGGCCGAAAAATGCGCCCGCCGTTCGGGCCTCCCGCTGGCACGCCGGTTGTAATGAAATGCGTCCGTTAGCAGCAGCAACTTGGTGTTTGGGGCACACGGGACTTGGCGCCGTGGGGGGATGAGGGGATCCGCGGCGGCGTAGAGGGGCGACGGCGTGATGTGGATGGCCAAGTCCCGTGTGCCCGTCATTTTGTTCCGAGTGATACGTTAGCCGCGATGCCGCCGTCGCCGTCGGGCCGCGTGGAGATTCCCGTCGCGCACGGACGGCTGGAAGGAATCCTGCGCGAGGCAAGCTCGGCCGTCGCTGCGGCGGTCGTGTGCCATCCGCACCCGCGCGGCGGCGGGACGATGAACAACAACGTCGTCTATCGGGCGGCGAAGGCGCTGGTCGCCGGCGGCGTCACCGCGCTGCGTTTCAACTTTCGCGGCGTGGGCGCCTCGACCGGAAGCTACGACGAAGGCGTCGGCGAGGAGGAGGACGCGCGCGCGGCGATCGATTTCCTGCGCGCGCAGGCGCCGGGCTTGCCGATCTGGGTCGCGGGATTCTCGTTCGGAGCGCGGGTTGGCCTGACCGTGGGGGCGCGCAGCGACGACGTCGTGAAGCTGCTGGGCATCGGGCTGGCGCTGCGGATGTTCGACTACCGGTTCCTGGCCAGCTGCGACAAGCCGAAGGCGATCGTGCAGGCGGCCCAGGACGAATACGGCGGCCGCGAGGAGATCGAAGCGGCCGTGGGCGAGATGAGCGAGCCCAAGCGGCTGTGGGTCGTGGACGGCGCCACGCACCTGTTTCCGGGCCAGCTCGATCCGTTCGAGCGCGCGGCCGAGGAAGCGGTCGCGTACCTGCGATCGATCTGACGGGTTAGTTCAGCGCGCAGTCGCTCGACCGGACGCAGCCCTCGTAGCAGGCGTTGGTGTAGCTGACGACGTAGGGCCCTTCGCAGTACGGCGTCAGGGCGTCGCACGCGATCGGGGGCGCCTTGCACAGCGCCGTGGCGCCGGCGGCGCAGCGGGAGAACTTCGCGCAGCAGCCGAGGGCGGCGCAACCGCACGTGCGGTTGTCGACGAACACCGGGTGGCAATCGGGCCGCGCGTCGCAGGCGTCCAGCGTGGTCGCCTGGTCGCACGGCAGCGGGCACGCGATCGCCGGGCAGATGGTGCCGGGCGTCGAGGCGTCGACGCACCCGGTGTAGGCGCTGCCGCCATTGCAGTTCGGACAGTAGTTGGCGCGGCAGTCCGAGCGCGCCGTGCACGACGCCTCGTCGGTCACCGCCGAGCACGGCAGGCACGCGGTGCCGGCGCCCGCGCCGCCACCCGGGCACGGAGGCGCGATCTCGGTGCGCGGGTCGTAACAGCCGGCGTAGCTCGGCCCGCCCCCGCAGATCGCGGTGCAGACGGACGCGGCGCAGTCGGTGCGCGCGCGACAGGCGGTCTCGGTGAGGCCGTGGCAGGAGCTACCGCCGTCGTGCCCGGCGGCTCCGTCCGTCCCTCCGTCGCCGGGGTCTTGCAGGATGCTGCCGCACGCCGACATCGCAAACGCCAGGCTGAAACCAAGAACGATTCGCTCGATCCGCATGCGCGCCCTTTCAGCAAGGGCCGTTCCAACGCCGCGGCCCCGCTTTGGCCGCCGCAGAAGCGCGCGCGCAGCGCCAGCTTTCAGAAACCTGATGCCCGACGGGCGAACCGGTCGCTCATGACAACCGTCAATAGCAGCTCAGTAGCCGATGTGGGACTGACGGGGCTTGCCGGACTTGTCGGGCAGGAACTGGGGCGCGCGCTTGTCGCCGCCCACCTGCAGGGACAGGCCCCGGACGCCGCCGGCGCCCACGTTGAGCCGCTGCTCGGTCACCTTCGACGCCGCCTCGTGCCACACCTTCATCTCGTACTCGCCCGGCGTCAGGCCCTTGATCGAGAACGCGCCCGACGCCTCGGCTTGCGCGAAGTACGGCGTGTCGACCACGACGATCACCCCCAGCATCGACGAGTGGATGTTGCACAGGATCTGGACGACGCCCGTGTGCTTGAAGGTCTGCTGGTACGTCGCGCCCTGCTTGTAGAGGCCCGTGTCGAACTCGTTCGGCTTCGACAGCGAGAAAATGTTGTGAAAGATCGCATCCTCGTTCCGGAAGCTGACCTTCGTCCCGACCGGCACGACGAGGACGTGCGGGATGAACGTCTTGTTCCGCTGCGTGACGACCTTGCCGCGCGCGGGCGCGGGCTTCGGCGTTTCGCCGCCGATCCGTTTCAACCAGATGACGGCGCCGCCCGGCCCATGACTGCCGCCGCCCGTCACGGTGCCGCTGACGGAGACGCCCGGGGACGGCGCGCGCGGCGCCGGTTCGGTCCCGCCCGGCGGCGGCGCAGGCTCCGGCGGTGCCACCGCGACCGGCGGCGCCACCGCGACCGGCGGCGGAAGCGCGCCGGCGGCGCCCCCCGCCCGACCGCGCGCTTCCTTCGCCAGCGGCCGGATCACCTTGTCGATCTCGGGATCCAGACCGTGCACGCGCAGCAGCGCCTCCCACTTCGTCGCGGCCGTCGCGTAGTCGCCGCTGTCCCAGGCGAGCTTGCCGCCCGCCAGCAGATTGAAGATGAGGTACTGCTTCTCGGCCGCCGCCTTCACCGCCAGATCCTGCGCGGTGCGCACCGCGAGCGGCAGCGGCAGCTCCTCGCCCAGCCAGCCGCGCCCATCGGCCGGCGCCGCCGACGCGGGCGGCGTCACCGCCAGCGCCGCCAGCAGGGGCGCGAACGCCAGCGAACGTGGGATGCGGGCGCGCATCGTCACCAGCTATACACCAACGACGATGTGAACACGTTGTTGTCGACGATCGGCGCGCCCTCGAGCTCGCGGTTGACCAGATACTCGCCCTTCAGGATCACCGCGTCCCACAGATCCAGCCGCAGGCCGCCGGTGATCCGATCGACCGTGATCGGGGTGTAGCCCTCGAACCAGGCGTGACGGTGATCGTAACGCCCATAGAGCGTCAGCTTGCGCAGCGGTCCGGCGTCGAGCGCCAGCGCGTACGCGAGCTGGACGTAACCGCCCCGCGCCCAGAACGCCGACGCGAATGGATACGTCCCGACGGACGTCGTCTTCGGGCCGCCCTGCCCTTGGTCGACGCGCACGTACTCGGCGTTCAGGTAGATCCCCGCGACAGCGATGCGCAGGTCGGCGCCGTACGCGCGCTGCTGCGCAGAGCGTTCGGGCTGGTCGTTGCGCGGACCGACCATCGCCGACGCGCCCAGCTTCGCCTGCAGCGCCGACGCGTTCAGCTCGTACCCGAGCCGGCCCGATGCGACCGGCGCGCCCGTCAGGTTGGCGTCGGGCGGCTGCAGCACCTCGATGAACGTGCCGCTGTTCGTGACCGCGACGTTCAAGCTCAGCGCCGACGCGATGGGCGCGATCTGCAGGCGGTAGAACAGCTTCGCGCCGATCGACTGGCCGGTCGTGTAGCGCGCGATCAGCGACGGCGTGACGCCGGTGCGGATGTTCGCCTGGTTGTCGAGGTACTCGATGCCGAACACGCTGTCGAACTTGCCGACGCTGAGCGCCAGCTCCTGGCTGTCGAACGGCACCAGTCGCCCGAACGCCTGCTCGACGACGACGCGCGTGCCGTCACCGCCGTCGACAGATTGACTTTGCCCGAAGAAGCGCGGCAGGAACTGTACGCGCGAGAACACCATCAGCGGCGCGGCCGCCGACGTGTACTTGAAGTCCACGTTCAGCGTGTTGAGCAGGAACGACGGCCGCCCGCCGATCCCCGCCGAGCGCGGCAGGAAGCCGTTCACGACGCGCCCCGGTCCCGGGTCGGTCGACGCGGCGTCGCCGCGCGCGTTCACCGCGGGCGCGAAGCCGTCGACGCCGTAGTCGAGCGGCACGCGCGTATCGGTGGGCGCGAAGCTGGTCCCGTCGCCCTGCGCCTTGGCGAAGCCGACATCGACGTATCCGTTGATCGACAGCGGCGTGGCGCTTTCGGGCGGCGGCGTGTAGCCCTCGCTGTCGTTGATCGGCTCGGGCTCCGCTTCCTGGGCGCGCGCCGCTGATGCGATCAGGAGCGGCGCCACCAGGACGAAAGGACGCAGCCAGCGCGCCGTCACGGGACGGGATTCCCTTTGACGGTGACGAGCGGACAGGTGACCGTCACGTCGGTCCGCACGATCAGGTTCTTCGGCACGGCGGCCTCGATCGCCAGCTGCGAATCGAGGTAGCGGCAGCCGCCGAAGCCCGGCTTCGAGTCGGCGACCGTGGTCAAACATTTCTCGTCGAGGACGACGCGTCCGTACCGCTCGTTCAGCTCCGCTTCCGTCGCGGTCGACAGGATGTCGCCGTACATCGTCGCCGCGACCGAAGGCACGTCCTGCAGCGCCTGGGCGGTCGGGGACCCGGGCGGCGCGAACACGCGCGCGGTGAACGGCACGACGACGACGTACACGCGCCAGTACGCGCTGTACGCGCCCGTGGGCACGCCGGCGGCGTCGGTCGGCGGCAGCGTGTTCGAATACAGCGGGCCTGTGCCCAGAACCGTTGGGATGGCCGGCGCGGCCCAGGTGCCATCATCCTTCACGAACACGAAGTGAAAGATCGGAACCTCTTCGACGACCGCGTCCGCCCCGATACCCACGGAGGCCGCCGGGAACTTCACGAACGGAATCGACGCGCCGTCGAGCCATCCCGTTCCCATCGCCGGCGTACCCGGCGTCGGCATGGCGGGCGGCGCGCCCAGCCCGACGTCCTGAGGCGTGAGCGCCGCCATCCATCCCCTGGATGGATGCAGCGGGTACTTGCCGTCGAGGATCTCGCGCGCCGACTTCGCCCGGCCGTCGGGGACCTCGACGTAGATCATCTGCCAGTACGGACTGTAGAAGAGGCTGTTCGGCCCTACGCTGAAGATCGGCTTGGGGGACTGGTTCTGCGGCATCCCGCCGGACCAGCCGCTGACCGGGATGTAGACCGGCTGCGCCCACACCTCGTCGAAGCGCGTCCACACCTCGGTGGTTGCGTACCCGACCGGGTAGCCCTCGGCCCAGCCGGGCGCGATGGTCAGCGCCGTGTGTGGCGCGTTGGGGTCGAGCATGCTGCTGAGGGGCACGCCGCCGGGCAGCCCGGCGTCGGTCGCGATGGCATCAGGCGCGCCGTCCGCGTACAGCTGCTGCACGTCGAACAGCGTCCAGAGCTGGGGCTGGTCGGGCCGGGGCGCGTCACACGCGGCGAGCGCGACAGCTCCCAGCACGAACGCCGACGCGTGTCTCACGACGCGCGAGAATAGTCGCTCCCGCGCGCCGAGGGAAATCTCTTGCCGCAGCTGCGGCGTACGGCTGTTTAAGCCGGCTTGCCGAGGGTCTTCTGTCCGGGCTTCCACTCGACGGGGCAGCGTTCGCCGGTCTGGAGCGCCTGCACCAGGCGCAGCGTCTCGCTCACCGATCGTCCCAGCAGGTCGGCGTTGTACGACGCGTGCTGCACGATGCCGTTCGGGTCGATGATGATCGTCGCGCGGCAGGCGATGCCGCCTTCGATCAGCGCCTCGTAGTCGCTGGAGATCGTCTTGTTGAAGTCAGCCAGCAGCGGGTGATTGAGCTTGCCGAGGCCGTTCTTGATCCAGGCCTTGTGCGAATGCTTCGAGTCCGTCGAAACGCCCAGGACCTCGCAGTTGACGGCGCGGAACTCCTCGTAGCGTCGGGAGAACTCCTGAATCTCCGTCGGGCAGATGAAGGTGAAATCCGCCGGATAGAAAAAGAGGACGACGTACTTGCCTTTGTAATCGGCGAGCGAAACTTTCTTGAAATCGCCGTCGCCGACGACGGCCTCAATGCTGAAGTCAGGCGCTTTCCTCGTCACGAGACTCATTGGGGTTCCTCCTGAGAAGGGTCGGACACTAGCACAGGAATCTGTGTCTCGTGGGTCGCGCCCGCAACCGTTCTTGCTTGCGGTCGTCACGGTATTGACCGCCCTGGCGGCGGCGTGCGGCGGCGGCGACGCGAACCCGGCCGCCGGGTCCGACGCGGGATTCGCGACGATGGGGATGCCCGGCGTCCCCTCGCCCACGCGCGTCGGCGCCAACCTTGTGTTCGCCGACGTCGCCATCGACGGCAAGACCGGCGGCCGGCTGGGTGTCGACACGGGCGCGCCCATCGTGCTCGTCGACGCGGGCAAGTTCCCCGGCCTGACGTTCACCGCCAACCAGCAGCGGGTGACGGGCGACGTGACCGTCGGCAGCATGACCATCGACGACGTCCCGATCGTGCAGAAGTCGTTCGGCGGCGGGATGGATCCCCTCAACTTCGCGGGGCTGCTGGGCGGCGATGTGATGCGGCAGTTCATGATGCGCATCGATTACGCCAACCCCGATCGCGCGTTCCGGCTCGGCATGCCGCCCATGGAGATGGCGACCGACGGCGTCGAGACACCAGGCAACTCGGTCGGATTCACGCTGCAGGGCGGCGGCCTGGGGCGCCTCGACAACGGCGAGGTCGTCGCCTTCGTCGCGACGCGTATCCCGGTCGATGTCATGGTCGAGGGCGTCTCCCATCCGTTCGTCCTCGACACGGGCGCCAGCGAGACGACCGTGCGCGCGTCGCTGTTCGACACGATCACCGCGGACGGGCGCGCCCAGCTGACCGGGCTTCCGATCATGACCGTCGCGGGCTCCTCCACCGCGACGGTGACGCGCGTGCGCACGCTGACCGCCGCGGGCGCGACCGTCAGCAATCCCGTCGTCATGACGATCGGCGACACGCTGCTCGACGGCCTGGCGATGGAGGTCGATCATCCCGTCGACGGCTTGCTGGGCGGCAACTTCCTGCGCGAGTTCATGGTCACCGTCGACTACCCCCAGGGTGTGCTGCAGCTGCAGCGCTACACGACGCCGCCGATCGCCGACGAGTTCAAGCGCGTGGGCGTCGAGCTGGGGCTGGGCAACGGCGCGCACCGTTACGTGGTCGCGCGGCTCTATCCAAACACCGACGCCGCGGCGAAGCACCTGAGCGTCGGCGACGAGATCGTCTCCATCGACGGCCAGGCGCTGGATTCGCTGGACTCCGTGGCCGCCGACGACCTGCTGAACGGAACGGTCGGGACCAGCAAGACGCTGGTGCTCGGAAACGCGAACGCCGCCGGGCTCGCGAACGTGTCCGTCGCCGTGCTGGTCGACGATCTGGTTCCCGCGCCCGCGCCCTGACGGTCGAGGGTTCCCGACTGGATTGACCGCGGCGCACGCGTGGCTTACGTAACGGGTGATGCCGACGGCGACGCTGGTGCTGTCCGCGTGGGAACCGGAGATCGCGACGCTGCGGCGGCTGGCGCGCGCGTTCGATCCGGAACGCCTCGCGCTGGGCACGGTGGGCGTGGGCGCGGTGGATGCGGCCGTGGGCGCCGCCGCCGCGATCGCCGCGGCCCGTCCTTCGCGCGTCATCTTCGTCGGCACCGCCGGGGCATACCCACGCGGGCGCGCGACGGCGGCGATCGGCACGGTCGCGATCGCCAGCGAGCTTTCCCTGGTGTCGACGGCGGCGTTGCGCGGTGACGGTTACCTGCCCGAGCCGGTCACGGCGCGCGCGCCGACCGCCGCGTCGCTGGGCGCGGCGCTGGCCGCCTGCGGATCGGGGAAGCGCCCCGCCCCGCTGCTGGCGGTCGCGTGCCCGCTGGCGGTCACGCGCTCGGCGACACTGGGCCGGCATGTCGCGCGCGCGACCGGGGCCGCGCTGGAGAACCTGGAGGCGTTCGCGGTGGCGCGCGCCGCCGCGGCTGCGGGCATCGACGAAGTGGCGGCGGTGCTGGGAATCGCGAACCGCGTCGGGCCGCGCGGTCATCAGGAATGGCGCGCGCATCATGTCGCGGCGTCGCGCGCGGCGTGCCGTCTGATCTGGTCGTTCGTCAGGTCCTGAGCGCGTGTAGAGCTAGGGCGCCCAGTCGACCACGACGTCGGACGCCAGCAGCCCGCTGCTGCGCGCGCGCGTGAACAACACGTCGATCGCGTGCTTCGCGTCGTCCGCCATCGCGGCCGTATCGTCGTTCGCGTAAAGGTTCAGGTAATGGTCGATAAGTGACTGGTCGGACAGAGCTTTATCGCCTCGATCCTCGGCCGCAATCTGGGCGATGATCGGGCCGCGATTGGCGAGGCCCCAGGCGATGCTGGCGCGCAGCTGGGCCGAGACTTGCGCCACGCGCGCCGCGCCCAGCTCGCGCCGGATCACGTTCACGCCCAGCGGCAGCGGCAAGCGCTCCTCGGCGGCCCACCACTCACCGAGATCCACGACCAGATGCAGACCGCGCTCGCGATACAGCAACCGGCCCTCGTGAATCAGCAACGCCGCGTCCACGTCCCCGCGCGCGAGCGCGTCGAAGATCGCGCCGAACGGCGAGATCGGAATCTCGACGCCGATCGCCTCGGGCGCGATCAACCGCAGCACCAGCCACGCGGTCGTGGTCGCGCCCGGGATCCCGACGCGCAGTCCGGCGAGGTCGCGCGGCGCGAGCGGCCGCGGCGCGACGACCACCGGACCGAATCCGCGCCCCACCGAAGCGCCGTGCGGCAGCATCTGGTAGCGCGCCGCGATCGCGGGGTAGACCCCGACCGACACGGCGACGACGTCCGCGCCCGCGTCGATCGCCAGCTGGTTCAGCGCCGCCGTGTGCGCACGCCTGTGGATAAATTCGAGCGGCGCCGTGTCGATCGCGCCCGCGCGCAGCGCGTGGAACATGAACGCGTCGTCCGCATCGACCGAATAGGCGAGCGAGATCGTGGTCGTGCGGTCGTTCGCGTCAGACATGCGCCGTGAACCGCACTATGTCACCTATGTAAGGTTCGCGCGCACCGCGACATCGAAAGCAGCTGCGGCAATCGCGTTTCCAGATTGACCGCAATCATCCGGCCGGGTGATCCTGAACACGCCTTGCACGCGCCCTACTCGCGTCGGCCGCTGGTCGCACTGCTGTTGCTGTTCGCGGCCGTCGCCACGCCCGCGGTCGCGCAGAGCATCGACGATGTCGAGGATTCGCTGGTCCGCGATCAGTCGGACAAGGTGCGTGTCGAGGCCGCGCTGATCCTGGGCAAGCTGCGGCAACCGCGATCCGTCCCGGCGCTGGTGACCGCCACGAAGGATCCGTATCCGGGCGTGCGCGTGAGCGCCGTGCGTTCGCTGGGGTTGATCGCCGATCCCGCGGGACGCGACGCGATCGTCGCCGCGCTTCACGATCCGGTTCCGGCCGTCCGGCGCGTGGCGCGCGAGGCGTTGCGCGGCGTGGGCGTCGCCGACGACGGGGTACCGCGCGTCGCGGGCGATCCCGGGATCCGCCGCCGGCCCGCCAAGATGTCGATCGAGGTGCGCCCGGTGGGCGACCCGAAGAATCAGGCCGATCCCATGCTGCGCAGCCACATGCGGGATTTCCTGGTGCAGCAGCTGCGCCCGCTGGGCGACGTTTCACCCGACGAGGGCCAGGCGACGTACGCCGTCGGCGGCGTGATCAAGAACCTCGCGATCGTGCGCGGCGGGCCCGACGTCGAGGTGACCTGCGCGGTCCAGCTGGTGGTGATGCGGCAACCGGGCAACGCGCTGTTCTTAATGACGTCGGGCGAATCACGCGTGCAGAAACCGAAGCGCCAGTTCCGCCCGCAGCTGCAGGCGAGCATGGAGCTGCAGGCCGTCGAGGTCGCAGTCCGCGGGGCGAGCGAAGACCTGATCTCGCAGCTCGGGCGCTGATCCGACCACGCCCGCGTGCTAGCGTGCCGGCCATGAACGACGCGCCGGTGCGGCCACGGGTGAGGGTGTTGCCGCCCGAGCTGGCCGACCAGATCGCCGCCGGTGAGGTCGTCGAGCGGCCGGCGTCGGTGGTGAAGGAGCTGGTCGAGAACGCGCTGGACGCGGGCGCGCGCCGCATCGAGGTCGAGATCGAAGGCGGCGGACGGCGGCTGGTCCGCGTCGTCGACGACGGCGCGGGCATGGATCCCGACGACGCGCGGCTGGCGCTGCGCCGGCACGCGACCTCGAAGATCGCGTCTGCCGACGATCTGTGGGGGCTGCGCACGTTCGGGTTCCGCGGCGAGGCGCTGCCGTCGATCGCGGCGGTGTCGCGGCTGACGCTGGCGACGCGTCCGGCCGAGGCGACGGCGGGCTTCAAGCTGACCGTCGAGGCGGGTGTCGAGACGGACGCGCGCGAGGCCGGCATCCCGGTCGGGACGCAGGTCGAGGTGCGCGATCTGTTCTTCAACACGCCGGCGCGCGCGAAGTTCGGAAAGTCCGAAGCGACGGAGACCGCCAACGTGTCGGAGGCGATGCTGCGGCTGGCGCTCGCCAACCCGTCCGCGCACCTGCGGCTGCGCGTCAGCGGCCGCGTGGCGATGGATCTTCCGCCCCACCGCGACGCCGCGGAACGCGTGCGCGCCGCGCTGGCGCGCCGCGGGGCGGGCGCGCTGCACGAGGCCGACGGCGTCGAGGGCGGCTGCCACGTGCGCGCGTTCCTGGCGGGGCCCGACGAGTCGACCAACACCACGCGCAACACCTTCCTGTTCGTCGGCGGCCGGTTCGTGCGCGATCGCAACCTGCTGCACGCGCTGGGGATGGGATATGGCGCGCTGCTGGAGAAGGGCCGCTATCCGATGGCGGCGCTGTTCCTCGACGTGCCAGGCGCCGACGTCGACGTCAACGTGCACCCGCAGAAGCTGGAGGTGCGGTTCGCGCGCGCGCAGGAGGTCTACGCGGCGGTCCGCCACGTGGTCGGCGCCGCGATCGCGCGCGCGCCCTGGCTGCGCACGACCGACGATCGGCCGATGCGGACGTTCACCCAACCTCCACCGCGGATCGAGACCGGCGGCACCGCCCGGCCCGTCCGCGTCGGCGGCGGCGCGATGGCGCTGCCCCGGTCGGCGCAGGGCGCGCTGCCGCTCCGCGCGCGCGACGCCGCTGACACCTTCGAACCCTCGTCGACCGGCGAGAGCCCACCGCTGCCGGCGGCGCGCTTCTTCGCCGATCTCAACTACGTCGGCCAGGTCCACCGCACCTACCTGGTGTGCGAGGCGCCCGACGAGCTGATCCTGATCGATCAGCACGCCGCCCACGAACGCGTCGCCTACGCGCGCCTGCGCGCGGCGCACGCGCGCCGCCAGATGGCGCGGCAGCAGCTGCTGTTTCCGATCCCGATCGAGGTCGGCGAGGCGGCCGCGGCGACGCTGGAGACCGACGACTTGCTGGGCGGGCTGGGGTTCGAGGTGGCGCGCCAGGGGACGGACACCATCCTGCTGCGCGCGGTCCCCGAACCGCTGAAGGACGCCGACCCCAAGCCGCTGATCCGCGAGCTGCTCAGCGATCTGGCGGACGGCACGCCCCTGCGCGAAGGCGAGTTGGATCGCGTCGACCACCTGCTGGCGACCATCGCCTGCCACAGCGTCGTGCGCGCCGGCGACGTGCTGGGCCGGACCGAGGCGTTGGCGCTGCTGGGTCAGCTGGACGCCGTCGACCTCCGCTCGCACTGCCCGCACGGCCGCCCGGTGCTGTTGCGCCTGCCGCTGGGCGAGATCGAGAGGCGCTTCGGCCGTGCGTGACGCGCCTGAGCAGATGGGAACCCTGGGAGGGTTCCCAACCCCTCCCGCGACGAGCTCGGGCAAGCAAAGCTCGCCCTCGCTCACGCGATCCAGGATGCGGTTCGTCGCCGTCCTGGGGCCGACGGCATCGGGCAAGAGCGCGCTGGGCATGGCGCTGGCCGAGCGCACCGGCGGCGAGATCGTGGCGTGCGATTCGCAGCAGGTGTACGTCGGCATGGACATCGGGACCGCCAAGCCGACCGCGGACGAGCGCCGGCGCGTTCCCCACCACGCGCTGGATCTGGCGCGCCCCGACGAGCCGTTCCACGCCGCGCGCTGGGCGGCGGTGGCACGCGCCGCCATCACCGACATCGTGGGACGCGGCCGCCTGCCGATCGTCGTGGGCGGCACGGGCCTCTACTACCGCGCGCTGATCACCGGCCTGTTCGAGGCGCCGCCGCCCGACGAGAGCATCCGCGCGCGCCACCGCGCCCAGGCGGCCGCCGAGGGCGTCGAGACGCTGCACGCGCGCCTGGCCACCGTCGATCCGGAGGCCGCGGCCGCGATCCGCGTGCGCGATCTGGTGCGCATCAGCCGCGCCCTCGAGATCTACGAGCAGACGGGCGTGCCCATCACGACGCTGCGCCGGCGCGCCGCGCCGCCCGACGATCTGGCGCCCACCGTGCTGCTGCTGGATCCGCCGCTGCCGGCCCTGCGCGCGCGCATCACCGCGCGGGTGGAGCAGATGATCGCAGCCGGCTTCCTCGACGAGGTGCGCGCGCTGCGCGCCGCCGGCTACGGCCCCGCGCTGAAGCCGCTGCAGGCGCTGGGCTACAAGCAGCTGGGCGCGGTGCTGGACGGCGCCGCCACGCTGGCCGACGCCGTCGCCGAGACGATCCAGGCGACGTTCGCCTACGCGCGCCGCCAGCGCACCTGGTTCCGCAAGCAGGATGCGGCGCGCCGGTTCGAGGACACGCCGCAGCTCGAGGACGCGGTCGCGATCATGGCGGGCGGCGCGGCGTGAGGACCTGATGGCAGCCGGGTGCGTGTTCTGCTCGATCGTCGCCGGCGGCGTGCCCGCGACGATGGTGATGAGCGACGACGACGTGGCCGCGTTCCTGGACGCGCGGCCGCTGTTCAAGGGCCACGTGCTGGTCGTGCCGCGCGGACACGTCCCGACCCTCTACGACGTGCCGCCGGCTGCGCTCGGCACGCTGTTCGCGGCGGTGCAGCGGATCGCGCGCGCGGTCGAGGCCGGCCTGGGCGTCGACGGCACGTTCATCGCGATGAACAACAAGGTGTCGCAGAGCGTACCCCACCTGCACGTTCACGTCGTCCCGCGCAAGCGCAAGGACGGCCTGCGCGGCTTCTTCTGGCCGCGCGAACCCTACGCCGACGACGCCGAGCGCGAAGCGTTCGCCGCGAAGATCCGCGCCGCGCTCTAGAACAAGATGGCGCCGTACGCGTAGCCGTAGGGCTGCACATCGTGCGCGAAGAACAGCGTCGCGCCCGAGTTGATGCCCAGCTCGAACGTCGGCTGCCGCCCGAAGCGCAGCATCACGGGCGCGACGTAGGCGAGCAGTTGCCCCGAGCTGTCGCTCCACCCGTAGATGGTCTTGGCCGTGAAGTCCGCGTAGCCGAGGCCGCTGCCGAAGCCGAACCCGTAAACGCCCCACCACCGCGTTCCGTGCCAGAACACGGCGCTGCCCGCCGTCTTCGTGTCCTCATCCTCGACGGTGTAGAAGGCGCCGTAGATGCGCGACTCGAATCCGAACTCCTGACTGCCCAGCGTCAGCATCGCGCCGCCGGCCGCGGCCGACACCTGCGACCCTGGAACGACGATGCCGCCCAGGAACAATCCGAACCGCGGCCCCTCCTTGTAAGGCGACGGGCGGACCGGCGCGGTCTGCGGCTGGTAAACGCCGGGCGGCGGATAGCCGGGCTGTTGATAGCCAGGCTGCGCATAGCCGGTCTGTCCGTAACCGGGCGGCGGCGGGTTCTGCGGATACGCGCCGGGCGGCGGCTGCTGGTCGTAGCCGGGCGCCGGCTGCTGCTGCGCCGGCTGCTGGCCGTAACCCGGCGGCGGCGGGTTCTGCTGCGGCTGATAGCCCTGCGGCGGCGGCTGCTGCTGGTCGTAGTTCTGCGCCGGCGGCGCCGCGTAGTTTGCGGGCGGCGGCGGATTCTGCGCGGGCGCCGCGGGCGCCGGGATGTAGCACTGCCCATTGGGCGCGCAGTACTGGCCTGGCGCGCAGGGCGGGTTGCACGGCGCCGCGGGCGCCGCCGCCTGCGCGAGCACCGCGAACAAGATCGAAAGCGAAGCGCCCACCATCTCGGCCTCCTTCGACCCATCTTGCCGAACCGCCCCGACCAACGCGAGAAACCGCACCAGCCGTAAACACAATTTTGGTATTTGTCGTTTGCGGTGCGATCTCCGCTCTGGCACGTTCCGCGATGTCGGCTCCGTCGACACGACGGAACCAGCCGAGTTCGCGGCACCACGACCAGACAGGAGAATCGGCCATGCGGAAGCCTAGGCAGTTGTTGCAAGCGCTGGTGATCGGCGCGCTGTTGATCGCATCGCGCACGAGCAGCGCGGGCGGTCTCGATCCCAACACGCGGTTCTACGTGCCGAAGCCGAATCCCGGCGCGCGCACCCAGATCGCCGACCTCCGGTCCAGCCACCACAAGGCTGACGCCGCGCTGATCGAGCACATGATCGAGACGCCGTCGGCCGTCTGGTTCACGGGCGGCACGCCCCACGGCGTGCAGCAGGACGTGAAGAACACGGTGAAGCTCGCGCACGCGAAGAAGAGCGTTCCCGTCCTGGTCGCCTACAACATCCCGTTCCGCGATTGCTCACAGTTCTCCGCGGGCGGCGCGACGAGCGTGCAGGACTACATCGCGTGGATCGACGGCTTCGCCGCCGGCATCGGCAACACGCAGGCCATCGTCATCCTCGAGCCCGACGGCCTGGGCATCATCCCCTGGTACAACCAGTTCGGAAACAAGGACGAGGGCTGGGGCGGCGTCGTCAACCCGAACTACGAATGGTGCCAGCCGGCGGAAGCGGACAAGGCGACCGCGTCGTCGGACCGGTTCGCGATGATCAACTACGCTGTCGACAAGCTGAAGGCCAACCTGGGCACGCACGTATACCTCGACGGGACGCACAGCTCGTGGCTCGGCGCGAACGACGCCGCCGACCGCTTGCTTCAGGCGGGCGTGACGCGCGCGGATGGTTTCTTCCTGAACCTCTCGAACTACCGTTCGGACGCGTACCTCGAACATTACGGCCGGTGGATCTCGCAGTGCATCTGGTTCGGTGATCCGTCGTCGGGCTCGTGGGGCGGCGGTCATGCGGAGTGGTGCGCCAGCCAGTACTACGTCGATCCGATCTACGGCGTGGTGAACCCGAACGACATCACCACCTGGGGCGCCTCGGACGCCTGGTACACCGCCAACGTCGAGAGCCAGACGTGGGTGCCCTACCCGGGCGACGCCGGTCTGAAGCGCTTCGTGATCGATACGAGCCGCAATGGTCTGGGACCGTGGACGCCGACCGCGGCCTATCCCGATGCGCAGGACTGGTGCAACCCGCCGCTGCGCGGGGTGGGCGCGCGCCCCACGGCCGACACCGGCAACGCGCTGCTGGACGCGCGCCTGTGGGTGAAGATTCCGGGTGAATCCGACGGCGAGTGCACGCGCGGTCTGGGTCCGGGCGGCACCACCGTCGATCCGGAGTGGGGCATCGTCGATCCCACCGCCGGGTACTGGTTCCCGGAGATGGCGCTACAACTGGCGCAGAACGCGGTTCCGCCGCTCTCGACGTCCTGCCACTAGGTCGGAGCGCTCATCGCGCTCTACGCGTCGACGAAACCGAGGGGGCCGAGATAGTCGCTCTTGCCTATCTCGACCCCGCCGTGACGGAGCAGATCGTAGGCCGTCGTCACATGGAAGTAGAAGTTCGGCATCTGGCGCGCGTAGAGATACTCCTCGGCGGGCAGCGCCTTGCCGGGGCGGTTCGGGAGGCGAATCATCGTATCGGCCCGGGTGGCCTCGAAGTCGGCGGCCGTGAACGTGTCGAGGAAGGCGAGGCACTTTGCGATGCGCGCGCGCAGCTCAGCCATCGTGGTTTCGGTGTCCTCGTGCCTGGGGGCGGCCTTTCCGGACAGGTTCGCGGCGGCGTTCTTCGCGTTATCGCAGGCGGTCTGGATCTGGAAGGCGAACGGCCGCATGTCGGGGAACAGACGCGCGGTCACGAAGTTGTTGGCGTCGAACTTGCGCGCCTCCGCGTGCTTGACGGCCTTCTCGAGCACGCCGTCCAGGTTGCGGAGGGTCCGGGCAAACTGCTTCACGACACGATAGCTGTCCATG
>Ga0207704_10000371_pt1 | contig 20759 bp, 25 predicted proteins | sample KBSMisM12_FD_184308 | JGI IMG/M metagenome (GOLD analysis project Ga0207704, IMG submission 184308) | Miscanthus rhizosphere microbial communities from Kellogg Biological Station, Michigan, USA - KBS Miscanthus M1-2 (SPAdes) (version 2) | ecosystem: Host-associated > Plants > Roots >...
GTCGGACGGCGTGCTCCGCGGGTTCCTTCTCAGCCGGTCGCCGACGCGCGGCTTCGCCCAGTCGAACGGGCACGGGCGGCGCCAGGAGGGGCGGGCGATCGTCTCGCGGCAGGGCAACCTGGTGGTCGAACCGAGGCGGTTCGTCCCCGTGAACGAGCTGCGCGAGCTGCTGCGCGCCGAGGCGAAGCGGCAGGGAAAGCTGTACGGGCTGTCGTTCCGCGACATCTCGGGCGGCTTCACCAACACGCAGCGCGGCGGCCCGCAGGCGTTCAAGGTCCTGCCCATCCTGGTGTATCGCGTTTGGGTCGACGGCCGTCCCGACGAGCTGGTGCGCGGCGTCGACCTGGTGGGTACGCCGCTGGCGGCGCTGTCGCGCATCATCGCCGCGTCGGACGACTACCAGACCTTCAACGGCTATTGCGGCGCCGAGTCGGGCTTCGTGCCGGTGTCGGCCACCAGCCCCAGCCTGCTGGTGCAACAGATCGAGGTCGAGAGGCGCGACAAGGGGAACGACAAGCCGCCGCTGCTTCCGGCGCCGGCGCTGGTGCAGACAAAGGAACCGGCGGCGCGACCCGCGGCGCCGAGGCCGGGGACGCCATGATCGCGCGGCGCTGGTCGGCGGTGGTCGTGTTGCTGATGACAGGCGCGGCTGGCGCGGACGCCGGGGCGGATTCGCTCGCCAAGCCCGCCGACGCCCCGGGCGTCACCGCGCTGCGGATCAACCCCGCCAGCGTGCGCAAGGCGATGGAGGACGAGCTGGCGCGCTCGATGAAAGACCTTCACATGGGCGACGACGAGCCGCACCCGTACTTCATCGCCTACACGATCTCCGACATGGATCAGGCGACGACCAGCGCGACGCTGGGCGCGGTGACGGCGGCGCACGCCTACCGCGGGCGCCTGCTGCGCACCGAGATTCGCGTGGGCGACGCCAACTTCGACAACACCAACTTCGAGGGCGGCGCGAACGTCGAGGCGATCCCGATCGAGGACGACTACGCGGCGCTGCGGCGCGAGATCTGGCTGCGCAGCGACGAGTCCTACAAGAACGCGGTCGAGACGCTGGCGCGAAAGCGCTCCGCGGCGGCCGGACAGGCCAGCGCGGATGAGGACGACGGCGTCGGCGATTTTTCCCCGCAGACGGCCGCGCACGTCGAGGTCCCGTTCACCGCCAGCACCGCCGATCCGGGCGAGCTGCGCGAGACCGTGCGCAAGCTGTCGCTGATCCTGGCGTCGTTCCCCGAGATCTACGGGTCGCACGTCACCGGGACGAACGCCATCGTCCGGCGGCGGCTGGCGACCAGCGAGGGCAGCTGGGTCGACGACAACCAGCGGACGCTGCGCATCGACGTCGTCGCCGACACTCAGGCCGACGACGGCATGAAGCTGCGCAGCTTCGTGCCGTTCTCGGCGGTGGACATGGCCGGTCTGCCGCCCATCGCGGAGATGGAGAAGGCCGTGCGCGCGATGGCGAAGGAACTGGTCGCCGCGCGCCAGGCGCCGATCGCGACGTCGGGCGCGGGCGCTGTCTTGTTCGAGGGGCCGGCCGCCGCGCAGATCGTGAAGATCCTGCTGGGTGATCAGCTGGGCGGGACGCCGCCGCCCAAGACCGCCTCGGCGGGCAGCGACGACGGCGGCCAGCAGAGCGTGCTGGCGGGCAAGCTGGAGCAGCGCGTGGCGGCGCCGATCCTGTCGCTGGTGGACGATCCGCTGCTCGCGGCCGCGCCGGGCAAGGCGGCGGTCTTCGGCAGCTACCGCGTCGACGACGAAGGGGTCGCGGCGCAGCGCGTGTCGTTGATCGAAAAAGGCGTGCTGAAATCGCTGCTGATGTCGCGGACGCCGCGCAAGGAGATCACGCGTTCGAACGGGCACGGGCGCGCGCCTCGATTTGCAGGCGTGCGCGCGCACGTGGGGACGCTGGTGCTGACGGGCGCGAAGGGGCAGAAGCGCGCCGAGATGATCGCCGCCCTCGACAAGATCGCCAAGGGCGGCGGCGTCACGACCTATATCGTGCGCTTGCTCGACGACGGATCGATCCCCGGCGGCGAGGCTGACGATCTGGCGGCGCTGTTCTCGTTCGGGGGCGGCAGCCACGGCCCGCCGCCCATCCGCCCGCTGATCGTCTATCGGGTGGCGCACGGCAAGGAGACGCTGGTGCGCGGCGTGACGCTGGAGAACCTGCTGCCGCGCTCGTTCAAGGAGATCGCGGCGACTGGAAATGAACCCGTCGTCTACAACTACCAGGATGGTGGAGGCGGTTTCTCAGGCGTGCCTTCTACGATCATCGCGCCTGCGCTGCTCTTCCCTGACGTCGACATCCGGCGTCAGCCTGGCAAGCACCGCAAGCCGCCCGTGTATCCGTCGCCGCTTGCGCAGCCGTCGTCGCAGTCGTCAGCGTCGCGCCAATAAGGTAAGTTAACGGCCCACCATGGCTCGCACGCATTTCTCTGTCGGTGACGTCGAGGCGCTGATCCCGGCGCTGGAACGGATCTTCACCGACGTGCTGCAGCTGCGGGCGGCGTTGCGCAGCATCGAGGAGAAGCTCGAGCGTGCCGGCGTGAAGATGAGCCGCGAGGAGCTGCTGGAGAGCGACGACGGCTCGACCGACGTACGGCGCGCCAAGGCGCTGTTCCGCGGTTTCTACGAGGCGCTGTCAGACGAGATCGAACAGATTCGCGCGCTGGGCGGCGAGGTGAAGGACATCGAGCAGGGCCTGGTCGACTTTCCCGCGCGCCGCCGCGGCGAGGACATCCTGCTGTGCTGGCGGCTGGGCGAAAAGACGATCGGTTTCTGGCACGGGCTGGAGTCGGGGTACGCGGGCCGCCGTCCCATCGACGACGACGTCGCGCGCGCGCCGCAGCCGCTGGACTGAGGAAGGCGGGCGGCGTTGTCGCGCGAGCCGGCACTGCAAGCGGCCCTGGAGGCGTTGCTCAAGGCGTCGGGCCTGGACCCGGCACGCGAACCGGACCTGGGCGAAACGCCCAGGCGCGTGGCGAAGCTGTGGCAGTCCGAGTTTCTCGCCGGCTACGACATGGATCCCGCGAAGATCCTCGGCGATCCGGTGCAGGGCGAAGCGGATCCCGACGTCGTCGTCGTGGGCGGCCTGCGCTTCCACGCGATGTGCCCGCACCACCTGCTTCCTTACCGCGGCGTCGCGCACGTCGCGTACCTGCCCGCGGGCAAGCTGGTCGGGTTCGGCCGGCTGGCGGAGCTGGTCGATTGCTTCACGAAACGGCTGACGCTGCAGGAGCGCGCGACGCACCAGATCGCGGATGCGCTGTGCCGCCATCTGGGCGCGCGCGGCGCCGGCTGCGTGATCGAGGCCGAGCAGCTGTGCCTGGCGCTGCCCGGCGAGAAGCACGATCAATCGGGCGTCGTGACCAGCGCCTTCGTGGGCGAGATGCGCGAGCGCCCCGATCTGAAGACGCGCCTGCTGGAGGCGGCGAAGCTGGGGGGACGGGCGCGGTGACGCTGGCGGGCAAGACCGCGGTCGTCACGGGCGCCTCGCGCGGCATCGGGCGCGCGGTCGCGGCTGCGCTGGCGGGCGCGGGGGCGCGCGTGGCCGGCTGCGCGCGCAACCCGGACGCCGGCAGCGACGTGTTCCGCTGCGACGTCGCACGCGCGGACGATGTCGCGCGCTTCGCCGACGACGTTCTGGGGCGGCTGGGTCCGCCCGACGTGCTGGTGAACAACGCCGGCATCGCGGCGCGCGTCCGTCTCGACGAGATGGGCGTCGAGACCTGGGACGCCGTCGTCGACTCGAACCTGAAGGGGACGTTCCTGGTGACGCGCGCTTTCCTTCCGGCCATGCGCGCGCGGCGGCGCGGGCGCATCGTCAACATCGCGTCGATCTCGGGCCGGCAGGGGACGGCGCTGCTGTCGGCGTACTGCGCGGCGAAGCACGGCGTCGTCGGCCTCACGCGGGCGCTGGCGGAGGAGCTGCGCGCGGACGGCATCGCCGTCAATGCGGTCTGTCCAGGGTCGGTCGACACCCCGATGCTGCAGGTGGGCATGCCGGGCGCGAAGCCGGACATGTCACCCGAGGACGTGGCGGGCGTGGTCCTGTACCTGGCGGCGGAGGCGCCGGCCGCGCTGACCGGATCCTGCGTGGACGTTTTCGGCTAGCCGCCCCCGCGCGATGCGCGGGATCGCGGCTACCTGAAAAATCGATAGTCGCACACCGCGCCTGCGGCGCGGAGCGACTAGGTCAGCGCCCTGAAAATGGGGCCGGCACCCCACCGCGATGAGCGCCCGGTTGCGCCGCCGCGCTATGCTCACGCGCATGAGCGCCGATCCGACAGAGGTTCGCCTGGCGGCGGCGTTGGCGCGGCTGCCGCTGTTTCCACTTCCCAACGTGGTGCTGTTCCCGCAGGCGACGTTGCGGCTGCACATCTTCGAGGACCGCTACCGCGCGATGACGCGCGACATCCTCACCGGCGAACGCTTCCTGGCGATGGGTCTGATCGTCGAGAGCGCCAGCCCCGCCGACGAACGTCCAGCCGTCGAGCCGATCGCGGGCGTGGGCGAGGTGATCATGGCGCACGAGTTGCCCGACGGGCGCTTCAACCTGGTCGTCCGCGGACACACCCGCGTCCACATCGATCAGGAGCTGGCGTCGGATCGGCCCTATCGGCTGGTGTCCGCGTCGGTGTTGCCCGATCTGCCCGTCTCCGGCCGCGACGAGCTGCGCGACGCCGAGCAGACACTGCGCGTCCTGATCGGCCAGCTCGCGGACGCGATCCCGGAGGGCGGCGAGCCGCTGCGGCAGATCGTCGCCGGGCTGGAGACGCCCGCCGCGCTGGCCAACGTCGCGGCCGCCGAGCTGATCGCCGATGTGAGCGTGCGGCAGCAGCTGCTCGAGATCCGTGACGTCGGCAAGCGGCTGGAGCGCGTCACCGCGGAGATCGTCTCGATGACGGCGCGCCTGATCGCCCCCGGCGTGCTCAATTGATTTTATTGACGCGTTAGGGACCGGTTCGTACTTCTGGACGGCGCGCCCGGGGCCTATATATTTCCCCGTCATGTCTCCCCGACGCATGCAGGATCTTAGGTTCGGTTTTCGCTTCCTGGTGATCGCCGCGATTCTTGCGGGCGGCACGGTCGGCGTGTCTATGCTCGCCGAGGCGAAGCGGGGTGGGGGCGGCAGCAAGCGCGCCCCCGCCGACAACCGCGACTGCAAGACCGACAAAGACTGCACGATCGTGGCCGACGATTGCTGCCCGTGCAGTCAGGGGGGGAAGGCGCGCGCGATCCCGAAGAAGCAAAAGGACACCTACGAGAAGGATCGCAAGAAGCGCTGCGCCGACACGGCGTGTACGGAGATGATGTCGACCGATACCAGCTGCACGCAGGTGCCGTTCTGCGGCGCCGGGATCTGCGAGCTGGGTGAACCTCCGGGCGGCACGACCGCCAAGCCGGACGATCCGCCCAAGCCCGCCGACGACGCGCCCAAGGCGGACAAGCCGAAGGCGGGCGACAAGAAATCGGGCGAGAAGGCCAAGCCCGACGACAAGCCATCGAGCGGCATCGAGTTCTGAGGGACGCGCGTCAGCGCGTCAGTCGGTGCCGGCGATCGGCGTCGGAACCGACGTGCAGACGTCGCCGCTGTTCATCGACACACACGCGCCCTTGCCCGGCGCTGGACATGCGATCGCCGGGCAAAGGATCGTCGCCTGGCAGCCGGCTGCATCCCACTGCGCCTTGATCTTGTCGAGCTCCGTCCTGTCGTTCACATAGGTCTGGCAGCCGCAAGGAAGCACGGGCACGAGCTGAGTGCACTGCACGACGGTCAGGTTCGCCTGACACATCCGAGCGTCGACCAGCGCTTTCGCGTACGCCGTCTGCAGCTCGGCGCAGGTCAGACCGCTGCCGCCCGTTCCGCCCTGGCCGCCTTTTCCGGCCTGCCCGCCGCTGCCGCCCGTGCCGGCCTTTCCGGTGTCGCCACCGCCGCCGGTCGTTCCGCCCTTGCCGGCGCTGCCGGTGGATCCTGCCGCAGCGCCACCGCCGCCCGTCGTCCCGCCGCGGCCGCCGTTGCCGGCGCCGCCGGTGGTTCCACCGCGGCCCGCGTTGCCGCCGGCGCCGGTACCGGCGCTTCCGCCGCTGCCGGTCGAGCCGCCTCCGCCGGCGCCGCCGCCGGTGCCCGTGGTGCCGGCGCTGCCCGTCGATCCACCGCCGCCACCGCCGCCACCGCCGCCGGTGGTGCCGCCGGCCTGGCCACCGCCGCCCGTGTCGCCGGCGCTGCCCGTCGAGCCACCCGCGCCCCGCTGCTGCCGCCTTTACCTGCACCACCCGTGCTTCCCGCCTGGCCGCCGCCGTTGCCTCCCTTGCCGCCATTGCCGCCGTCGGAGCTACACGCGAGGAACAGCAAGCAACCGGCAGAAAGCAGGGCTAGTTTCTTCACGCGGCCGCTGCGCAGCAATCAGCGTGCCCAGGAAGGCCCGCAATTCGCGCGGGTCAGAGGGCCGGGGCCTTCCGCGAGTCTGAGGCCGCCTCGAATTTTCGAGGCGCCCCCGGCGATCAGTGGCGCGATTCCAGCGCGGTCTTCATCGCCGTCACGTCGGCGAACGCGACGGCGACGGCGAGCCCATGCTCCAGCAGCGGCTCCGACGCGATCGCCTTGCGCGCGAGCCGGCCGGTCGTCTCCAGCCGCGGGTACATCATCAGCGCCATCAAGGTCGGCGCCCCGGCGTTCGCGCGCGGGTCGATCGGATAGATCTCCCAGCCGAGCCGCGCGCCCGAGGTCACGCCGTCGGTGGCCGTCCAGCGCAGTGGATGACCCGGCTCGGCCATCCACGTCGCTTCGAGATCGACGAACGGCAAGCTGTCCTCCACCTTCGCGCCGATGCCGTTCGGACCCTGGCGCGGTTCGACCGTGCTCCAGCCCGGGAACGCGTGCCATGTCTCCGGATCGCGCAGCCGCCCCAGCGCGTTCGGCGTCGGAACGCCCAGCGTGGTGGCGACCGCCACGCCCGCCAGCCGCTGCGACCAGGTGCGGCCGACCAGCGCGACGGCGCCGTGCGCGCGCAATGCCGCCAGCTTCTCGTCGGCGAGCGCGCGCGCGGACGGCGACCAGACGGGCGGCGGCGCCGGCGTCGCGCCCGGCCGCCGCGCGCCCCCGATGTTGGCGTTCTCCGCACGCAGGCCGACCGCGCGCAAGGTGACGTACGAAGCAGCGACCAGCGCGGCGGGCTCGCCGGCCGGGCTCAGCTTGACCAGCCGGCGGATCAACCAGCCCGCGTTGCGGATGTTCAGCTGCGCGTCGATCATCAGGATGCTGCCGCCGGCCGCGCGGGGTATCGCCGTGAAGATCAACTTCCCGGGCGAGAAGTCGCCGTCGACCAGGTCGACGTCCGCGCCGTCGGGCCGTTCGTGGATCACCAGCGTGCCGCTGAGATTGAAGAGCGGCACCTCGACCTCCCAGCCGACCGACGGCAGTCCTGTCGGCGTGCGCGAGACATCGGCGCGCAGCAACGCCGGAACGATCTTCCGATAGTTGGCGGCGTCGAGCAGCACGTTCCGGACAGCGGCAGGCGCGGCGCCGACAACGGTCACGGCGCGAACGTGCGGTGTACCCGGCGTGGCGGGCCAGTCGATCAGCACGACGTCGGTCGTGCCGTCGGCGGGGAGCGCGCCGGTCAGCAGCGCGCCGACCGCGTCGAGCTTCGCGGGCGGCAGCGGGGACGCGGACGGCAACGGAGACGAGGACGCGGACGGAAAGGCGTTCGACGACGGCGGAAAGGCCGCCGGGAGAGGTGGTGCTGCGCCGGCTGCCAGCGGCAGAAACAAGGCGCCGAAAAGCACGCCCGGCCGCATCTGTTTACGTCTTCTTCTTTATGAGCATCCCGGGCGGGATGCTCTTGGTCTTGGGCCGCGGTTCGCGGCCGGCTTGCAGTTCGTGGAGGTAGAGATCGATCTCTTTTTGCGTGTACGCGGGCAGCTCGTCGAACCGGACGCCGAGGTCGCCGCTGTCGCCAGGACCGAGGTGAGCGACCTTGCCCGGCAGGTGCAGCCGCGTGCCGTCAGGCAGCGTAAGGATGATGTCGATCGGCGTTCCCAGCGGTGCGCGCGCGCCGACGGACAAACGCATACCACCCTGGGAGATGTTGATCGTGTACACGCTACGCAACGCCTCCCACGTCGGCAGGCGCACTTCGACCAGGGAACGCGCCGTGATGCGTGGAGCGCTGCGCCGCTCGGACCCACCGCCCTCGCTGTCGTCTTCTTCTGCCATAGCGGCTACAGTCGGGAATGATTATGTCACAGGCCATTGCGTTACAACTGCTGTGACCGCTGCAGCCCCGGTTCGCATTCAAAGGAGAAGACGCAAAATGAAAACGTCATTCGTCGGTTCAACCGCGCGGTGCGCGTTCGTCGCTGTTCTGTGTGGGCTGGTCCCGCCCGCGTACGCCGCCAAGTCCATCAAGGTGACGATGAACCTCATCACCGTCGACGGCGTCGGTAAGTCCGTCGGAACGATCACGATCAAGGAAGGAAAGGACGGCGTCACCCTCGAGCCGAAGTTGAAGGACCTCCCGCCGGGCGAACACGGGTTCCACGTTCACGAGAAGCCCAGCTGCGATCCGGCCGACAAGGACGGCAAGAAGACGGCCGGTCAGGCCGCGGGCGCGCACTACGATCCCGACGCGACGAAAGCCCACAAGGGGCCGGGTGGCGGCGGGCACAAGGGCGACCTGCCAAAGCTGGTCGTGTCCGACAAGGGCGAGGCCAAGGACAAGCTGGAAGTGAAGGGCGTGACGCTGGCCGACTTTCAGGGGCGGGCGCTGATGATCCACGCCGGCGGCGACAACTACAGCGACGCGCCCAAGCCGCTGGGCGGCGGCGGCGACCGCATCGTCTGCGGCGTCGCGAAGTAGCGCTTTGTTCGCAGCGCGACGGAGTAGCGATACAATCGCGGCATGCGCGGCGACCTGGACTCGATCAAGCGACATGCGACGCGGATGATTGTCGCGGCGGCGCTGGCGGCCGCCGCGTGCTCGAGCAACGGAACCGGAGGCCACGACGGGGGCGGCGGAGACGCCGCTGCCGGCGCGGGCGGCCGCGGCGGCACGAACGCGGGTGGCCGCGGCGGCACGACGGGCGCCGGTGGTACGACGGGCGTCGCCGGGACAACGGGCGTTGCCGGAACGACGGGCACGGCGGGTACGACGGGCGCCGCGGGTAGGGGAGGCACGACGGGCGCCGCGGGCACCACCGGCGCGGCGGGAACCGGCGGCCGTGGCGGCACGACAGGCACCGCCGGATCTTCGGGTACGACCGGTAGCGCGGGGCGCGGCGGCACGGGCGGCACCGGAGGCGCGAGCGGCACGACGGGTACGGGCGGCGGCGGGCGCGGCGGCGGCGGCGGCACCGGCGGCACCGCGGGAACGGGCGGCGCCGCGGGAACCGGCGGTAGCGGTGGCACGACCGGTTCGGGCGGAACCGGAGGCCTCGCCACCTGCACGCAGAACAGCTGCGGGACGACTCAGTACTGCGACCTCACGCCCAACACCTGCACCGTCGGTCTGGGGAGCTGCAAGGATCGCCCGCAAGGGTGCACGGCCGTCGTCGATCCCGTATGCGGATGCGACGGTCAGGTCTACAACAACTCCTGTCTGGCCGCGGCGGCGGGCCACGACGTCTCCGACGTGGGCGGCTGCACAGCGCCGTCGGGAACGTTCGCGTGCGGACCGCGCTTCTGCACACGCGGTACCCAGTACTGCGAGCTGATGGTGGGCGGCGCGATCACGAATCCAGGTAACTACGCGTGTCACGACCTCCCGGCCGGGTGCGGCGCGACGCCGACCTGCGCCTGTCTTCAGGGCAGCGCCCAGTGCGGCAACTGCACGATGTCGGCGAGCGGTGATCTGACGACGGCCTGTCTGTTCCCGTAGCGCGGGTACGATTCCGCGTTACCTTCGCGTCCGCGGACGTAGGACCGACAAGGGAGGAGAGGACCATGGCCACAGCGTTGTTGTTCATCGGATGGAACCGCCCGATCGCGGGCAAGGAAACGGAAGCGTGGAAGTTCTTCATGGAAGAAGGGCAAGGCACGCTCGCCAAGTTCCAGAAACAGGGATATTTCGAGCGCCTGGAACAGGTCGCACTCACGCCCCACGGTGGAACGACCAACGGCTTCCTCCTGCTGTTCGGCGAGCGCGCCAAGCTGGACGAGCTGCGCCGCACCGATGAATTCGAACGCTTCTCGATGCGGCTGATGAGGCTGTTCGACGGCTACGGCGTCGTGCCGGGCCTGAACAGCGAGGGCCTGCAGAAGGCGATGGCGCGCAACAAGGACATGATGGAGTAGGGCGCCGTTCAGCCCTTCACGCAGACGATCTGCTTCAGCTCGGCGACGATCTCCACCAGATCCGTCTGCTGCTTCATGACGCTGTCGATGTTCTTGTACGCCTTGGGCGTCTCGTCGATGACGCCCGGGTCCTTGCGGCACTCGACGCCCGCGGTCTGATCCTTCAGATCGCGCACGGTGAAGCGCTTGCGCGCCTCGCCGCGGCTCATGCGCCGGCCGGCGCCGTGCGACGCGGATTCGAACGACTGCGCGTTGCCGAGCCCGCGCACGATGTACGACTTCGTGCCCATCGAGCCCGGGATGATCCCCATGTCGCCGCGGCCGGCGCGGATCGCTCCCTTGCGCGTCACCAGAAGCTCGTCGCCGAAGTGCACTTCCTCGGCGACGTAGTTGTGGTGGCACGAGATCGGGTCCGCGAACGTGATCGCCGGCCAGAACGCGCGCATCACATCGGACAGCAGGTGCAGCATCATCTCGCGGTTGAAGCGGGCGTACTCCTGCGCCCAGAACAGATCGCGGCGATAGGCGTCGAACGCCGTCGTGCCCGCCAGGAACACGGCCAGGTCGCGGTCGACCAGCGCCTCGTTGTGCTTCAGGCGGCGCGCGATCTCGATGTGGTGCTCGGCCAGCACCTTGCCGACGTTGCGCGATCCCGAGTGCAGCATCATCCAGACCGCGCCCTCCGTATCCAGGCAGATCTCGATGAAGTGGTTGCCGCCGCCGAGCGTTCCCAGCTGGCACGACACGGTACCGGCCTTCACGGGCGCGTCGGTCGCCGCGTAGCGATCCAGCAGCGACTGGCCGGCGTCGCGCAGCTTGTGCGGCGCGCGGCGCCACGCCGGCGATTCGTGCGACATCCGGCCCACCGGGATGGCGTCCTCGATCTCCAGGCGCAGCTTGCGCAGATCGTCGGGTAGATCTTCGGCGGTCAAGCTCGTCTTGACGGCGGCCATCCCGCAGCCGATGTCGACGCCGACCGCGGCGGGCGCGACCGCGCCGCGCATGGCGACGACAGACCCGACCGTCGCGCCCTTGCCCAGGTGTACGTCGGGCATGACGGCGACGTGGTGCGCGACCCACGGCAGGGCCGCCACGTTCTTCAGCTGCGTGATCACCTGGGAGTCGACCTCCTCGATCGGCGCCCACAGCTGGATGGGGACGTTACGTCCCTTGATTGTGTTGAAAGGCATTGTTCAGGTCTCCGTCGCGTCGTGCGCGAACGCGCGCGATGCGGGGTCGCGCCGGAAGCGCAGCTCCGGCGTTCTCTTCAATCCTAGGCTCTCCGCCAGTTGCGTGCGCAGAAACCCCGCGATGTGCTCGCACGCGTCTCGTCTGTCGTCGTCTCCCTCGGCGGTGTACCAGAGCCGCGCGCACGAGCCGTCACCCGCGAGCTCGACCATCGTGATCACCACGCTGTCCAGCCGCGGATCGCGCACCTCGTTACGCAGGATCAGGTTCACCTCTTCGCGGATCAGCTCCTGCAGCCGCACCACGCGGTTGCCGTCGCCGCCGTCCCGTTCGTCCCGTTCGTCCCGCGATCTCGATCGATATTGCTGTCGCTTCGTCTTGCCCATGACACACGTTCCCCGTTCGTCCTGCGCGCAACGCGCGCGCAAGACACACCCGTGACTCTTTCCCTCACCTCCGCGGTCCCAGCAGGACGCGCGACGAAAGCCCGCTACGGCCTGACAGGCGCGGAGATGATCATCTCGATGCTTGGTTTGTTATTCGTCATGAAATGCCCATCTCCTTTCCGCGCCGACGGCGCAAGCGTGCACTACAGGTGACAGATCGAAATTCGCCTGTCAAGGTTCACGACCATGGAACCACTCGTCCTTCACGTCGACGGCTTCTGGAACAGCCCGTACGCATTCTCGGTTTTCGTCTGCTTGAAAGAAAAGGAACTGCCGTTCGAATTGCGCGAGGTGAACCTGCACGAGCAAGCCCAGCGCAACCCCGAGTTCAAGGCGAAGTCGGTGACCGCGCGCGTGCCGCTGCTGCAACACGGATCGTTCCAGCTCTCTGAGTCGAGCGCGATCGTCGAGTATCTGGAGGACACCTTCGCGCCGCCGCGTCACGCGGCGACGCTGCCGGCAGCGCCGCGCGACCGCGCGAGGGCGCGGCAGATCATGGCGTGGATCCGCAGCGATCTGATGCCCATCCGCGAAGAACGCGCGACGCACACGTTCCTGTACGGACATCCGGTACGTCCGCTGTCGCCGGCGGGACGCGCCGCGGCGGAAAAGCTGATCACGGCCGCGTCGGCGTTCATCCCGGACGGGCGAACGTCGCTGTTCGACACCTTCAGCATCGCCGACGCCGACCTTGCGATGATGTTGATGCGTCTGATCGGCAACAACGAGGAAGTGCCGGAGAAGTTGCGCAACTTCGTCGCGGCGCAGTGGCATCGGGCCAGCGTGCGGGAATGGGTGGAACACAAGCGAGCACCCTACGTTCCGTACTAGGAGAAATGGCGCACAGCATAAGGGGTTTCATCGGCCGGCCCGAAGCTTTGCAGGCGATCTGCGCGCGCTTCTCCGGCGCGAAGGCGGTGCGCCTGGACGCAGGTTTTGCGCTGCTACCCGGGACGCGTGCCTTGATCGCTGCGATCGGTGCCGCCTATCCCGAGGGCGAGCCGCGACTCGCGAGCTCGATCGACTTCCTTTTCGATCATCCGGCCATGCTGCGGGCGCTGTCGGCATTTTCAGCCGACGGTCCGATCGCGTTCGTCGAGACCGACTACGACGACGGGCGCGGCGCCCAGGCCGCGACGGCCTGCGTGGATGGCAAGGTCGTCACCTCGGCGGAAGGTGAGGGACGGCCAATCAATCAGGCGCTGCGCGCGATTGGCGTGGCGCGGCCGCCCGACGAGGACGAGTTCGACTTCGTCTGCCTCGGAAAGTACCGCAGCATGGACGCCTTCGAGTAGCGGCGGCGCGCCGCTACTGACAGGTCGACGCCAGGCTGATGTAGACCTGACCGAGCGCGGTCGGCGAGCCGTCGCTGTTGATCAGCTTCGCGTTGGGGATCGGGTCGGCGCTGAACCACGAGTAGCGGAAGACGCTCGGGTGGCCTTCGAGGTAAGGGATGGCCTCGCGCATGAACGCCTCTTGCTGCGCAGCCGTAGCGCTGCCGTTGAGAGAGAACTCGGTCAGCCAGATCGGTTTACCGAACTGCTCCCAGCCGGCGAGGCTGGCGTTGGATTCGATGTACGCGCGCAGCGACGGGAAATTGTCGTACCAGTGGATGGCGATGTGATCGACCTGGCAGTTCGTGCAGGCGGCGAGGAAGTCCGTCAGGTACACGTACGGATCGGTGCCGTTGCAACTGGCGGCGGGGCCGCAGAAATTCAATCCGGGCCCGACGATCAGCGCGCCCGCGTTGCGCGCGTTCGTTTGCAGCGCAGGCCACGCGCTGGCCGCTGCCTCCGGCGTCAGGTTCGACTGGGCCTTGAAGTTCGGCTCGTTGAATCCCAGCAGGTACTTGGACCCGGCGGGGATGTTGCCGTTCACCGAGCTGCCCCAGATCATCGGCACGAACTCGATGCCGGTGTTGCCGCCGCTCTTCGAGAGGCTCCAGTTGTACCACCAGCGAACCGCCGGATAGAAAGCCGCGCCCGGCGCTGTGTTGGCGGCGATGCCCCGCTTGCACGTCGACGTCGCGCCACCGGCTCCCGTCGTGCCGCCTGCGCCGGTGGTGCCGCCGCGACCGCCCGCGCCGGTCGTGCCCGCGTTGCCGCCGCGGCCACCCGTGCCGGTCGTGCCAGCGGTGCTGCCGCCGCGGCCGCCTGCGCCCGTCGTGCCTGCGGTGCCGCCGCCGCGGCCGCCGCCGCCGCCACCCGCACCACCGTCGCCGCCGGTGCCCGTCGTACCGGCGTTGCCCGACGTACCAGCGGCGCCGCTCGTGCCTGCGTCGCCTTCTGTTCCGGCCGCGCCCGTGTTGCCCGCCGCGCCGGTCGTTCCACCGGCGGCGCCCGATCCGCCCGTTCCCGTGCCCGTCGTGCCGCCACCGCAACCGATCAGGGCGACGATGGCGACGAAAAGGAGAGGGCGCATCGTACGATCAGGATCTCACAACGGCGCCCCGCCGGCGGCGATTAATGATCAGTTACGGCGACTTCTCGCCGAGCAGCTCGCGCACCAGACCGTCCCATTCGCTTTCGTGCGCGTGGACCTCCGGTTTGACGCCGGCTCGGCCGTACCAGTAGCGCGCGTTGTCGCGGTCGCCCTCGACGCGATGAAGGTACGCGTGCACGCGCGCGGCTTCCTTCGTTTCCAGATCGTCGACGGTGCTGTGCGCGGCCGCCCAGTCGCCCTTGCGCTCCAGCCACAACGCGCGCAGCGGCGCGCTCAGGCCGGGGGGAGGTTTCGTCCCGCGCTTCACCGACTGCCGAAACTCGTCGAACGTCACGCCGTCTCCCTCATTTGTACGCGGGCGCGGCCGCGAACGCGGTGCCCAGCGCGGTCAGCGCGCCGCTGGAATCGACCAGCGCGTGGTTGGTCGCCCACGGGTACCAGGCGTAGCGGACGACGCGCGGGTGCTTCGCGAACATCGCGACCGCGCCGTTGAAGAAGGTAACGACCGTCTGCACGTCGGGCGCGCTCTGGTTCAGGCAGCCCCACTCGGTGATCCAGATCGGGCGGTTGCCCGCGAAGCCCTCCGCCCACTTGATGTAGTTCTCCAGCTCGGAGGCGGTCGCGTTGCACGAGCCCGCGTTCCACCCGTACCAGTGGATCGCCATGAAGTCGGCGCGCAGCGACGTGTTCGCGTTGAGCATGTTCATGAAGCTCGTGTACCAGGCCATGCCCGGGTTCGCGTTCGCAGCCGTGCCGGGCGTGCCGATCTTGATCGCCGGGTTGTTGAACGACGGCCACAGCGAGATCGCCGTGGCGACCGGGATGTTCGACTGACCGGTGTTGTCAGGCTCGTTGAAGCCGAGCACGAACCCGTAGTTCTTGTTCACGAACGACGTGATCGAATTCGCGATGCCGGTCGCGCTCTGCTCGTTGCCGGTGTGACCCCAGATCATCGGCACGAACTGGCCGCCCTGGCCGTTGCTGCACGGTTCGGATTCCGTCTGCGTCCAGTTGTAGTACCAGGTCACGCCCAGCATCGTCCGCGCCGCGCACGGCGAGTTGGCCACGCCCTTGTACGGCTGCATGCCGACGATCCCACCCTGTCCGCCCGCGCCGGTCGTGCCGCCGCCGCCGGCCGGGCCGCCGCCCGTGCCGCCGGTCCCTGTCGTTCCGCCGCGACCCGCGGTGCCCGTCGTCCCGCCGCGGCCGGCGCCGCCGCCCGATCCTGCGACGCCCGTCGTCCCGCCGCGGCCGCCGGCGGCGCCGCCGCCGGTGCCAGCGGATCCGTTACCGGCCGCGCCGCTCGTGCCGCTCGTGCCGCCGCTGTCGCCGGTGCCCGCCGCTCCGGTGGAGGTGCTGCCCGCACTGCCCGTCGTGCCTGCGGTGCCGCCGCCGCTGCTGCCGCCACCCGCTTCGCCACCGGTCGTTCCACCGCTGCCACCGCTGCCACCGCTGCCACCGCTGCCACCGCTGCCGCCGCGCGCCGAGGCGCCGGCCGTCCCCGGCGACGACGGCGCGATCTCGCCGCCGCATCCGCACGCGAGCGCGACCGCCGCGACGCCGCTCAGCGCCGCGATCCGCGCGACTCGAAACCGCCGCGCCCACGCGATCATCGCGGCCCGATCTCCCCGCCGTCGTGGCGCGGGGTCGGGAAGTACGCGGCGCGCAGCGTCCAGACCATGGCGCTCAGCCCGAACGGGAAGATCGCCAGCAGCATGACGAACGCGGAGGCGTCGGCCTCCGCGATCGTCGCGCCCGCGACGATCAATGCGACGCCGCCTGCGATATCGATGGCCAGCGCAACGCGATATGCCCAGCGCGCGCCCAGCGCCAGGCCGAACATCAACGCGGCCGCGCCGATCAACAGCGTCGTGCCGACCCAGCTGGGGATGCGCGTCCAGTGCGTCGCCAGGATGATCGTCACGCCCCACATCACGCCGTGCGCGCGGCCGTTGATCGTCGCGCGCCGGCCCAGGCTGTGTTCCCGTTCGGCTCGTTCTCGCGCAGCCGCTTCTTGGTGGTTCTGCATGCGCGCACTGCACGGCCAGCACAGCAGGCCGTGCTCCGTCATGAATGACGTCGCCGCCGTCACCGCCGCCCCGCAGTTGACGCAGTTCGCGACCGAGGACACGCCTACCGTCATACACCGATCGCGCTGGAATTCCAGCAAGCGCGCACCGCGTCCTGCGGCAGCGAGCGTGTTAGCATTTCCGGCGATGCGGAGGCGATCGATTCAGCAGCTGCGGTTCGCGCTGCTCGCCGTCGGCGTCGCGCTGGCCGGGTGCAGCTCCGCCGGTGAGACGAACAGCGACGCCGCGGTGCCCGGGCCCTGCGGCGACGCGGCGCCATGCACCTTGCCGCAGCTGTGCGTCAGCGTGCAGCTGTGCGGCGCGACGCCCACCTGCATGCCCGTCCCCGACGCGGGCGCGTGTCCCGCCGGATCCAGCGCGACGCCGAGCTGCCCGGATACTGGGATGCCGGGCTGCCTCGCCGGCTGTTCGGTTGCGTACTCGTGTCAGGCGCGTCCGGCCGGTTGCGCGGCGTCGCTCGATTGCACCTGCGCGGCGCCGCTGTGTTCCCCCGGGACGTGCCTCATCGCGATGGCAAGCCGGGTGGCCTGCGAAGCGCCCTGACGGACTCAGTCCGCGGAACAGCAGTAGCCTTCGATCGTGTCGCCGACCAGGACGCGGTCGCATCCCGCGGGCGCCGTGAACGGGTACCGGCACAGAACGTACGCTGGTAGCGCGGGCCGGCTGCTGCACTGCGAATCACCGGCTGGCAGCCGCTGACACCCGCCGATTCCGGCGGTCCCGCCGCCGCCGCCAGCGCCGCCGCCGCCCGCGCCGCCGCCGCCAGCGCCGCCGCCGGTGCCGGTCGTGCCGCCACGTCCCGCGGCGCCCGAACCTGCTGCGCCCGCGGCGTCCGGCGATCCAGTCCCCGAATCCGAACAGGCCACCGCGAGCAACGCGGCCCCGAACAAGCACGCGAGACGCTTCGTCATGCAGCTCGTCATCGGCACGAAACTCCGGCGGGCGGCAGCGTGCAGTGATTCGTGGTGTCGCACTGCAGGTCGCCCAGGCAGGGGGCGACGCCCGCCGGATCGCAGGTCGCGCCCGGCCCGCCGCGCGCGATGCAGGTCGTTCCGTCGCAGATCGCGCCGCCCGCGCAGGAGGGACCTGTCGCCTCGCAGGCGCCGCCGACCGGCGGGGCGGAGCTGCAGACCCCCGTGTTCGGATCGCAGGAGTCGCGCAGGTCATTGCAAAAGGAGCTGACTGCGGCCGACGTGCCGCACGGCTCTCCGTGGCCGGGCGGCGCCGTGCAGGTGCCGGCGTTGACCAGGGGATCCGGCGTCACGCAGCCGTACGGGGACACGCACGTGTCCGCCGTCGTGCAGGCGGCGCCCGCTGGAAGCAGCGGCTTGCAGACCAGCTGCGTGAACGTCGTATCGGTGAAGCCGCAGCCCGTGCCCGCGACGCACTCGGCGTCAGCGGCGGAGCAGTCGCCGCCGGCCGGAACGATCATCCGCGCGACACACGTTCCCGCGCAGCAGGTCTCCGCGCACGAAAGCCGGTCGCACCGCCCGCGGTTCGCGCACTCCTCGTTGAAGAAGCAGGTGCTGCCGGGCGGCAGCGTGCCGGTGAAGACCTGGCCGCACAGATCATCCAGCGAGCGTTCCACGGCGGCGATGCCGGTCAATGTGCACGACGCGACGCTGCTGAACGTCTCGACGCACGCATGCGCCGCGCGCGCGTCGTACTTGACCGTGCCCGCCGCGATATCGACCTTCATCGTCGGGAAGAAGCCCAACTGAGAAGTCGTCGACGCGGTGCAGGTCGCCTGGTCGGGCGATTCCTCGCAAAGCACGTTGACGTGGCACACCGCCTCGATGATCGCCGGCTCCAGCTCGTTGAACGGCAGCGTGCGGCCGCCGCTGCCGCACGCCGCGCACACCACCGCAACCACCGGGACCGTAAGCGAAGATCGCATCGCGCCGGATTGTCGCACGAACCCGCCGCGCCGCCCCGCTTCGCGCGGCGATGCGCGGCGATCCCCGCACAATCGCAAACGAAATCCGCGGTCTTGGTGAAGCGGGTTCAGCGCAGGTAAGGCGGCCCACACCACGGTCGCGCCCATCCACGGTGGATGTGAGCCGTTTTGTACATCTCAGGGCTCCATCATCTGTGGCCTCGCCGACCCCGAGTCGAGCCTCCCTGCCGTTCGACCTGGAAAACCTCCGCGAGACGCCTGAACTGCTCGCCGAGTTCGAACGCCTGGTGGCCCGCTGGTCGGTCGCGCCGCCTGACGAGACGCCGTTCGTCTGGCCCGCGGCCGTCGACGCGCCTCCGGAATTGAAGGCGTTCTACGCGATCGCGCATACCTGGCCCGGCGCCCGCCTGTACGGCTCGCAGGACTTCCTTCGCCCGCTGGACAACCTCGCGCGCGACGGCGGCAAGCTGACCGTCATCACCGAAAACCAGGGGAATTTTCGGATCGCGCTGGAATCGATCCGGGGCGCCTGGATGCTGTGGGCGTGCACGTTCGGGCAGACCCGTCCGTGGATGCCGATGGATGGCGCGCACCTGCCGGACCTGCTGGTGACCTTCGGGATACAGGAGCTGATGTTCGGGGCGCGCTTCCTGACCGCCAACAACCGTCACGTGATCGAGGACTGCCACGTTGGCGGCGGATTCGTCCCGCTGTGGAAGGGCAACTACGTCGACGACGCCGAGTGGACCTTCCTCTGGCATCCGGACGGCGCGATCGCCGGGCGCATCGACGGCGAAGCCTGGTACTGGTGCGGCCAGACGCGGCAGGGCCGGCTGTGGGAGTACCTGGGCGAGCCCGAGCCGAACCTTTCCGCGCGGCCGCGCGCCGGCCGCGCTTCCACGACCTGACGTCGGGAGGCGAGGGTGGGGATCCTCGGGCGTATTGCCCTCGCGCGCGCTAGATTGCGCGCCCGCCGATGCAGGACCTCACGCAAGGATCGATTGCCCGCAATTTGCTGAAGACCGCCAGCTACATGCTGGTCGGAATGGTCTTCCAGACCCTCTACTTCCTGGTCGACCTCTACTTCGTCGGCCGGCTGGGCAAGTCGGCGGTGGCCGCGGTCAGTCTGTCGGGGAACCTGATGTTCTTCGTGCTGGCGCTGACCCAGATGCTGGGCGTCGGGACGACCGCGCTGGTCGCGCACGCGACGGGTCGCAAGGATCGCGACGCGGCGCGCCTGATCTTCAACCAGTCGCAGCTGCTGGCGCTGGCCGTCGGGCTGGTGTTCTTCGTGGTGGCGATGGCGATGCGCGGGCGGTTCGCGCATGGCCAGGCCGCCGATCCCGAGACCGCGCGGCTGGCGGGCGAGTACCTGACATGGTTCATCCCGTCGCTGGCCGGGCAGTTCGCGATGGTCGCGACCGCGTCGGCGCTGCGCGGGATCGGCGACTTCAAGCCCGGGATGGTGATGCAGACGGCGACGGTGGTGCTGAACATCGTTCTCGCGCCCGCGCTGATGTTCGGCTGGGGAACGGGCCATCCGCTGGGCGTGGCCGGGACGGCGATCTCGTCGTTCGTCGCGGTCGCCGTCGGCGTGGTCGGGCTGATCGCGTACGTCGTGCGCAAGCGCGGCTATCTGGAATTCGTCGCGCGCGAATGGCGGCCGCGCCTGGCGCTGTGGGGCCGCATGCTGGCGATCGGTCTGCCGGCGGGCGCCGAGTTCGCGCTGATGGGCGTCTACATGGCCGTCGTCTATTCGATCACGCGGCGCTTTGGTGCGGGGGCGCAGGCCGGTTTCGGCATCGGATTGCGCGTGATCCAGGCGGGCTTCATGCCCGTGGTCGCGCTGGGTTTCGCCGTCAGCCCGGTCGCCGGTCAGAACTTCGGCGCGCGCCTGGCCGATCGCGTGCGCGCGACGTTCCGGATGGGCGCGCTGATAGCGACCGCGGCGATGGCGGTGCTGTTCGTGATCTGTCACGTCGCGCCGGAGGCGCTGGTCGGCGTGTTCAACAAGGATCCCGCCGTGCTGGCGGTCGGCGGCGAGTACCTGCGGATCGTCGCGTGGAACTTCGTTCCGTCGGGCATCGTGTTCGTCAGCTCCAGCATGTTCCAGGCGATGGGCAACACGATCCCACCGCTGGTCAGCTCGGTGGTGCGGACGACGCTGCTCGTGATCCCGGCGTACATGATGTCGCGAATGGATGGGTTCGCGCTGCACTGGATCTGGTATCTGTCCGCCGGCGTCGTCGTGCTGCACATGACGTTGAACATCCTGCTGCTGCGGGTCGAGTACCGGCGCAAGCTGAACTTCGCGGCGCCGTCGGCGCCGCCGTCGGTGGCGCCCGCGCCGCTCGCCGCCGAATAGCGAACGGCCGGCCTACTTGGATTCG
>Ga0207704_10000378_pt1 | contig 20477 bp, 20 predicted proteins | sample KBSMisM12_FD_184308 | JGI IMG/M metagenome (GOLD analysis project Ga0207704, IMG submission 184308) | Miscanthus rhizosphere microbial communities from Kellogg Biological Station, Michigan, USA - KBS Miscanthus M1-2 (SPAdes) (version 2) | ecosystem: Host-associated > Plants > Roots >...
GTCCTTGGTCCCGATCACGAACGCCAGGCCGTCGATCTCCGGATCGGCGGTGATCAGCGAGACGGTGCCGTCGTCGTTGTGGCGGGACGCCACCTCGCTGGACCAGGCCGCCGTGCGGATGCGCACGGCGCCGCCCGCCTTCTCGACGGTGAGGCGGCCGAGGTCGGGGCTGACATAGGCTTTCGCCAGGGCCGTCGTGTCGGCCGGCGCGATCGGCAGGATCAGCCGCTTGCGCTCGACCACGCGCGCCGCTTCCGCCCGCTTGGCGGCGGAGGCGACGTCCTCGGCGGCTTCGGGCCGGCCGTCGTACAGCAATTCCAGCAGGCGGCGCATGAAGGGCCCGCGGATGAGCACGCCCTTGTCGGCGTTGGTCAGGATCACCGCGCCCACCTGGGCCGAGGGAATGGCGAACCAGTCGCTGTGGTAGCCGGAGAGGTCGCCGCCGTGGTGGATCACCTGCACGCCCCACCGGGCGTCCTCCATCAGGCCCATGCCGTACCACTGGTCCTCGCTGATCGGGACGCTGCGGCCGCGCCGGGCAAGCAGCGCGTCGGCCGAGATGAAGCGCTTGCCGTCCGACGCGACGCCCTGGGTCAGCTCGTCCTGCACGTAGAGGATCATGTCGTGGGGCGAGGACCAGGCCCCGCCTGCCGGACGGTACGGGGCGATGGCGTTGTTGATGTCCTGGCGGAGGATTCGGAGCTTGCCGTCGACGTCTTCGCCGTGCGGGCTCGCATGGTCTCCGGCGAGCGCCGTCGCCATCGAGAACGTGGTGTCCTTCATGCCCAGCGGATCGAAGATCTTGCTCTGCATGGCCCGGTCGTAGGCCTGGCCCAGCTCAAGATTCGGATAGACCAGATGTCCGCCGATGAAGCCCGCGGCGGTGGCCATCAGGTTGTTGTACTGGAAGACCTCGCCGAACTTGCTGGTGGGCTCGGTGGCGGCGAGCTGATCGAAGGTCGTCGCGGTCGGCGTCTTGGCCGTGGTGTTGAACACCCACTCGTAGTCCTTCCGCGGCACGCCCGTGCAGGCGCAGACCAGGTGGCGCATCAGGACCTGTTTGGTGGTGGCTTCGCTGCCGAGGCGGAACGAGGGATAGACCTGCGTGACCGGCTGGTCCCACTTCAGCTTGCCCTCGTCGACCAGCTTGGCCAGCAGCAGGGTGGACATGCCCTTGGTGTTGGACGCGATCATGAAGCGGGTGTGGGCGTCCACCGGCTGCGGCTTGCCGGCTTCGCGCACGCCGACGCCGCCCTCGTAGACGATCTTGCCATGGTCGATCAGGGCGATGCCGACGCCGGGCGTGTCGGTCTCCTCGGCGGCCTGCTTGACGAAGGCGAGCAGGGCCTGAATGCGGGCCTGGTCCAGGGGATGGGCGGTGCGCCCGGCGAAGGTCTCGCGCACGTAGCCGGCCGGCCGCAGGCTCTGCAGGATCACGCCCATGGGGCCGGACCGCTTCTCGATGGTCGATTCGCTGCCGTCGACGATGACCACCGTCCAGGCCTGGCCCTTGCGCCGGGCGATCGCCTGGATCGCCAGGTGCTCGTTGGGCGAGGTCTCGTAGGCGACGACCGCCTGCTCGTCCCAGCCGTTGCGTGAGGGCGTCGCCTGCAGGAGCTTGAAGGGGTGGCTCTCGCCGCCGCGATAGAGCTTCCAGGCCGCGGCCGCGGCCGCCTTCGCGTCCGCCGCGGCGCCGACCTCCACGATGGCCAGGCGCGTGTCCGCTTCCGGCGGCTGCAGGACCTGCACAGGACCGTCAGCCTTGCGGGTCCAGTCGGAGGGCAGCGTGAAATTCGGGCCGGCGGGCGGCGTCTGCGCCAGCGCCGAGGTCGAAATCAGGGCCGCCAGGGCCACGCCCGCCAGAAATCGCATGCCGTCCCTCCCGAACTTGCGCCCGGAGCCTACGCCGGTCGCGCGGCCGTTGGCGACCGCATAGTCGATCGGCCGGCGCGGCCCCATCTAAGTGATCGGAGTTCACAAGTCCGGACCGGTCGTCACCAAACGTTACGAACTTGAGACTTTCCGATCATGGACAACGTATGCCAACGGCGCCAAAACGCAGGGCGCATCAAAGGGAACCGGCCAACCGCGGAAAGCGGAATCCGGGGTGAAAAGTCGATGGACTACAAGGCCGCGTTCACTGGGGCTCTGGAGCGGATCCGGTCCGAAGGGCGCTATCGCGTCTTCGCCGACCTCAAGCGCCATCGCGGCGACTTCCCGCGCGCCACCTGGACCCGTCCGGACGGCTCGACGTCCGACGTCATTGTCTGGTGTTCCAACGACTACCTCGGCCAAGGCCAGAATCCCGTCGTCACCGAGGCGATGAAGGCGGCCATCGACGAGGCCGGCGCCGGTTCCGGCGGCACCCGTAACATCAGCGGCACCACGCACTATCACGTCGAGCTGGAGCGCGAGCTCGCCGACCTGCACGGCAAGGAAGCCGCGCTGCTGTTCACCTCGGGCTACGTCTCCAACGAGACGTCGCTCTCGACGCTCTACAAGATCCTGCCCGGCCTGATCGTCTTCTCCGACGCGCTGAACCACAACTCGATGATCAGCGGCATCCGCAACGGCAAGGGCGCGCGGCAGATCTTCCGCCACAACGACCTGGCCCACCTCGAGGAACTGCTGGCCGCCGCCGATCCGGCCGCGCCGAAGCTCATCGCCTTCGAGAGCGTCTATTCCATGGACGGCGACGTGGCCGACATGCGCGGCACAGTGTCACTGGCAAAGAAATACAACGCCATGACCTACCTGGACGAGGTGCACGCGGTCGGCATGTACGGCCCGCGCGGCGCCGGCGTCGCCGAGCGCGACGGCGTCATGGCCGAAATCGACATCATCGAAGGCACGCTGGGCAAGGCGTTCGGCGTCATGGGCGGCTACATCGCCGCGGACGCCGACATCGTCGACGCCATCCGCAGCTTCGCCGACGGCTTCATCTTCACGACCTCGATCCCGCCGGCCCTGGCCGCGGGCGCGGTGGCCTCGATCCGCTACCTCAAGGAACACGACGAGATCCGCGTGCGCCACCAGGAGCGGGCGGAAACGCTGAAGGCCCGGTTCCACAAGGCCGGACTGCCGGTGATGCCCAGCGTCTGCCACATCGTGCCGGTGCTGGTGGGTGATGCGGTGCACTGCAAGCTGATCAGCGACATCCTGCTCGAAGATCACGGCATCTACGTCCAGCCGATCAACTATCCGACCGTGCCGCGCGGCACCGAGCGCCTGCGCTTCACGCCCTCTCCGGCGCACACCGACGAGATGATGGACGATTTGGTGTCGGCCCTGGAGAAGCTCTGGGTCCGCTGCAACATCAAGCGCGTGGGCGGCGTCGCGGCCTAACCGGGCCGCTATCTCCAGAGCTGGCGCTCGGTGACCTGGCAGACGGAGGCCGGGAAGGCGCGTTCGTTGCGGATGCCGATCAGCGAGCCGTCGTAGCCCATCTCGTAGGCCAGGACGGCGATGAAGGGCGCCTTGCCGCCCACCTCTACCGCCACCACCCAGCGGGTGTCGCGCTTGCGGATCCAGGCCACCCGGCGGTTGACGCCGGTCACCACCTCGTCGTGGTCGTCGAACGGCTGGCCGGGCAGGGCGTAGCGGCCGATGTCGCGGTTCATGGCGAACTGCAGGATCTTCGGCGTGTCGGCGGGCGCCACATCCTCTACGGGCGGCAGCACGGGGCAGCGGGGAAGGTCGTCGGCCGCCGCGCGTCCGGCGGCCAGCCAGGCCAGTCCCAGCCCGAGTATGAGCGGCCTCAGGCCCAGAGGGGCGACGAGCCCTTCATGAAGCGCAGGTAGTAGAGCACCCGGCAGACGTCGCGACCGTCCTGGTCGGCCACCAGCACCTCGTACCAGCTGTTCTCGGTCTTCGGGCTCTCTGTGAGCTTCAGCATCCGGGTGCGCGCCACATAGTCGACTCCGGCCAGGACCGGCCCGGCCAGTTGCTCCGTCTCCAGCGCCCCGAACAGACCTACCGACTTGCCGGCCTTGGCCAGCACGTGGCTGCGCACCTGATGGGTCAGCCGCACCAGATGCGACGGCGGCAGGATCAGCCGATCGCGATAGGCGGGCAGGGGCTCGGTCAGCGTCTCCAGGGCCTTCAGCAGGACGTCGGCCTCCACCCGCACCGCGATGTCGTGGCATTCGTCGCCGACCTTGAGGTCCTTCAGGATCCGCAGCTGGCCGTCCTCGGCCGGCGTCTGCGCCTCCAGCCGCTTGGCCAGCTCCGAGCCTGGATCGCGGCCGAGGCTGGCGGTGCCCTCGCAGATCTGCGCGCCCGCCTCGTCGTGCATGGTCAGCCGCGCCCGCTCGGCGCCGGCCTCGACGGTGGCCTTCACCGGCTCGGCGTCGACCGTGGCCTTGGTGAAGTAGAGCGACACGCCGCCCGTCTCGAACCAGGCGTCGCCCCAGAGGCTGAGCAGCCCCGGCACGAACTGGTCCATGTGGATGGAGCCGGCCACGGTGCCGCCCCGGAAGCCGAGCTTGGAGGCGGTGGCGTCGTCGTGGATGGAGCCCTTCACCTCGGCGGCCGAGTTGCGCGGGCTTCTGAATTCGCTGGTCCAGACGGCGGTTTCGGCGAGCGCCATGGCGTCCTCCCAATCTTTCGGAGAACGCTACGCCTGCGGGGAAGAAAGCAAAAGTCTCCAGGCGGACCTGCCTACAGCGAGGCTATTTCCGCCGGCGCACGCCGCGGCCGAGGCCGATCTGCTTGGCGAAGTCGCTGCGCCGCGCCGCATAGGCCGGCGCCACCATCGGATAGTCCGCCGGTAGGCCCCAGCGCTTACGATAGTCGTCGGGGCTCATGTTGTAGCGGCTGCGCAGATAGCGCTTCAGCATCTTCAGCTTCTTGCCGTCCTCCAGGCAGACGATGAAGTCGTGCTGTATGCTGCGGCCGATCGGCACGGCCGGACGTGGCCGCTCGTCGGGGGCGGGCGCCGCGCCGCGGCTGATGCCCTGCAGGGCCTGATGCACCGAGCGGATGATGTCGGGCACGGCCTCGGCGGTGACGGCGTTGCGGCTCACGTAGGCCGCGACGATCCCGGTCCCCAGACGCAACAGCTCTTCGGCCGAAGGGCCGTCGGGGTCGGATCCAACGCTCATTGTTTCCCCCTCCTCACTTGTTCGTTCACGCGCCCCGCGCCCCCTTCCGGCAGCCTGGACCTGCACGGCGGGCGAAGCGGGAACGCGCTCAGCGCGGCTGGGGTTCCCGTGAGGATTGCTCCTTTGGCGCGAACCGCGATTTGGGGGTAAAGAGCCTCGCTCCGCAGACTCAATCCCCACCGGAAAGGCCGCGCCCTTGACGCTCCATGTGCAGTCCAAACCCGCTTCCGACAGTTTCTTTGGCCACGGCGTGGGCGAGGCCGATCCGGAGCTGTCGAGGATTCTGGGCGGAGAGCTGAAGCGTCAGCAGGACCAGATCGAGCTGATCGCATCCGAGAACATCGTCTCGCGCGCTGTGCTGGAGGCGCAGGGCTCGGTGCTCACCAACAAGTACGCCGAGGGATATCCGGGCAAGCGCTACTACGGCGGCTGCGAGGTCGTCGACGAGGCGGAGCTGCTGGCGCAGGAGCGGGCCAAGCGCCTGTTCGGCTGCGAGTATGTGAACGTCCAGCCGCACTCGGGCAGCCAGGCGAACCAGGCCGTGTTCATGGCCACCATGAGCCCCGGCGACACCTTCATGGGCATGGACCTGGCCGCCGGCGGCCACCTGACCCACGGCAAGAGCATCAATCAGTCCGGCAAGTGGTTCCGGCCGGTGGCCTACAACGTGCGCCAGCAGGACCACCTGATCGACTATGACCAGGCCCTGGAGGTCGCCCGCGAGCATAGGCCGAAGGTGATCATCTGCGGCGCGTCGGCCTATTCGCGCCACATCGACTTCGCCAAGTTCCGCGAGATCGCCGACGAGGTCGGCGCTGTGGTCATGGCCGACATCGCCCACTACGCGGGTCTGGTGGCGGCGGGCGTCTATCCGAACCCGTTCCCGCACGCCCACATCGTCACCACGACCACGCACAAGACCCTGCGCGGCCCCCGCGGCGGCATGGTCATGACCAACGACAAGAAGCTGGCCAAGAAGATCGACAGCGCCGTCTTCCCGGGACTGCAGGGCGGACCGCTCATGCACGTGATCGCGGCCAAGGCCGTGGCGTTCGGCGAGGCTCTGCGGCCGGAGTTCAAGGTCTACGCCCAGGCGGTGATCGAGAACGCCCGAGCGCTGGCCGACAGCCTGCAGGGCGTGGGCTTCAAGATCGTCTCCAACGGCACCGACAGCCACCTGATGCTGGTGGACCTGACACCCAAGGGCGTCAGCGGCGCCGACGCCGAGATCGCCCTGGAGCGGGCCGGGATCACGACCAACAAGAACGGCATCCCCTTCGACCCGCTGCCGCCGATGCAGACCTCTGGGCTGCGGGTCGGTTCGCCCGCCGGCACGACGCGTGGCTTCGGCCCGGCGGAATTCCGCCAGATCGGCAAGTGGATCGGCGAGGTGCTGGATGGCGTGGGCGCGGGCGGCGACAACTCCGCGGTCGAGCAGAAGGTGCGCGCCGAGGTCCTTCAGATGACGCAGCGCTTCCCTATCTACAACGGATAGGGTTCTGTAGCCCCACGAGGGACTACATCCAGGGGCCACACTATGCGCTGCCCGTTCTGCGGCCACGCCGAAAGCCAGGTGAAGGACAGCCGACCGTCGGAAGACGGCGCGGCCATCCGGCGTCGGCGGCTCTGTCCGGAGTGCGGCGGCCGCTTCACGACCTTCGAGCGCGTGCAGCTGCGCGAACTGACCATCCTGAAGCGGTCCGGCCGGCGCACGCCCTTCGAGCGCGACAAGCTTTCCCGCTCCATCGCCATCGCCACCCGCAAGCGGTCGATCGACCCGGACCGCATCGAGCGGATGATCTCGTCTATCGTGCGCCAGCTGGAGAGCATGGGCGAGACCGAGCTGCCGTCCTCGGCCATCGGCGAACTGGTCATGAAGCAGCTGAAGGCGCTCGATGACGTGGCCTACGTCCGCTACGCCTCCGTCTACCGCGACTTCAAGGAGACCCAGGACTTCGCCAAGTTCCTGGGAGACGAGGGCCTCGCGGAGGCGACCGTCGAGGAGTAGGCCGTGCCGGTCACCCTCAAGCTCGCCACCTCGCTGGATGGCCGCATCGCCACCATGGCGGGGCTGAGCCGCTGGATCACCGGCGAGGCGTCGCGGGCGCAGGTCCACCGGCTGCGCGCCGACCATGACGCCGTGCTGGTGGGGATCTCCACCGCCCTGGCCGATGACCCCGAACTTACCGTGCGCCTGCCGGAGTACATGGGACACCAGCCCGCCCGGGTGGTGCTGGACAGCCGCCAGCGCCTGTCGCCGCAAAGCAAACTGGCGCGGACCGCGCGGGACATCCCGACCTACGTTGTCGCGACCGGCGCGGCGGACCCGGGGCTCGTCGAGGCCGGCGTCCGGATCGTGACGGTGCCCGTCGCCGGCGGCGAGGAGCGGCCGGACCTGCCGGCCGTCGTCGAAGCCCTGGCCAGCCTGGGCCTCAGCCGTCTGTTCGTCGAGGGCGGCGGCGAGGTGGCGGGCAGTTTCGTCCGCTGCGGCCTGGTGGATGCGATCGAATGGTTCCGGGCGCCCGTGCTGATCGGCGGGGAAGGGCGGCCGGGCGTCGGCGCCTTGGCGGTTGCGACCCTGGCCGAGGCGCCCCATTTCCGGCGGGTCGCGGTCCACGAGCTGGGCCCTGACGTCTGGGAGCGATACGAGAAGGTCTGATGTTCACCGGGATCGTCACCGACGTCGGGCGCGTGCGCAGCGTGCGCGAGACCAACCGCGACCGTCGTTTCGAGATCGAGACCGGCTTCGACACCGTCACGATCGAGATCGGCGCCTCGGTCAGCCATGCCGGCTGCTGCCTGACCGTGGTCGAGAAGGGGCCGGGCTGGTTCGCGGTCGAGGTCTCGGGCGAGACCCTCGCGATGAGCACGCTTTCGGGCTGGACCGAGGGCCGGCGCGTCAACCTGGAGCGCGCCGCGCGTGTCGGCGACGAACTGGGCGGCCATATCGTCTCCGGCCATGTCGACGGCGTCGGCGAGGTGCTGAGCGTCGAGAGCGAGGGCGGCTCGCACCGGGTGCGGATCCGCGCGCCGAAGCCGCTGCACCGCTTCATCGCGCCCAAGGGCTCGATCACCGTCGAGGGCGTCTCGCTGACGGTCAACGAGGTGGAGGACGACGTCTTCGGCGTCAATCTGATCCCGCACACATGGGACGTGACCACTCTGGGCGAGCTGAAAGCCGGCTCGCGGGTCAATCTCGAGATCGACATGCTGGCGCGCTATCTCGCCCGTTGGCGCGAAACGGCCTAAAGCCAGATCATGAACCTGAGCCACCACGATCAAATCACCCGCATCCTCATCGTCGAGGCGCGCTTCTATTCCGACCTTGCCGACGAGCTCCTGAAGGGCGCGATCGGCGCGCTGACGGCGCACGGGGCCCAATACGATGTGGTCACGGTGCCGGGCGCGCTGGAGATCCCCGGCGCCATCGCGCTCGCTGGCGACGCTGGTGTGCGACCGGCCGGCGCCGCCCCGTGGGACGCCTATGTCGCGCTGGGGACGGTGATCCGCGGCGAGACCCACCACTTCGAGATCGTGGCCAACGAAAGCGCTCGCGGGTTGATGGACCTGACCGTCCACAAGCACCTCTGCATCGGCAACGGCATCCTGACGGTCGAGGACGAGGCCCAGGCCTGGGCCCGCGCCCGGGTGAGCGAGGGCGACAAGGGCGGCGCAGCCGCGCTCGCCGCCGTGACCATGGCGGCGCTCAAGCACGAGATGATGGTCGGCAAGCGGTGAGCAGCGCCCCGAAACAGGCCCGCTCGGTGGCGCGTCTGGCTGCGGTGCAGGCGCTCTACCAGATGGAGGTCTCCAACGCCGGCGCCGAGACCGTCATCCGGGAGTTCACCGAGCATCGCTTCGACCGCGACCTGCCAGGCGAGGAGGTCTCGCTGGCCGCCGCCGACGAGGCGTTCTTCGCCGACCTGGTGCGCGGCGTGGTGGCCCACCAGAAGGCTGTCGACGCCGCGATCGCCCGACGGCTGGCCACCGGCTGGCGGCTCGACCGCCTGGACGCCACCGCCCGCGCCATCCTGCGCGGCGGCGCCTACGAGCTGGCTCACCGCCGCGACGTGCCCACCGAGGTGGTGATCGACGAGTATGTCGAGCTCGCCAAGTCGTTCTTCGAGGGGCCGGAGCCCGGGTTCGTGAACGGAGCGCTGGACGCCGTCGCCCAGGATGTCCGAGCCGGCGATGGCCGCGCCTGACGAGTTCTCCGAGATCGCCCGGCTGTTCCGCCCCCTGACCGGCGGGGCGCCCGGCGCTTTCGACCTGTTGGACGACGCCGCGGTGATCCCGTCGCGGCCGGGCTTCGACCTGGTGGTCACCAAGGACGCCATGGTCGAGGGCGTGCACTTTCCCTCAGGCGAAGCGCCGGATCTGGTCGCCCGCAAGCTGCTGCGTGTGAACCTGTCCGACCTCGCCGCCAAGGCCGCCGAGCCGTTCGGCTGCTTCCTGGCGGTCGCGTGGTCGCCTGCGTACGACGCGACCGCGCGCACCGCGTTCGCGAGCGGTCTTGGCGAGGACCTCAGGGCCTACGGGGTGGGCCTCTTGGGCGGCGACACCGTGCGCACGCCGGGGCCGTTCACGGTCAGCCTCACCGCCCTGGGCTGGGTTCCGGAGGGCGGCATGGTTCGGCGCGCCGGCGCCAAGGTCGGCGACGTGGTGGCTGTTTCGGGCACGATCGGCGACGGCGCCTTGGGCCTCGCCGCTGTCCGGGGCGGGGTTGCCGACCCCGACGGCTTCCTGGCGGGCCGTTTGCGCCTGCCCACGCCGAGGCTGGACCTGCGCGAGACGCTGCGATCCCACGCGTCCGCCGCCGCCGACGTCTCCGATGGCCTGATCGCCGACGCGGGCCAAGTCGCTGTGGCCAGCGGCGTCGCGATGGCCCTCGACCTCGATCGCATGCCGCTGTCGCCGCAGGCTCGCGCCTGGCTCGACGGCCAACCAGACCGCGCCGCAGCCCTGGTGTGGCTGGCGGTCGGTGGGGACGACTACGAGGTCGTGGCGACGTTCGGCGAGGCGCCGCCCGCAGGCTTCACCGCAATTGGCGAGGTGCGGGCCGGCGCGGGGGTCGAAACCACCTTCAACGAGCGCCCGATCTCGATCGGCCACGGGGGCTGGCGACACCTCTAGACGCAGCCAACCGCGCCCGTGGCGCGTTGGGCCGGCGAAATCTGGAGCCCCCATGAGCCCGCCCGTCCGAATTCTGTCCCTCGCCACCGCCAGTCCCCCACACGAACTGCGGCAGGACGAGGTCGTGGACGCCGCGCGGGAGCTGTTTTCCCCTCGCTTCCCGGGCTTCGACCGCATGGTTCCCGTGTTCGAGAGCGCCGGGATCCGCACGCGGCAGAGTGTGGTGCCGATGGACTGGTTCTTCGCCGCGCACGACTGGCCGGAACGTACCGAGGCCTACCTCGAAGGCGCCGTGGAGCTGTTCGCGCGGGCGGCGCAGGCGGCGCTGGACGAGGCGGGTTTGGCCGGCGGCGACATCGACGTGATCGTCACGGTCTCCTCCACCGGCATCGCCACACCCAGCCTGGAGGCCCGCGCGATGGACCGCCTGGGGTTCCGCAGCGACGCGGCGCGTGTGCCGGTGTTCGGCCTGGGCTGCGCGGGCGGGGCGACGGGTCTTGCCCTGGCCGCACGGCTGGCCGCGGGCGAGCCGGGCGCAACCGTGCTCTTCGTCTGCGTCGAACTCTGCACCCTGGCCTTCCGGGTGGACGAGCCCAGCAAGGCCGACATCGTCGCCGCCGCGCTGTTCGGGGACGGCGCGGCGGCCTGCGTCCTGCGGGCCGGGGAGGCCGGATTCGCCGAGGTGGTCGAGAGCGCCGAGCATACCTGGCCCGATACCCTGGACGTCATGGGCTGGCGGGTCGATCCGCAGGGGTTCGGCGTGATCTTCGCTCAGTCGATACCAGCCTTCGCGCGCCGCGAGATGCGCCCCGCCGTGGACGCCATGCTCGCCCGGCAGGGCCTGGAAGTCGGCGACATCGACCGCTTCATCTGCCATCCCGGCGGGACCAAGGTGGTCGAGGCGCTGGAGCGGGCGCTGGACCTGGGGCAGGGGGCCCTGGATCTGGAGCGCGAGGTGCTGGCCGACCACGGCAACATGTCCGCGCCCACCTGCCTCTTCGTGCTGGACCGAGCGCGTCACCGGGGCCTGCCGCGGCGATCGCTGCTGACGGCGCTGGGTCCAGGGTTCACCGCCAGCACGGTGACGCTGCTGGCCGCATGACCGCCTCTGTCGCCATCCTGGGCCTGGTCACCGTCCAGCGGCTTGGCGAGCTGGTCCTGGCGCGGCGCAACACGCGCCGCCTGCTGGCGCAGGGCGGCGTCGAATACGGCGCGGCGCACTATCCGCTGATCGTAGGCCTGCACGCGGCCTGGCTCTTGGGACTGTGGGCGCTGGCGTGGGACCGACCGGCCCATGTCGGCTGGCTCATCGCCTATGGCGTCCTGCAAGGCCTGCGGGTCTGGGTGCTCGCCAGCCTCGGTGCGCGCTGGACCACGCGGATCATCGCCGTGCCGGGCGAGACCCTGGTCCGCCGCGGCCCCTACCGGTTCGTGAGCCACCCGAACTACCTGGTGGTCGCCGGCGAGATCGCCGTGCTGCCGCTGGTCTTCGACCTGCCGGCCTACGCCGCCGCGTTCACCCTCGCCAACGCCGCCGTGCTCTGGATCCGCATCCGCGCCGAAAACGCCGTCCTGCGGTGAAGGCCGGATATATCGCGCCGCGTTGAAGGCTTACGCTCAGCTTCGTGCTAGGCGTCCGCCGCGCCCGCTGCGTACCGCGAGTAAGGGCGCAAGGACCTGTGATGCCATTCCCTCCGACCCACCCCGCGCTGTCCCGCGCCCTCGAGCAACAGGGCTATGCCGAGCCCACCCCCGTCCAGGCAGCGGTGCTGGCCGCGCCGGACGATCGCGACCTGTTGGTCTCGGCCCAGACCGGGTCCGGCAAGACCGTCGCCTTCGGCCTGGCGCTGGCGCGCGGCATCCTTGGCGAGGCGCCGCGGTTCGGCCGGCCCGGCGCCCCGGTGGCCCTGGTGATCGCGCCGACGCGCGAACTGGCCCTGCAGGTCAGCCGCGAGCTGAAGTGGCTCTACGTCCAGGCGGGCGCGACCGTGGTCGATTGCGTGGGCGGCATGGATCCCCGCGCCGAGCGGCGCGCCCTGCAGGCCGGCTGCCACGTGGTCGTGGGCACGCCCGGGCGTCTGCGCGACCATATCGAGCGCAGCGCGCTCGACCTCTCGGCGCTTGAGGTCGTGGTCCTGGACGAGGCCGACGAGATGCTCGACCTCGGGTTCCGCGAGGACCTGGAGGAGATCCTCGACTCCACGCCGAAGGAGCGCCGCACGCTGCTGTTCTCGGCGACCATCGCCAAGGAAATCGCCAACCTGGCGCGGCGCTATCAGCGCGACGCCCAGCGGATCGACACCCTGCGCCGCGACGAGGCGCACGGGGACATCGACTACCGCGCCGTCCGTGTTGCCCCGGGCGAGACCGAGCACGCCGTGGTCAACCTGCTGCGTTATTTCGAGAGCCCCGGCGCCCTGGTGTTCTGCAACACCCGCGAGGCCGTGAAGCGGCTGCACAACGGCCTGCGCGAGCGTGGATTCGCCGCCGTGGCCCTCTCCGGCGAGATGACCCAGAAGGAACGCTCGGACGCGCTGCAGTCCCTGCGGGACGGGCACGCGCGCGCCTGCGTCGCCACTGATGTCGCCGCGCGAGGCCTGGACCTGCCGGACCTCGGCCTGGTGATCCATGCCGAGCTGCCGGTGAACAAGGCGGGCCTGCTGCACCGGAGCGGACGGACCGGGCGGGCGGGCCGCAAGGGCACCTCGGTCCTCGTCGTGCCGTACAACAAGCGTCGTTTCGCCGAGCGGCTGCTGGATTCGGCCAGCATCGACGCCGGCTGGTCGGGTCCGCCGCTGGCCGAGGAGATCCGCGCGAAGGACCAGGAGCGTCTGCTGGCCGACCCGATCCTGACCGAGACGGCCTCCGAGGAGGACCTGACGCTCGCCCGCCGGATCCTGGCGGACAGTTCGCCGGAAGCGGTGGCCGCCGCGCTGATCCGCCTGCACCGCCAGCGCCTGCCCGAGCCGGAGGACGTCTACGACGACATCCGCGATATCAACCGCGAGGTCCCTTCGCCGGTCCCGCGGGGCGCGAAGGCCTACGACCCGCTACGCGAACGGCCTGCGCCCGCACACGCTTCGGACAGCGCCGGCGCAGAGTGGTTCCGCATGCCGATCGGACGGCAGAACAACGCCGATCCGAAATGGCTGATCCCGCTGATCTGCCGGCTGGGCCACGTGACCAAGAAGGACATCGGGCAGATTCGCATCTTCGACCGTGAGACCAAGTTCGAGATCGTGAGCGAGACCGAGGCCCGTTTCCGTCAGGCGATCAAGGGCGCGGCCGAGGGCGATATCCGCATCGAGCCCGCCGCGGCCCCACCCGCCGCCGATCGCCCGCGCGGCCCCCGCAAGGGACCCCCCGGCCCGCGCCAGGATGCGCGCGGCGCCAAGCCGATCGGGAATCACCAGGCCAAACGGACGCTTGGGCGGAAGGACGGCAAGCCGCATCGGCGGCCGGCGGGGTAAGCCCCCTAGACCGGCTTCATGGTCTTGCCGGGTGGCACCAGCGGCTCGCTGACGTCGAAGCGCACCTGGCTGCGGCCATAGTCGAGGGCCACGGTGTCGAACTGGGTGAGCAGGTCCATGCCCAGGACCACCGCCGGCTTATTGGCCAGGCCCCAAAGGTCGAAGACGTGCATGTCGGCGAACACCACCGGCACGTTGCCCAGGTGCAAGCCGCCCAGCCGCATGAACGGCAGGTACATCATCTCTCCCCAGAACACCTCGCCGATCAGGCTCTCCATCTTGACCTTCAGGAACGGCGAATCGACGCCGCGCCGGCGGTCGAACTCGAAGACCAGCTGCCGCAGCCGGCTGTTGCAGATGGTCAGCTGCGAGCCCGAATCGATCATCGCGCTGATCCGCCGCCCGCTGAGGTCGGCGTCGACGATGGTGAGCTGGCCCTGGCTGCGCTGGGCCGGGACGACAACGCGGCCCTCGGCTGGGGTGTCCTCCCTCGAGTGCGTGATGCCCATCGTCTTGTCCTTGAAGCCCAGCTCGAGGCGCTGGCCCTTCAGCCAGTCGACGCCGAGGACGCCGTCGATGCCGCGGTTGAATGGCATGGCGGGGGCATGGACGAGGCGGCGCTTGCGCTCGCCCACCTGCAGATGGTCGATCAGCACGGCCGGGCGCTCGCGCACGCCGACCACGGTGTTCACCCGCGCCGGCGGAAGGGCCGACAGCGTCAGCCGGCCGGCCAGCTCGCTCGAAATGCAGCTGACGTTCGCGCCCGTGTCGATCAGGAATTGGAAGGGGCCCTGACCGTTGATGGTCACCGGCGCCATGATGTGTTCGAAGGCGTCGCGCCCCGAAGGGACCTCGGTCGGCGTCTCATCGATGGGCTCGGCGTCCGGCGGCATGCCCTGACCGAAGGCGCGGCCGGCAGGCAGGAGGAGCGGCGCGGCGGCGGCGAACAGTCCGGCGGCGGCGCTGCGGCGGCTCAGGTTCATCGGTCCAGCTTTCCGAATTCCGGTGTTCTCCAGGATACCACTGCGGCCCGGTGCGGTCACGCTGCCTCAACCTTACGGAAACTCAACGGAGGTTATCCGGTCTCATGCTGAAGCTCCTGGTGATTCTCAGCCTGCCGCTCCTCGTCGTCGCCGGTCCGGCGCGGGCGGAGGAAAAGCCCAAGACGGTCGGCCAGTACGTCGACCTGCAGCCGGTCGCCCTGCCGATCGTCGTTGGCGGCCAGCTGGTGAACTACGTCTACGTCTATGTCCGGGTGAACCTGACCGGCGACGTCTCGCGGTTGCGCGGCAAGGAGCCCTTCTTCCGCGACGCCTTGGTCCGCGAGTCCCATCGGACGCCCTTCGTGATCCCCGGCAATTGGGAAAAGGTGGACGAGGCCAGGCTGACGGCGGTCATGCTGCGCGACGCCCGGGCCATCGTCGGCGCCGAGTGGGTGAGCTCTGTCGTGGTCACGTCCCAGTCGCCGCAGCGTCATGTGGCGCAGCCGCGCCCGCCCGCCTAAGCCGGGCGAAACGGCCGCCTAGAGAGCGCTGAGGCGCCGCAGTTGCGCCTGCCGATCAACTTTGGCACTTTCCGCCCGCTTGTTCGGGGCGCTATGAGAGCGCGCCCCGGATCTGGGGAAATCTTTGGGGTTGGGAGCGCGCCGCGGCATCGAGCCAGGGCGGCCGCATATCCCCTCCGCGCGAAACGCAAAGGGGTTCGCACGATATGAGTTTGACTTTGACGCTGGTGATCGTCGCCGGCCTGCTGGCGGTGCTCTACGGCATCGTGCAATCCGCAGCCCTCCTGCGATCCTCGCCCGGCAACGAGCGGATGCAGGAGATCGCCGCCGCCATCCAGGAAGGGGCTCAGGCCTACCTTCGGCGGCAATACACCACCATCGCCATCGTCGGCGTGGTCGTGCTCATCCTCTTGGGCGTGCTGATCGGCCCGCTGTCGGCCGTGGGCTTCTCGATCGGCGCGGTGCTTTCGGGCGCCGCCGGTTTCGCCGGCATGCTGATCTCGGTGCGAGCCAACGTGCGCACCGCCCAGGCCGCCTCCGAAAGCCTCGACAAGGGCCTTTCGCTGGCGTTCCGCTCGGGCGCGGTGACCGGCATGCTGGTGGCGGGCTTCGCGCTGGTGGGCGTCTCGGCGTTCTTCGCCGTGCTCACCGGCCCGATGCACCTTGAGGCCACGAGCCGCGAGGTGATCGACAGCCTGGTCTCCCTGGGCTTCGGCGCGTCGCTGATCTCCATCTTCGCCCGTCTGGGCGGCGGCATCTTCACCAAGGGCGCCGACGTGGGCGGCGACATGGTGGGCAAGGTCGAGGCCGGCATTCCGGAAGACGACCCCCGCAACGCGGCGACCATCGCCGACAACGTGGGCGACAACGTCGGCGACTGCGCCGGCATGGCCGCCGACCTCTTCGAGACCTACGCCGTGGCCACCGTGGCCACCATGGTGCTGGCGGCGATCTTCTTCGGCGGCACTGCTCTCGTCACCGACATGATGATGCTGCCGCTCGAAATCTGCGGCGCCTGCATCGTCACCTCGATCCTGGGCGCCTTCTTCGTACGCCTGGGCAAGAGCCGCAACATCATGGGCGCGCTTTACCAGGGCCTCGCGGTCACCGGCGTCGCCTCGATCGTGGCCATTTGGTTCGTGACCAACAAGCTGCTGCCCGAGACCATGACGACGGCCGCCGGCCTGACCTTCACCAGCTTGAACCTGTTCTGGTGCGCGGTGGTGGGCCTCGTCCTCACCGGCGTCATCGTGGTGATCACCGAGTACTACACCGGCACGGGCTTTCGGCCGGTGAAGTCGGTGGCCAAGGCCTCGATCTCGGGTCACGGCACCAACGTGATCCAGGGCCTGGCCATGTCGCTGGAGTCCACTGCGCTGCCGGCGCTGGCGATCATGATCGCCATCGTGGTGACCTATAACCTGGCGGGCCTGTTCGGCATCGCCATCGCCACCACCTCGATGCTGTCGCTGGCCGGCTTCATCGTCGCCCTCGACGCCTTCGGCCCGGTGACGGACAACGCCGGCGGCATCGCCGAAATGGCGGGCCTGCCCTCGGAAGTGCGCGTCACGACCGATGCGCTGGATGCGGTCGGCAACACCACCAAGGCGGTGACCAAGGGCTATGCGATCGGTTCGGCCGGCCTCGGCGCCCTGGTGCTGTTCGCCGCCTACACCGAGGACCTGAAGTTCTTCTCGGCCAATGCGGCGCCGGGCAGCTTCTTCGACGGCCTCGGCAACGTCGCCTTCGACCTCTCCAATCCCTACGTCGTGGTGGGCCTGCTGTTCGGCGGTCTGCTGCCCTTCCTGTTCGGCGGCCTCTCCATGACCGCGGTGGGCCGGGCGGCGGAATCGGTGGTCGCCGAGGTGCGCCGCCAGTTCCGTGAGAACCCCGGCATCATGACGGGCGAGGTGAAGCCGGAATACGGCCGCGCCGTGGACATCCTGACCCGTGCGGCGATCCGGGAGATGATCGTCCCGTCGCTGCTGCCGGTGGCCTCGCCGGTGGTGCTGTTCTTCGTGATCCGCGCCATCGCGGGCAAGGTCGACGCCTTCGCCGCGCTGGGCGCCATGCTGATGGGCGTGATCATCACGGGCCTCTTCGTCGCCATCTCGATGACCTCGGGCGGCGGCGCGTGGGACAACGCCAAGAAGCTGATCGAGGAAGGCTTCACGGACGCCAACGGCGTGCTGCACGGCAAGGGCTCGGAAGCTCACAAGGCCGCCGTGACCGGCGACACCGTCGGTGACCCCTACAAGGACACCTCGGGTCCCGCCGTGAACCCGATGATCAAGATCACCAACATCGTGGCCCTGCTGCTCCTGGCGGTCCTGGCCCACGGCCTGATCCACTGATCTTCAGCCACAGCTGAAAACGAAACGCCCCGGAGAGCGATCTCCGGGGCGTTTTGATTCCGAGCCAATCCCTCCCCTTTATGGGGAGGGTGGCCAGCCCAGCGGGCTGGCCGGGTGGGGAGACCTGGATTGAATGAAAGGTTGGATGCTAGCCTTGCGAGTCAGCGTCCGGCCGCGGTTTCCCCACCCGGCTCGCTACGCTCGCCACCCTCCCCATAAAGGGGAGGGATGGGGGCTCGTCAGTTCCGCTGGTCGCCCGGGCGGTTGCCGGGGACCTGGTCGTCGGCGTTGTTCAGCACCGAGCCGCGGCCGACGTTGCCCAGGATCTGTTCGAGGATGGTCAGCTCGCGCCCGCGGGTCGGCGTCTCGCGGCCGTTGAAGGCGATGACCTTGCCGTCCTTCAGCGTGTACGAGTTCACGCCGGTGACGACCTCGGACTCCTTGTTGAACGTGATCGCCACGACGTTGCGGGCCACGATCGACGGGCGCTGGAACGCCACGCGCGACTTCATCTGGTTCATGTAGAACCAGGTGTTGTTGTCGAAGGTCGAGGTGGCCGAGGGCGAGCCCAACCGGCCGCGCACGGTGGACTTGGTGTCCGTGCCGACCTTCACGTCCTTCGGGTCCGAATCGATGGTCTGGAAGCCGGAGTAGCTCTGGATCGGCGCACAGGCGGACAAGCTGGCGGCGCCGGCCGTGGCCAGCAGGCCGGCGGCGAGAATGGAGAAGGCGGCGCGGTGCGACATAGGCGGCGTTTGACCCGTTGAGACTGCCGGAGGGCTTTGACCTATCGCCCGTCGGCCCTTACTGCAATGCGGCTTTATGGATGGGATCGGGCGAAATCGAGGCGTCATGCTGCTAGAGCGTCTGTTCCGACCCCGACCGGCCCGGGAGGCCGGCAAGGCGCTGTACGCCGCGGCCGTGGGGCAGGCGCGTAAGCCGGCGCTCTATCGCGACCTCGCCGCCCCCGACACCGCCGAGGGCCGCTTCGAGGTCTACAGCCTGCACGTGATGCTGCTGCTGGACCGCCTGCGCCATCCGACCGCCGCTGTTGACCCGGTGGACACCCAGGAGGCCGCCGAGGTTTCCCAGGCCCTGTTCGACACCTACCTCAAGGACCTCGACCACGCGCTGCGCGAGCTGGGGGTCGGCGACCTGTCGGTCGGGCGCAAGATGCGCAAGCTGGGCGTGGCTTTCTACGGCCGCGGCAAGTCCTACGACGCCGCCTTCGCCGCCCTGCCGGATGAGGCGGCGCTCGAAGCGCTGCTCGTCCGCACCGTCTACGCCGGCGTCGCGGCCGACGCCGCGCCCCGCCTGGTCGCCTATGTGCTGGCCCAACGGCGGGCGCTCGCGGCCCAGCCGCTGGCGGACCTGCTGACGGGCCAAGTGGCCTGGAGCGCGCCGTGAGCCGCGGCTGGTCTGATCCGGTGCGCCTGCACGAACTGGCCCGGGGCCCGCTGAAGCTGCGGCTTGCGCCCGACGACGCCCAACGCGCCGCGATCGCCAAGGACCTGGGCCTGGAAGCCCTGCCGTCCCTCGTGGCTGACCTGACCGTGAAGCCGTGGCTGGACGGGGCGGAGATCGGCGGGACCTTCAAGGCGGTCGTGCAGCAGATTTGCGCCGTCAGCCTGGAGCCCTTCGAACACGAGCTGCGCGGCGAGATCGACGTGCGCGCCGTGCCGGCGGGCAGCCCGCATGCGCCGGAAGCGCTCGGCGGCGAGGTCGAGTTCGATCCGGATGCGCCCGATCCGCCCGACGTCCTGGCGGCCGACGCCATCGACCTGGCCGGCTATGTCGTGGAACACCTGGCCCTGGAGATCGACCCGTTCGCGCGCAAGCCGGGCGCCGCATTCGACTACGCGCCGCCGACCGAGGAGACTTCGCCCTTTGCGGCGCTGCAAAAACTGAAAGACCGCGACACTTGAGCCCCCCGCGGTTTGCACAGCCCAGCCTGGGCGCTATCGTCGCCCGCGAATCCGGCGGGACCCGTCGAAGGACCAAAGCGCCGTCTTGACCCAATCACTGGTGATTTCCATCGACGCCATGGGCGGAGACCACGGGCCGTCCGTGGTGGTCCCGGCGGCCGTACGCGCGCTGGCGACCCTTCCGGAGTCTGTGAGCTTCCTGCTGCACGGCGACGAGGCGACCATCACGGCCGCGCTCGCGCACCACAAGGGCGCCGCCGGGCGCATCGAGATCCGCCACGCTGAGCGTGTGATCGCCATGGACGAGAAGCCCGCCCAGGCGCTCCGCCGCGGCAAGGGCACTTCGATGTGGAACACCGTGGAGGCGGTCCGCGAGGGCCAGGCCACCGCCGCCGTCAGCGCCGGCAACACAGGCGCCTTGTGGACCATCTCCCGGCTGATCCTGCGCATGGTGGGCGACCTGGAGCGTCCGGCGCTGGTGACCACAATGCCGACGCTGAAGGGTGTGACCACCTTCCTGGACGTCGGCGCCAACGTCGACTGTGACGCCGAGCGGCTGGTCGAGTTCGCCATCATGGGCGAGGCCTTCCACCGCGCCGCACACGGCAAGGCCAAGCCCACGGTCGGCCTGCTGAACGTCGGCTCCGAAGATATGAAGGGCCACGAAGAGGTGCGCGAAGCCCACCGCATCCTGCGCGAGGGCAAACTGCCTATCGACTACAAGGGCTTTGTCGAGGGCGATGACATCACCAAGGGCGTGGTGGACGTGGTCGTCACCGACGGCTTCACGGGCAACGTGGCCCTGAAGAGCATGGAGGGCGCGCTTCGGTTCATCACCACCGAATTGCGCAGCGCGCTGAGCGGCGGCGTGTTGGCCAATGTCGGCGCGATCCTGGCGCGGCCGGCGCTGCGCCGGTTCCGCGACCGACTGAGCCCGCCGCCCGCCGCCCCGCTGCTCGGCCTGAACGGCATCGTGGTCAAGTGCCATG
>Ga0207704_10000390_pt1 | contig 20113 bp, 18 predicted proteins | sample KBSMisM12_FD_184308 | JGI IMG/M metagenome (GOLD analysis project Ga0207704, IMG submission 184308) | Miscanthus rhizosphere microbial communities from Kellogg Biological Station, Michigan, USA - KBS Miscanthus M1-2 (SPAdes) (version 2) | ecosystem: Host-associated > Plants > Roots >...
CGCGAACCGCGACACGGATGTCGTACCGACGGAGCGCCCGACGGGCGCACATGGAGGCAGCTGAATGACACGCTTGGTGCTCTGCATGTTGATCCTGGGCGGCACGGTGGCGTTCCTGTCCTGTGGCGACTCGCTCGACGGCAACGGGCCAATGGGGGGACACGGGGGTACGACGGGGGTGGGCGGTAGCGGGGCGACAGGGATCGGCGGCAGCGGCGGAACCGGCGGCTTCGGACCGTGCGACGGGCTCGGGACCGGGTGCGGTGGGCGCGGCGGCACGTTCGGCGGCGACGGCGCCGCACCCGTTACCGGTCACGGCGGCTGCAGCGGCCCACCCTCGTGTCCTTGCGGGGCGTGCGACGGCACGGGTCCCGTGGGCGGTCGCGGCGGAACCGGCGGCGCCGGAGCGTGCGGCGGGTTCGGGTGCGGCGACGGCGCCGCACCGGTGGCGGGTCGCGGCGGCACGACGGGCGTCGGCGGTCGCGGCGGCACGGGTGGCTGCAGCGGTCCCCCCTCGTGCGCTTGCGGGCTCGCGTGCGACGGCGTCGGCCCGATTGCCGGTCGCGGTGGAACCACCGGCATCGGCGGCATGGGCGGCACCGGCAGCCTCGGACCGTGCGAGGGGCTCGCTTATTTCCTGCAGCGCGACTGGTGCGAGTTGACGTTCGACGCGCAGCTCGCGAAGCAGGTCCCCGGCAACTGCAGCACCGTCCGTGTCTTCACCGGCAACTGCGGCGGCCTGCAGGTGTGGAGCACCCGGTACACGTCACTCGGCGATCCGATCGTCTGCGCCTATAACACCAGCGGAATCGTCGGCGCGCGCATCTGCACGGACACGCCGATGCCGGCGTGGAACTGCAACGGGGCGGCGACCTCGCCGAACTGTCTGACGGCCGGGACAGTTCCCGATACCTCGTCGTGCACGATGATGAACAGCTGCCCCGGCACCGGCGCCGGCGGTATGGGCGGCACCACCGGTCGCGGCGGGAACGGTGGCTGCGTGACGGGTTGTGACGGGACCGGGCCCATCGGCGGTCGCGGCGGGAACTAGGCCTTCGCGGGCCGCGGGCGCCCGATGAACGAGCTCGCCATGAATCCGAACGCGAGCACGACGAGCAGCGACTGCGCCGCGTACTGCTCGTCGATGCCGAAGCTCGACATGCGCGCTACGATCCCGGACGCGAGCGCCAGCGCCAGGGCGATGCCGGCGACGTCCGCGCGCCGCTCGCTGGCGAGCGGCAGCGCGGCGACGAACGCGTAGTAGTAGCAGGCGAGCGGCCGGAACAGCGAGACGAGCAACAGTCCCAGCACGCACGCCGCCCACGCCGGCTGTTCGCGCACGGCGAACGCTATCGCTGCCACGCCGGCGAGCGCCAGCGCCAGCCACAGCGCGCGGCGCCGCTCGAGCGACCGCGCCTGCGCCGTCTCCCAGCGCCCGCGCGTGTCGCCGCCCTGGCGATCCAGCGCGCGGTGCGTGGCGGCGGAATCGAACGCGACGACGACCGCCAGCCCCATCCGGTTGGTGGAGGGAACGGACGTGTGCTTCGCGAGGTTGCGCGTGAATTCGGACCAGCCGGCGCCGCTGCGCACGGCGCCCGCGATCGGAACCAGCAGCGCGGTCGCGAGGGCGGCGCCCGCCAGCAGCCGCGCGATCGTGCGGTCGACCTTCTGGCGGCGGACGACCGCCGCCAGCGCCGCCAGCACGGCCCCGACCAGCGCGAACACGGGAAACACGCGCGACAGCGCCGCGTAGGCCAGCAGGGCGCCGGCGGCGAAAGGTTTGTCGCGCCGGGCGAGCGCCAGGCCGCCGAACAGCGCCGCCAGCCAGTCCCAGCGCAGGAACGATCCGCCCGTCCACCACAGCCGCCCAGGGAAATACGTTCCCCACACGACCGCGGCCAGCGCGGCACGCTCCCAGCCGAACGCCCACACCAGCGCCGCGAACGCCGCGAGCATCAGCACGATATCGAGGGAGGCGAGCACGCCGAGCCGCGTGATGGTCACCGGGTCGTCGCCCGCCAGCGGATGCGCGATCAGCAGCCAGACCGGCGACGCGTTGAACCCGTGATCGCCGGTGACGTTCTGCCAGTCGGCGTCGGGGAACCGCGCGCGGAAGAACCCGACGTCGACCTTGAAGTCCGCCCAGCGCTCGGCCGAGAAGCGCCCCTTGCACCGTTCGGGGTGGGCGACCACGTCGGCGGCGGTCGTCATGCGGTTGGTGCGTAGATCGGTCAGCACGCGCTGCGCGGCCTGCGGGCCCAGCACCGGATCCTCCGCGTCCGCGACCGCAATGCACTCGTACAGCCCGTCGTACCCGAGCTCATCGACGTACTTCGCGCCCAGGACGTGGTGCAGGCTGTCCCACAGGTGCACGTAAATCCCGTTGAAGTGAAACGCCCCGAAGTTGAAGTACGCCATGAACCCGAGCACGCCCAGGACGCCGAGGATCTTCCCCCGCACCTTCTCGATCGCTGAGGTCGATCTGGCCGGGGATGTTGCCGCCTGCCGCTGCCGCGCCAACCCCCACGCCACCACCACGAGCGTCGCGCCGGCGAGCACGAGCTTCAAGATCGCGCTCGTGCTCTCGGTCCACCAACCGCCGGCGGTCACGCCGCCATCTTATGCCGGGCTAAGCGGCTTTTCGCTTGCTCAGCTTGCCCGCGCTCAGCTTGCTGGCGAGGCTCCGCCGGAGTTCCGCGACGCCCTTCACGCCCTCGGCTTCGGCGATCAGGAACGCTTCGAGCAACTCCTTTGCCTTGCGGGCCGAGCCGTCGTAAGCCGCGACCATGCGTTTCAACTCGCGCGCCATGTCGTCGAGGCACTCCTGCATGATGACCTCATGAGGGATACCACCCTCGCGGGACATGCGTTCGCTGATGCGCCGCAGCTCGCGCTCCATCGACCGAGAACCTTTGAATGGCCTAATCTTCATGGCGTCCCCGCTTCAACGCGTGGTCCGTCGTCGCCGTGCCTTTGATGATAACTCGAAGAACATGAACGATCCGACCGTTCAGAACCTCGTAGAGAACGCGCAAATCGCCTATCCGGAGGTTCCAGTCCGCCTCCATGAGGTCAGGCAGTCGCTTCCGCAGGCGCTTGCGGTTTCGAGTCTCAACCTCGGCGTACTGGACCAAGTCGCCGACCGCGGCGCCGACCCGTCTTCGCCAGAACGCGGGTAGCGCCCGCAAGTCTGCCCTGGCGTCCTCGGACCAGTCGATCTCGTACACGCGCTCGTTTTCGACACGACGTGCGCGCGAGTTGCGTCGGAGGTGCTATTCTCCGCGCACCTCCGACCATGGAAATCGGGCCCCTGAGAGAACGTCTGTCGAAGCTGCAGAGCCGACTGGAAATTCTCCGGGGGCATCTTTGACATCGAGGGCAAACGCCGGCGCATCGCCGAGCTGGACGAGCAGACGGCCGCGCCGGACTTCTGGAACGCGGCCGACAAGGCGCAGGTCGTGCTGCGCGATCAGTCGCGGCTGAAGTCCACCGTCGACGGGTTCGAGGCGCAGCGCAAGGCAGCCGAGGACGCGGGCGTCCTGATCGAGCTCGCCGACGAAGCCAAGGACGAGGCGACCGCTGTCGAGGCGGGGACGACGCTGACGGCGGCCGAGGACGCGGTCGGCAAGATGGAGTTCGCGCGCATGCTGTCGGGCCCATACGACCGCAACGGCGCGCTGGTCAGCATCAACGCCGGCGCCGGCGGCACCGAGTCGCAGGACTGGGCCGAGATGCTGATGCGCATGTACATCCGCTGGGGCGAGCGCAAAGGCTTCAAGCTGGAGGAGCTGGATCGCCAGCCCGGTGACGAGGCCGGCATCAAGAGCGCGACCATCGGCATGGAAGGCGAGTGGGCCTACGGCTGGCTGCGCGCCGAGGCCGGCGTGCACCGGCTGGTGCGCATCTCGCCGTTCGACGCGAACGCGCGCCGGCACACGTCGTTCGCCAGCGTCTTCATCTACCCGGACATCGACGAGACCATCAAGATCGAAATCGACGAGAAAGATCTGCGCATCGACAAGATGCGGTCGGGTGGGGCGGGCGGACAGCACGTCAACAAGACGGAGTCCGCCGTGCGCGTCACGCACCTGCCGACCGGGATCGCCGTGCACTCGGACGGCGAGCGCTCGCAGCACAAGAACCTGTCGACTGCGATGCGCATCCTCCGGTCGAAGCTATTCGAGCTGGAGGAGAAGAAGCGCGAAGAGAAGATGGGCAACATCCACGCCCAGAAGAAGGCGATCGAGTGGGGCAGCCAGATCCGGTCGTACGTGCTGGCGCCGTACCGCCTGGTCACCGACCACCGCACGGGGCTGAAGGTCGGCAACGTCGACGCGGTCCTGGACGGCGACCTCGATCAGTTCATGGTCGCGATGCTTCTGGAGCTGGCGGGCGACCCGTCGGCCAAGCCTGTTACCAAGCCGGTCGACGATGGCCTTTAGAACCGTCACCGAACCGTTGCGCTGCGCACAACTGTGGACTGTTTCGAGAAACCCCAGGAAAGTCGCGTCGTTGGCCTGTGAGACCCTGTTGGCAACCCGTGGAGAACCATGTCGGACGAACGCGAGCTGATCGCCGAGCGGGAGAAAAAGGTCCAGGAAATCCGTGATCTCGGGGCCAATCCCTATGCCAACGGGTTCGCGCCGACGCACACGGCCGCCGAGCTGCAGGCGAAGTTCGCCGGCGCCGAGCCGCCCCCGCCGGTCGAAGACAAGGCCGCGCCTCCGAACCTGATCTCGGACGAGCACTTCAAGGTCGCGGGCCGGATCGCGAACCTGCGCTCCTTCGGCAAGGCGGCGTTCGCGAAGCTGCTGGATCGCACCGGCGAGATCCAGGTCTGGGTCCGGAAGGACCTGATCGGTGACGCCGCCTTCGAGCTGTGGAAAAGGATGGAACGCGGCGACTTCATCGGCGTCGTGGGCAGCCCCACGGTCACGAAGCCGAAGAGCGGCGCCGGCGAGCTGACCATCGTGGCGGAGAACGTCGTCGTCCTGACCAAGGCGACGCGCCCGCTGCCGGAGAAGTGGCACGGTCTCAGCGACGTCGAGGTCCGCTACCGCCAGCGCTACGTCGACCTGATCGTCAACCCCGAGGTGCGCGAGGTGTTTCGCAAGCGCACCGCGATCGTGGCCGGCATCCGCCGCTTCCTGGACGCGCGCGGCTTCTTCGAGGTCGAGACGCCGATGATGCACTCGATCCTGGGCGGCGCGGCGGCGAAGCCGTTCGCGACCCATCACAACGCGCTGGATCTCGATCTGTTCATGCGCATCGCGCCCGAGCTTTACTTGAAGCGGCTGGTCGTCGGCAGCTTCGAGCGCGTCTACGAGATCGGCCGCAACTTCCGCAACGAGGGGCTGTCGCGCCAGCACAACCCCGAGTTCACGATGTTAGAGTTCTATCAGGCGTACGCGACGTACGAGGACCTGATGGCGCTGACCGAGACGCTGTTCCAGGAGCTGGCGCGCGAGATCGCGGGGGGCGAGGCGCTGACCTACCAGGGACAGGCGGTCAGCCTGGCGTCGCCGTGGCCGCGCATCCCGTTGAAGGACGCCGTCGCCGACGCCTCGCGCCGGGGCCTGCTGCCGGCGGGCCTGGAGCGGCCGATGCTGGATGACGGCGCGGCGCTGGCGAAGTGGATCGAGGCGAGCGGCGTCGGCGCGCGCAACGACGAGCTGGGCGCGGTGCTGCGCAAGTCCGACTCGCACGGCGAGCGCGTGGGCGCGCTGTTCGACTACGCGGGCGAGAAGACGCTGCCCGCCGACCGCCCCGCCTTCGTCACCGAATACCCGGCCGAGACGTCGCCGCTGTCGCGCCGCAACGACCGCGACCCCAGCCGCGTCGACCGCTTCGAGCTGTTCATCGTCGGGCGCGAGCACGCGAACGCGTTCTCGGAGCTGAACGATCCGGCCGACCAGCGCGGCCGCTTCGCGCGCCAGGTCGACGCCAAGGCGCAGGGGCGCGAGGAGACGATGGACTACGACGAGGATTACTGCCGCGCGCTCGAGTACGGGCTGCCGCCCACGGCGGGCGAGGGCATCGGCATCGATCGGCTGACCATGCTGCTGACCGACCAGCCGTCGATCCGCGACGTCATCCTGTTCCCGCTGATGCGCCCGGAGCGCGAGTAGCCAGGACGAACCGGTGGCGGCGCGCGGAGCGGGGTTCGAATGGCTGGTCGCGTGGCGGCACCTGCGCGATCCCGACACGAGGACGCACCGCACCCTGTGGACGGGCGTGATCCTGATGGCGATCGGCGGGCTGGCGCGGGTGTTCGCCACCTACGGCCCGGCGCTGCTTCACCTGCGCACGTCGGTGGCGCCGGGGGAGTGGCGCGCCGCGCGGGCGGCGGAGTGGATCGGCTACGTGAACGTCGGCGGCCACCTCGCCATCGACCTGGGCGGCATCATCATCCTGCTCGGCGTGCTGTTCGCGATCTTCACCGTGTTCACGGCGCTGTCGATCTTCGGCGTGTTCCTGGGCACAGCCGCGCCTATCGTCATATTGTCGGTGATGTCCGGTTTCGAGAACGATCTGAAGACGAAGATCCGATCGACCAAGGCCGACGTCGTCATCGAGACGAGCGACGGCGCTCCGTTCACCGACTGGGAGGGCGTCGAGGCGAAGCTGCGCGGCGTGCCCGACATCGCCGGGCTGATGCCGTACGTCGAGGCCGAGGTGATCGTGAAGCACGCGACCAACGCCGCGGGCATGGGGATCATCGTGCGCGGCATCGATCCGTCGCGTGCGGCGAAGGTGCTGGGGATCGGAGCGAAGCTGAAGGAAGGAAAGCTGGAGTACCTGGAGCACCCCGATCAGATCCCGAACGACCTGATCGTGTTGCCTGAGTTCGACAAGGACGACAAGGACGAGAAGGAAAAAGGGGAGGGCGGGAAGGCCGCGGCACCGCGCGTGCTTCCGGGCATCGTGCTGGGTGAAGAGCTGTTTCAGCACATCCTGCGCGTGTTCGTCGGCAGCGAGGTCGACGTCGCTTGCCCGATGTGCGGCGTGGGACCGACCGGGCCGATGCCCAAGCTGAAGCCGTTCCGCGTGGCCGGGCACTTCTACAGCGGGATGTACGAGTTCGATTCCAAGCTGGCCTACATATCGCTGCGCGATGCCCAGAAGTTCCTGGGGATGGACGGCGAGGTGACCGGCATCGAGATCCGAACGGTCACGCCGGAGGCGGCGATCGACGTCGCCACGCAGATCGCGGCGCTCCTGGGCCCGGCCTACGAGGTGCGCTCGTGGGAAGAGCTGAACAGGAGCTTGTACGCCGCCCTCAAGCTGGAGAAGCTGGCGATGTTCATCGGGCTCTGCTTCATCGCGCTGGTGGCGTCGTTCTCGATCGTCGCAAACCTGATCATGATGGTGACGGAGAAGGCCCGGGAGATCGCCATCCTCAAGACGATGGGCGCGCGCGACGGCGCCATCCTGCGCGTCTTCTTCGCCGAGGGCCTCTACATCGGAATCCTGGGCCTGGCGCTGGGGGTGGTCACGGGCGTCTCCAGCTGCTACCGCCTCGCGACCCAGGGGCTGCCGCTGCCGGCGGAGGTCTATTACATCGAGAAGATGCCGGTGGTCATGCGCGCCAGCGAGATAGGCGCGGTCGCCGTGGCGGCGCTGGCCCTCTGCTGCCTGGCGACGATCTACCCGGCGATGCTCGCATCCCGGATGCGGCCCGTGGACGGTCTGCGGTACGAATGACCCCGAGGGCGGCGCCCTGACCCAGGCAACCCCATTTAACCCCGCAAAGTCTTAGGGGTTCGGGCTCCCCTGGAGCGTTGACACCTACGGGGGCGCCGACTACTTTGGCGCACCCCATGACGACCGTTCCGACGGCAAATTCGCGCGCGGCCGCCGGGGTCCGCCGAGGGGCGGCGGTGAGCGTCAAGAACCTCACCAAGGTCTACCCGCACAGCGGCCGGGACATCAACGTCCTGCGCGGGCTGAACTTCGAGCTTCGTCCGGGCGAGGTGGCGTCGGTGGTCGGCGCGTCGGGCGTGGGCAAGTCGACGCTGTTGCACGTGCTCGGCACGCTCGACACCCCGACGTCGGGGACGATCATGTTCGACGGCGTCAACGTGACGGCGATGGGCCCCACGCGCCTGGCCGAGTTTCGCAACAACGAGATCGGCTTCGTGTTCCAGTTCCACCACCTGCTCCCCGAGTTCACCGCCCTCGAGAACGCGATGATGCCGGGGTTGATCAACCGGCTGCCCCGCGCCACCGCGGCGGAGCGCGCGACGGCGATGCTGCGGCGGCTGGGGCTGGCCGAGCGGCTGACCCACCGCCCGGGCGAGCTGTCGGGCGGCGAGCAGCAGCGGGTGGCGCTGGCGCGCGCGCTGCTGCTGCGGCCGCGCCTGCTGCTGGCCGACGAACCGACGGGTAACCTGGACACCAAGACCGGACGCGAGATGCACGAGCTGTTCTTCGAGCTCAATCGCGAGCTCGAGATGACGATCCTCATCGTCACCCACAACGACGAGCTCGCCGCGCGGACGCCACGCAAGCTTCGCATGGCCGACGGCCTGATCGTCGAGCAGGAGTGACCGCGGTTCCGATGGCCTCCTTCCGCTGGCTGGCGCTTGGCGCGGCGTTGTGGTTCGGTCTGGCTCCGGCCGGGTACGCCCGCGCCGCCGACGAGGAACCGTCCAAGGACGACGACGCCACCGCGGGGGAAGAGAAACCCGCCCCGCCGGCGGCGCCGACGGCCAGCCTGCGCGTCATCAAGCTGCAGTTCCGCGGCAACCGCAAGGTCGAGGACGACGCGATCAAGATCAACCTGAAGACCGCCGTCGGCGTGACGCTGACGCAGGAGACGATCCGCGAAGACGTCCGCGCCATCTGGAAGATGGGCTACTTCGACGACGTCCAGGTCGAGGTCACCGAAGGCAAGGGCGGCAGCGTCGTCACCTTCGCGCTGCGCGAGAAGCCCGCGATCAAGAAGATCTACGTCGCGGGGAACGAAGAGGTGGCGCTGACGAAGATCAACGAGGTCCTCGACATCAAGAAGGAGCAGATCCTCGATCTCGCGAAGCTGAAAAAGAACGTCGAGAAGATCAAGGACCTGTACGTCGAGAAGGGCTTCTACATGGCCGACGTGACGTACGAGGTGAAGCGCGACACCTCGTCGACCGTCGACGTGTGGTTCCACGTCAGCGAGCACGCCAAGGTGGAGGTGCGGCGCGTGAACTTCGTGGGGAACGCGGCGATCGCCGACGCCGATCTGCGCGACGTCATCAGCACGCACGAGGGCAACATCCTGTCGTTCATGACGTCGGCGGGGACGTACCGCGAGGACGTGTTTCAGCGCGACCTGCTGCTGATCCAGGCCCACTACTGGGATCGCGGCTACGTGCAGGTGAAGGTGGCGAATCCGCTCGTCGAGCTGTCGCCCGACAAGCAGTCGATGTACATCACGATCTCCGTCGAGGAAGGGCCGCAGTACCGGCTGGGCAAGGTGGACGTGACGGGCGAACTGCTGGCGCCGCGCGAATACTTCCTTCAGCGGGTGTCGGTGAAGACCGGCGAGATCTTCAATCGGTCCAAGCTGTCCGACGACCTGCAGAAGCTGACCGACTACTACAAGGATCGCGGCTACGCCTACGTCAACGCCACGCCGAGCACGCCGGTCAACGAGAAGACGCGCACCGTCGACGTGGCGTTCGAGATCCAGAAGGGCCCGCTGGTCACCTTCGATCGCATCCGCATCCGCGGCAACACCAAGACGCGCGACAAGGTGATCCGGCGCGAGCTGCGCATCTACGAGGGCGATTCGTACAACCAGTCGCAGCTGGACTATTCGAAGCGGCGGGTCACGGCGCTGGGGTACTTCGAGAAGGTCGACGTGTCGACCAAGCGCGGGTCCACCGACGACAAGATGGACGTCAACTTCGAGGTCACCGAGCGGCCGACGGGGACGTTCCAGATCGGCGCCGGTTTCTCGTCGGTCGAGAACTTCATCGCGCAGGCGCAGATCTCGCAGAACAACCTGCTGGGACGCGGCCAGTTGCTGACGTTGCAGGCGCAGCTCTCCAGCCTGCGCCAGCTGTTCCTGCTGCAGTTTCAGGACCTGTACTTCCTCGATACGAAGTGGACCTTCGGGTTCAACCTGTTCAAGCAGGATCAGTTCCTGTTCTCGTTCGTGCGTTCGTCGAAGGGCGGGTCGCTCACCTGGGGCTATCTGATCGCCGAGGACACGCGCCTGATGCTGACCTACACGCTGGAGGACGTCAGCGTCTCGACCAGCGGGTTCACGGGCCTGTTCTCCAGCGCGGCCCTGCAGCCGACGCCCATCGGTTCGATCGCGAACCTGCTGCGCTCGGGAATAACGTCGTCGGGGCGGGCATTGCTGTCCTACGACACGCGCGACAACCGTATGTTCCCGACCCGCGGCTGGTACAACACGCTGTCGGGCGAGGTGGCGGACCACTTCCTGCTGTCCGAGAACGTCTTCACCCGGTACGAGGCGGTGGCGCGCGCGTTCTACCCGATCTGGGGGCCGTTCGTGCTGCGCGTGAAGGCGAACGCCGGCCTGATCGCCAGCCGCGACCCGCGCGGCGTGCCAATCTTCGAGCGCTACTTCGTGGGCGGCATCTACGACGTACGCGGCTTCCCGCCCCGTTCGCTGGGGCCGGTCATCCGGGCGCTCAGCGACCGCGCCCAGGACTCGACGCTGCGGAACTTCCTGGTCGGCGGCAACATGAACGTGATCATGAACGCGGAGATCGAATTCCCGATCTTCGACAAGGTCGGTATCCGGGGCGTCGTCTTCACGGACATGGGGAACGCGTTCAATTTGGAAGACCAGTACTGCAAGATCCGTCCATCGGTGGTGGATGACAGCAAGAACCCCTGCCTGGGCCCGCTGAACTTCTCGGCGTATCGCCAGAGCTGGGGGTTCGGGTTCCGCTGGTTCTCGCCCATCGGGCCCCTGCGTTTCGAGTGGGGCGTTCCCTTCAAGACGCTCCCGGGCGAGCAGCCGATCGTTTTCGAGTTCACAATCGGCAATTTCTTCTGATCCGTGTTAAGCAACCGACACTTCCTTCAGGAGATGAAAATGTCACGCGCTACACAGTTCCTCATCGCAGCGGTTTTCTTGCTGAGCACGTCGGCTGCTTTCGCCGAGGACATGAAGCTCGGCTACGTCGACATGCAGCGCGCCCTCAACGAGACCGAGGACGGCCGCAAGGCGAAGGAAAAGCTCAAGAAGGACTTCGATCAGAAGCAGAAGGAGCTGGACGAGCAGCAGAACCAGCTGAAGAAGGAGATCGAGGACCTGGACAAGAAGCGCTCGCTGCTCAGCCCCGACAAGGTGCGTGAGAAGGAAGCCGAGCTGCGCACCAAGCTGGAGAAGGTGCAGAGCACGTACATGCGCCACCAGCAGGACCTGTCGGGCAAGGAACAGAAGGAGACGGCCAAGATCTTCGAGCGCATGACCAAGATCATCTCGGAGATCGCGGCGGCCGAGAACTTCAGCATGATCGTCGACCGGTCGGCGCTGGTGTTCGCGAAGCCTCACCTGGACCTCACCAACGAGCTGATCCGGCGCTACAACGGCACGGCCGGCAAGGCCGGCGGGGGCGCGCCGACGACGCCGCCCGCGAAGCAGCCGCCCAAGAAGTAAGCAGGCCGCCGTGCTCGATATCGTCGCCATCGAGCGGATCCTTCCGCACCGGTATCCGTTCCTGCTCGTCGATCGCGTGGACGAGATCGGCGCGGAACGGGTGATCGCGCGGAAGCTGGTGTCGCGCAACGAGCCGTTCTTCAACGGCCACTTTCCCGGGCATCCCGTCATGCCCGGCGTGCTGATCGTCGAGGCGCTGGCGCAGGCGGGCGTGCTGCTGGCCGCCCACGCGGGCGCGTTCAACCCCGAGACGCACCTGGTCTACTTCCTGGGGATCGACAGCGCGCGGTTTCGCAAGCCGGTCGTCCCCGGCGATGTGCTGACGCTGGACGTGGTGCCGCTGCGTAAGGGCAAGATCTGGAAGCTGAAGGGCGAGGCCAAGGTCGATGACGTTCTGGTCGCCGAGGCCGAGATGATGGCGGCGATTCAGCCTCGCGAGACGAAGTGAAGTGAGGACGCCGGCGAAAACCGTCGTTTCGTTCCTCGCACTGCTCTCGATTCCTGCCTGCCCCCGCTCGAAGCTGCCCAAGCCAGACGGCGCCGCGGTCGTGGTGACGCCCGAGCCCAAGCCCGGGGGCGACGTCGTCGCCGTCGCGGAGATCGAGCCTAACGACACGATCTCGAAGGCGCAGCGGCTGGTGGTGACGCCGGCGGAGCCGGCGGCGGTCAACGGCGCGCTCGCCTGGCCGGTCAAGGGCAAGCCCGACGTCGACACCTACCGGATCGGCATGCCCGGGCCGGATGGCGGCGTCGACGCCGCGCCGCCACCTCCCGCGGTGGGGCCCGACGGCGGCGTGGTCGCGGTCCCGGTCCCGCGGCCGCAGTTCATGGCGCGCGTCGACGTCACGCCGGAGGCAACGGTCTCCGTGAAGATCGAGGCTCTGGATCTGGTCGGCCGGACGGTGATCTCGGCGGGCGGCGCCGAGCCCGGTCAGATGGTGTCGATCCCGAACCTTCCGATCTCCATCGCGGCGCCGTTCGTGCGCGTCCGGCGGGTCGCCGCCGGCGAGGCCCCGGGCAGCTACAAGATCGTCGTTCACGTGGTGCCGCTCGAGGCCGGCGGCGAGGTCGAGCCGGACGACGCGACCAATCAGGCCAACGAGCTGGCGCTTCCTGGCGAGGCGATCGGTTTCCTCGGCTGGCGGCGCGATCAGGACGTCTTCAAGCTGTCGACCGCGGCGCTGGCGGAGGGGAGCGTGCTCGCCGCCGACCTGGACCCGATCCCGAACGTCAGCTCGCGGCTGGCGATCGTGGACGCGGCGGGCAAGAAGCTTTCGGAGGCGCGCGGCCGGCGTGGGGAGCGCGTCGCGCTGCGCAACGTCCTGGTGCCGCCCGGGACCGCTCAGCTGTTCGTGATCGCCTCGGCCGACTTCGGGTGGAGCGCCGACCAGCGCTACGACCTGCGGGTCAGCGCCGATCTGCCGAAGGCGGGCGGCGAGGTCGAGCCGAACGACGACCCGGCGCACGCCCAGGTCGTGACCGACGGGACCGTGCAGGGTTACCTCGCGCGCGGCGACGTGGACGTCTTCAAGTACACGGCCGCCGCCCCGGTCATGCTCACCGTCGAGATCGCGCCGCCCGAACGCGCGACCGCCAAGCTGGAGATCGCGAACGAAGAGGGCGTGGTTCTGTCGCGTGGAAAACCGACCGGGAAAGGGCGCAAGCCGCTTCGCGCCAGCATGCGCGTCGAGGGGGGAAACGTCCTCGTGCGCATCATCGCGGGTGGCGGCGAAGGCAATCCCGACGATCCCTACCGGCTGACGATCTCCAGCGCTCCGGCGGCAAGCGACGCGCCCGCGCCGCCGCCGGAATGACCCCTCACCCCGACCCTCTCCCGCAAGCGGGAGAGGATCCGATCCCCTCTCCCGCGAAGCGGGAGAGGGTTAGGGTGAGGGCCGGCCTTGCTCGGCCTTCTCTCGTCATCGCTCTCGCCGTTGCCGCGCTCGCGTGCGCGCACAAGCCAGAGGGGCCTGCCGCCACGCTGCAGGACTTCGGGGCCGCGCTGGCGCGCGGCGACACGCGCGGCGCCTACGCGCTGACGTCGGCCGACTTCCAGAAGCGAACGTCGTACGACGCGTTCGCAGCGGGCCTGGGCGCGAACCCCGCGGACACCTCGGCGCTGGGCAAGCGGATTGGCGAGCAGGCCGCGCGCGTCGCGCCGCGCGTCGACATCCAGCTGCCGCAGGGTGACACGGTGACGCTGGTGCTGGAGGGCGGCCGCTGGCGCGTCGATGGTCCCACGCCCGAGCCCTGGGGCCAGCGGACGCCGCGGGCGGCGTTACGCACCTTCGTACGGGCGCTGGCGGAGCGGCGTTACGACATCGTGCTGCGGCTCGTGCCGCGCCGGCATCGTGCCGACCTGACCGCCGACAAGCTGCGCCAGTACTGGGAGGCGCACCAGGACGAGACGAAGGCGTTGCTGTCCCGGCTGCAGGCCGCGCTCGCGGCGCCCATCGTCGAGTCCAGCGACGAGGCGCACATGCCGTACGGGCCCGAGCATGAAGTTGTCTTCGTGCGCGAAGACGGCGTCTGGCGCATCGAGGACCCGGATTGAAAGGCCTTCAGTTTCGCCGCGGTCGCGCTGCTGACGCGCCACGACTACTTTCGCAGCCGGCTGGGCTTTGCCCCCCCTCACGTTTCCGACGCGAGATGCCGAACTTGACTAAGAGAGTTGGATATTGCAGGCATTTAGCTAGAGGTCCGCGTCGTGCTCGAACCCTGGATCATCGAACAGATTCGACGCCGCGAAGAAGAGGAGCGCCGGCGGCACGAACAGCCTCGGCTGGAGATCCCCGTCCGCGACGAGCGTTGGAAGCGCGACCGCCCGCCGGGCGAGGATGAGGAAGAAGACGAGGACAAGGACCGCGACGGCGGGAACCGCGGCGTCGTCATCATCGATATCTAAGGAACCCTCACCCACCTCTCCCGCTGCGTGGGAGAGGGTTTATCGATCTTGGGGCCCTACCGCTGGTGCGGGTTCGGCTTGGCGGCCACCGGTGGGCTCGGGCCGCCCGCGCTGCTGGTGCTGCTCTTCTTGAGGTCGTCCAGCTTCACGAGCACGCGGTCGACGTTCCACTTCGGCGCGAGATAGACCTCGGACCCCTTCCCGGTCATCACGTAATAGTTGAGCTTGTCCTTGGTCTCCTCGCCGACCTTGATGGTGCAGGTCGCGGGCGGCTTGCCCTTGCCCTTGGCGACGATCGTCGCCTGCGGCTTCGCGAGGCCGTTGGTCTTCGGCGTGGCGTCCTCGGCGAAGCTCTGGGCCTTCCACTCCTTGAACGCCGCCGCGAACGTCACCTTCGACGAGTCGACCTCCAGCTTCGCCGGCTTGCTCGCCTTCCAGTCGCTGCCGGTTTTGGCGATCGTGTACGAGTTGTCGCCGTGGGTGACAGCGACCTCGGCCAGGTCGGTGTCGGCGATGTCGCACAGGGTCTTGTCGCGGAACTCGATGGGGCGTTTCAAGACGCGGTCCGCGTTGTACTTCTTGACGATGAACACCTGCGGCGCCTCGGGCGTCTTGACGTAGTACTCGTCGTCGCCCTTCTTGTTGCCGATCAGCGCCGTCACCTTCTTGCCGCCCTTGAGGTCGACGGTGACGGTCAGCGCCGGAGGCTCGAGGCCGGCGTCCGCCAGCTTCACGCCGTCGGCGAAGTCCTGCGCCTTCCAGATCGACAGCGCGGAGACGATGCCGTTCGGGATCGAGTTGTCCAGCTTGTCGACCTTCACGGACGATTCGACGATGCTCCAGCCGTCGTCCGAACCGACCTTGGCGCCGGTCTTCTTGGCAATGGTCTTGCCGCCGTCCTTGGTGGCGATCTCGACCTGCTCGGCGTCGGTCGCCGTGAAGGTCGTGATGCTCTTGTCGCGCCAGTCCGCGGGCGACTTGTCGAACACGTATTTCGAGATGCCGCTGGCTTGCCAGACCTCGTCCTTGCCCGCCGGGCGGACCATCGTTCCCGGGCCCGTGGTCTTACCGACGATGACGTCGGCCAGCACCTTGCCGCCCTTCGCCTTGACGACCAGGTGGATGCCGCTCTTGTCGTCGACCTCGAACTCGGCGTGCTTGGCCTTCTGTTCGGTCACCAGGTCGGAGACGTCCATCTTGCCCACGCCCTCGAACGCCGTCTTGGCGGCGGGCTCGTCGGCGGCGTAAGCGACCGGCGCCGTCACCGTGAACTTGCCGCCGGCGCTCTTGATCACCGATGTCGCGCCGGCCTTCGTGACCTCGATGGTCTCGACGTCGGCGGGGTTGATCTTGGCGACCGGCCGCGGGTTGTCGGAAGCGCGTTCCCCCTTTTGCGGGCGGGTGAGCAAGACGATGGCGATGATGCCGAGGCCGGCGAACGCGGCGAGAGCGTACAGAGTTTTTCGGTTCATGAATTCGTTCCAGCAGCGACGGGTTGACGACTACAGTTTCAGACCCTGGCGACGCGCTCCGCGGATGCGCCAGCGCACGATGCCGAACCCCACGAAGGCGAGCGGCACACCGATGACGTTCAGCAACTGAAGCGCGATGACCTTGCCGGACGTGGTGGCCTCGATGGGCCGCGCCGTCAGCGTCTTGGTCCGCACCGGCGTCAGCGCCTCGTCCTCGGTCGCCCAGCCCATGGCGTTCAGCAGCATCTGCGCGCCCTCCGAGTAGATCGGGATGTAGCGGCCGATCTGCAGGTACTCCTCGGACGCGAAGTCCGAGTCGCCGATGACCAGCAGCCGCACCGGCTTGCGCGATTCGGACGGCGGCGTGTTGGCCTGATCGGGCGCGGACATCCCGGCGGCGGCCGCCGGCGACGGGTACGCGCTCTTGAGCGGTCCCTGGTAGGCGTAGGCCATTCCGTACGCGCCCTTCTCCTTGCCTTCCTCGATCTTCACGGTGGGCGAGAAGAAGAACATCCCTGACTGCTTCCACGCGGACGGCATCGTCTTGGCGACCGTCCACAGCTTGCCGGCCTGCGGCTTGCCGCCCGCGAGCGGGCCGACCAGGTCGACCGAGCTGCCGAACGGAAACACCATCGCGGTGATGTGGTCGAGCACCGACAGGTCCTTGTCCTCGACCGTCTTGACCGCGACGTAGACGGGAACGCTGGCGAGCATCTTGCGGCCGTCGGGGAGATCGATCGGGCCGGGAACGCGCGGCGTATCGAGCACGAAGTCCTGGTTCACCTTGAAGCCGTACTTCTCCAGCAGCTCATTCAGGCCGGTGTCGTTGGGCTGCCCGATCTTGGGCTGCCCCCCCATCATCTCGGGCGGCATCCCCTGGGTGCGCGGCGACTGCATCGCCATGCCGTCGACCATGAACACCGCGCCGCGGCCCTTCATCAGGAAGGCGTCGATCTCGTGCCGCCCCTTGTCGTCGAACGGCTGCTTGGGACCGGGCACGATGATCGCGTCGACGTCGTCGGGAATCGGCGCGGACGACGGGTTGACGTTGGTGACCTCGAACTCCTCGATGTGCTTGAGGTAGGCCAGTTCTGCTTCGCCGTGGCCGTTGGTCACCGCGATCTTCTGCTTCTTCTGCGTCATCCGCTTGATCAGCGACGAGATCCGGTACTCGAGGCCCTCGACCTGACCGACCTGCGGGATCGCCTCGTCCTTGCCCTGGTACTGGAAGCAGATGCCGAGGTAGTAGGCCCCGACCTCGAACTTCTGCTCGCGCATCACCTGCACCTGCAGCTTCTGCACCTTGCACTTTCCGGCCTCTTCCTCGACCGTCTTGTCGGTGCCCGGATCGATCGCTTCGAACCGCACCTTCCCCTTCGAGTACGTGCGGTAGTCGTCGAGCAGGTCGCGCAGATAGGAGGCCACCGGTTGCAGCTCCTGCGGCAGATCCTTCTTCGAGATGTACGCCTTGACGGTCAGGTAATCGGGCAGGGAGGCGACGATCTTCTTCGACGCCGGCGCCAGCGTGTAGATGTGGTTCTCGGTCAGGTCGACGCGGCCGAACACGCGCGTGCCGATCAGGTTGAGCAGCACCAGGGCGCCGATCGTCAGCAGTACGTACGCGCCCGAGTTGGACGCGCTGGCGATCTTCTTGCGCCCCATCTGCTTCTCGGCGCTGTCCTCCGCCGCGGCCTTGCCGCCGCCTGCCTTCTTTTCGTCTTTTTCTTCGGTTGCCATGGCTAGCTCCACCGCCGCGATTCGAGGGACAGCGTCGCCAGCAGCAGGCAGATGCCCATCACCGAGACGTAATAGATGACGTCGCGGGTGTCGATGATGCCGCGGCTGATGTTGTCGAAGTGCGTGCCGATGCCGATGAACGCCGCGAAGCCCTGCAGCGGTCCGGCGGGCAGGTACTGCGTCGCTTGCCCGATGATGAACAGGCCCAGCGAGATGACGAACGCGACGATGCACGCGACGATCGAGCTGCGCGTGAATGCCGAGCTCATCACGCCGATGGCCATGTACGCGCCGCCCATCAAGAGCAGGCCGAGGTAGCCGCCGATGGTGGGACCCCGGTCGACCGGGCCCAGCGCGCGCACGGTGATCGCGAAAACCAGCGTGAGGGCCAGCGTCGTGGCCAGCAAGGCCATCGCCGCCAGGAACTTGCCCAGCACGACCTGCCAGTCGCGGACGGGCATGGTGATCAGCAGCTCCAGCGTGCCTGACGCTTTCTCGTCCGCGATCAGCCGCATCGTGATGGCCGGCGCCAGGAACATGAACAGCATCGGCATGGTCTCGAAGAACCCACGCAGGCTGGCTTCCTGGGTGAGGAAGAACTTGAAGACGAAAAAGATCCCGCCCGCGATGATCGTGAACGCGGCGACGACGATGTAGGCGACGGGCGAATTGAAATAGGCGTTGATTTCACGCCGCGCAATGACCATTGCCGGGCTCATGACTTCCCCTCTTCTCCGGTTGTGAGGTTGCGGAAAACGTCTTCCAGGCTGGCCGCCTCGCGCGCCAGCTCCAGCAGCGTCCAGCGGTTGTCGACCGCGGCGCGGAAGATCGGCTTGCGCAGATCCGCCGAGCCGGCGTCGATCGCGAACGCGTGCGAGCCGTCCTCGCCGGCGATCGCTTCGCAGCGGGTCACGCCGCTCAGGCTGGCGAGACGATCGCGGATGGCGTCCTTCGCGACGCCGTTCGATTCGACGACGACGCGGTAGCGCCCGCCGCGTTCGCGCGCGCGAAGCTCGTTGGGCGTCCCGTCGGCCACCAGCTTGCCACCGTTGATGATCAGGACGCGGCTGCAGGTCGCCTGCACCTCGGGGAGGATGTGCGTCGACAGGATGACCGTCTTCTCCTGGCCAATCTCCTTGATCAGCGACCGGATCTCGACGATCTGGTTGGGGTCGAGACCGCTGGTCGGCTCGTCGAGGATGACGATGTCGGGGTCGTGCAGCATCGCCTGCGCCAGGCCGACGCGCTGGCGGAAGCCCTTGGAGAGCTCGCCGACAAGCTTGCCGGCGACGTCGCCCAGCCCGCAGCGCTGGCCGATCTCCTTGATGCGGCCAGGGACCTTGTCGCGGTCCATGCCGCGCATCGCCGCCGCGAACTGCAGGAACTCGAGCACTGTCATGTCGCGGTAGATCGGCGTGTCTTCCGGCAGGTAACCGACGCGCTTGCGCACCTCCAGCGAATCGCTGAAGACGTCGTGTCCCGCGACCAGCGCCCGGCCCGCGGTCGGGGCCAGGTAGCAGGTCAGCATCTTCATCGTGGTCGACTTGCCGGCGCCGTTCGGGCCAAGGAAGCCCAGGACTTCGCCTCGCCGCACGCCGAACGAGACCTTGTTGACTGCTCGAGTAATTCCGTAGTTTTTGGTGAGGCCTTCGACCTCAATCATCAGGTCCGACATCGGTGCCCCTTTGTGCAGGAACTCGCGCCCGGAAACTCCGGTTCGCGTTGAGTTATTCCCGTGCGATTGAGGGTACCTACGACGGTCCTTGGCGCCGTGTCAAGCTCGGGCGCCCCGCGCGTGCCGGGAAACCCGCGGTTCAGCAGTCGGAATCGCTGCCCGCCGAGCAGCCGGTGGGGCAGCAGGAATCGCGCTTTCCGCCCGAGCAGGCCGTGATCGGGACGTGGCGGCAGGCGACGTTGCAGGCGTTCGCATCGCCGGACAGCTGCTCGGCCGTGCACGGGTCGCCGTCGTCAGGGCAGGCGGTCGGGCAGGTGCTGGGTGGATCGCAGGTCTCACCGGCCCCGATGTGGCCGTCTCGGCAGGTGGGGCTGCAGTCGCGATCGTTGACGGCTGAGCACCCCGGCGGGCAGCAACCGTCGTCCGGAATGCATCCCGTGATGGGGTTGTGGCTGCAGGTCCGCGAGCAGCTCTCGATTGAACCGGACGCCTGATCGAACGTGCACGCATTGCCGTCGTCGCACGAGCGCGAGCAGGCGCCGACCGCCCCCGCGGTGATGGCGCGGTCGCAGCTTTCGCCGGTCTCCACCACGCCATCGCCGCAGATGGCGGGGCAATCGTTGTCGTTCGCGGCGCTGCATCCGCCCGGACAGCACTTGTCGTCGTCCGCGCACGTCGTCTTCGGCATCGCGACGCAG
>Ga0207704_10000397_pt1 | contig 19784 bp, 15 predicted proteins | sample KBSMisM12_FD_184308 | JGI IMG/M metagenome (GOLD analysis project Ga0207704, IMG submission 184308) | Miscanthus rhizosphere microbial communities from Kellogg Biological Station, Michigan, USA - KBS Miscanthus M1-2 (SPAdes) (version 2) | ecosystem: Host-associated > Plants > Roots >...
CTCCGCCCCCAGCCCCTCCTCCGCCTCCTGCGCCTCGGGGACTGCCTGCACCTCCCGGAATGTGCTGGGCGATGTGGATTCCGGCGCCCTGCCCCAACGGCTAGAAGCGTCGTCAGCCCCCAGCGGCCCCTACGTTCCGTCAAGGAATATCGAGAAGCTCTTCGTGGAAACCGCCGTAGCGACGGGCGCGATCCACCAGGTGCACTTCGAGGATCCAGTGACATATGTTGCCGGAGCGGTCTTTTCGCCGCATCGGGCGTACTGACCCCGGTGCGACGTAAGACTCGATGTCGTCGCCGTCGATCTTGTCGTGGGGGAACTCGCCGACCAGGTGTCCTGCAATGACACCGCCGAAATCCCAACCGAAGTCACGGCTCACGGCGGCCACATAGTCGAAGAGCTGTTCACCGGTGATGTCCGGCGACCGGTGGAAGTAGTCGCGGGCCGCCTGCCAGACCTGAGGCAGGTGCTCACGCAAAGCGAGTTTGCGCGGATCGTCTCCCAGAACGTAGGTGCGGCCGAAATCGGCTTCCCATTCCTGGAATATCGGCCCGAAGTCGAGGAACACGACGTCGTCATCTGCGATGCGACGGTCGGGAGGGTTCCCGCGGGCGGTCTCGAGGGTGTTCTCCCCCGAGCGCACGATGCGTTTGTGCCAATGCCGGGTGATGCCGAACATGCCTGCAGCCAGGTCTCTGATCTCATCGGCCAGGGCTCGCTCGCCGATCCCGGCGCGAACCAATCCTCGCTCGCTCACCTCATCGAAGAGCTTTGCGGCCATGTCCTGCGCCTCCAGGAGCCGGGCAACGCGTGCCGACTCCCGCTGAGCCGTGCTGTCCACGGGGATTGATGCTATCGCCGTCGCCGACCGTCCGCTCTGCTGCCAAGCCGCTATTGCGTTCAGCGACTTGCGAGTTGGAGCAATGGCAACCAGTTTGTGTCTAGAGGGCTGTCACCACCGACTTGGTCTCGAGATAGTTCTCCAGCACCTGGGGGCCCATCTCGCGGCCCCAGCCGGACTCCTTGTAGCCGCCGAACGGCATGGCCGCATCGAACACGTGGTAGGTGTTGATCCACACCGTCCCGGCGCGTAACCGCTTGGCTGTGCGGTGCGCTTTGGAGATATCGCGCGTGAACACGCCCGCGGCCAGCCCGTAGGTGGTGTCGTTGGCGACCGAGACGATGTCTTCGGGCGAGTCGAACGGGATCGCGCACACCACGGGTCCGAAGATCTCCTCACGCACGACCTTCATGTTGGGGTTCGTTTTGGTGAGGATCGTCGGCTGGACAAAGTAGCCGCGGTCGCCGCCGCGGCCGCCGCCGATCACAGCCTCGGCGCCGTCGGAACGGCCCGAGTCGAGATAGCCGAGCACCTTGCCGAACTGTTCGTCGGAGATCAGCGGGCCCATTTGGGCCTCGGGGTCGGTGCCCGGGGCGAGCTTGATCGACTGCCCGATCTCGGCCACGCCGGCGACGACGTCGTCGAAGACCTCCTTCTGGATGAACAGTCGCGAGCCGGCGTTGCAGCACTGGCCGTGGTTGAAGAAGATGCCGTTCGCCGCACCCGGGATCGCCGCCTCGAGGTCGGCATCGGCGTAGACCACGTTCGGAGATTTTCCGCCCAGCTCAAGCGACACCTTCTTGAGGTTGCCGGTGGCCGCCTGCACGACGAGCTTGCCAACCTCTGTCGAGCCTGTGAACGCCACCTTGTCGACGTCGTCGTGTGCGGCCAACGCGGCGCCGGCGTCGCCGAACCCGGTCACGATGTTGACCACGCCGTCGGGCACGCCCGCCTCCTGCATCAGTTCGCCGAGGCGCAGCGCCGACAGCGGAGTCTGCTCGGCCGGCTTGAGCACGACCGTGCAGCCGCACGCGAGCACCGGCCCGAGCTTCCAGGCGGCCATCAGCAGCGGGAAGTTCCACGGGATGATCTGGCCGACCACGCCGACCGGCTCGCGGAGCGTGTATGCGAGGTACTCGCCAGGAGCCGGGAGTGCGGAGATCGGCACCGTGCTGCCGTGGATCTTGGTCGGCCAGCCAGCCATATAGCGGAACAGATCGGCCGCCAGCGGCACGTCCGCCGCACGGGCGACCGTGTAGGGCTTGCCGTTGTCGAGGCACTCGAGCATCGCAAGCTCGTCAGCATGCTCCTCGATCAACTCCGAGATACGCCAGATGATCCGCCCGCGGTCCGACGCATTCATCCGCCGCCACGGTGAGTCGTCATCAAACGCCCGGCGTGCGGCGCGTACCGCACGTTCGATGTCCTCCGCCTGTCCGTGCGCGACCTCGGCCAGCGTCTCCTCCGTGGCGGGGTTGATCGTCGCGAACGTCTGGCCCGAGGCGGCCTCGACCCATTCGCCGTCGATCAGTAGTTTGTGCGGCGCGTGGACGAAGCTCTCGGCTTGCTGGTCTACGGACATTGCTAAGGACATGACCGGTCTCCTCACCCCGCACAGCGCTGGGTCGTGGGTTGCAGTGGGTAAGTTCATTCTTGTCCACCGAAATTGCCGCTTTCAAGCCTTCGGTGAGGTCAATAGTCGTCGACGGAGTGGACGGCATCGAGATCTGCCGGTTTGTCCTGCACAAGCGGGCGTGCGGCCAGCAAGGGCCTGGCGATGCGGCAGGGTACTACCTGTTCTCGGGGCACGGCCGCGTCAGACGAACGACGTTGCCAGGTGGCAGCGATCGAGATGCGTATTCGGCGGGTGCAGGAATTCTGTTGTCCGGTATACGTGTCGTGCCGAAAGTTAGCGATGGACACAACTGTCGTGGGCTGTAATCGCTTCGGAGACAGCCTGATTGGCTTGGATACCGCGCGGCACCTGCCTTTTCGATCGACTTGATCAGCTCATCGATAGTGCCAGCGGACGACCCCAGCCGGCGACGAAGTTCCTTGCTGCCGAAAGGCGGGGTCTGAAACGCTCGTCGCGCGTTGAGGGCACCGCCGGCGACGAGCCTGTTGCGAAGTGGACTTCGGACATGTCAGCGACCTCCGTGCCGTTCGCGAATGGATAGGCCGCCTCGATATCGCAGGACCGTTGGTGTCCTAATGATTTCGCATGTCAGCCGATAACACAGCGTAGGGACGAGGCTGGAGCAGGCAACCGCACGGTCAACGCACACACCGCATTTGCCAAACTCGCATCAGTTCACGCTGACATTTGGCACTTCTCGAACCTTTTGCGTCAGCGCGGAAAGCATGTGCCCGGCAGTCGCAGCCCACAGCAATCTGCTGCGCGTTCGCCGACCACCGGACCTGTCCCGGGTGAACCACTCAGCGCAGTGCTCGACCCACCAATGCTCATCGAGAAGCACCGTTCCTCGATATCAAAAACACCGCCAATTTCGCGGAGGCGCGGGCGGCATTACTGCACCATTGGAGTCACGCGCCGCGTTGCGGGGACGTCGCGCGCGACGCTGATCGGTTGGATCACGGCTGCGATGGGGAGGAGAACATGCGCCAACCACTAGCGACGCTTGCTTGTGCAGCGATCTGCGTTGTGGTCGCCGGGTGCGGCGACACCATAGGCAACGCCGAGCCGACGACGACGACCCCATCGATGATTCCGCGTCCTCTCGTTGAGCGTGAGCTGGTGGAGTTGCTGCTCAGCCCCGAACAGGTGAACGCCGCCATGGGCGCGACCGCAATGACGGTCACCAATGCCCAGACCTCGATGTCTGACAACAGCGCCACCATGGCGCCGCCGGAATGCCTGGCCCTCGACGGGGCGGCCGAGGCCGCGGTCTATGCCGACAGCGGTTTCCGCGCCGAACGCGATCAGAGCCTCAACGACGGCGATAACTTCACGCACTATCTCAAGCAGGCCGTGGTGCTCTTTCCCCTGGTGGAGAAGGCCGGTGCCTTCTTGGAAGCCTCCGCCCAGCAGTGGCCGGCGTGCCATCAGTACACCCACCTCCAGAGCGGGTCGCAGTGGTCCGTGGGGCAGATTTCCAACGCGAACGGCACACTGAGCGCCACCGTGACTGAACTGAATGCCAGTGCCCCCGGCTGGGGCTGTGGACGCGCGCTGGCGCTCAAAAACAATGTCATCATCGACATCAACACGTGCAGCGCTGACCCCGCCGACTCGGCGGTAAGGATTGCCAACCAGATCGCTGCCAACGTCGCGGCGCGGTGGTAGGCCTGTTGTTACCCGCTATTCCGGAGCGCGCTCGCTAGCCCGTTCATCGTCAGCAAGATGCCGCCCCGTACCAATTCGTCGTCATCGCCCGAGCGGTAGCGGCGGAGCAACTCCACCTGGAGGTGGTTCAGCGGCTCCAGGTAGGGGAAGCGGTTGAACACCGAGCGCTCCAGGGCCGGGTTGTCGGCCAGCAAGTTGTCTCGACCAGTGATGAGTTTGTGCATGGCGATAGTTCGCTGGTGCTCGTCGACGATCTTGTCAAACACCCTGCGCCGCAACAATTCGTCGGGCACCAGCTCGGCATAGCGGGCCGCCAGGCCCAGGTCGCTCTTGGCCAGCCGCTGCGCCATGTTCGACAGCACCCTGCGGAAGAACGGCCACCGCCGGTACAGGTCGCGCAGTATTTCCACTCGCTCGCTTTCGCTCTCGGGACTCGCTGCAATCCACTGCTGGAACGCCGATCCGGTGCCGTACCAACCCGGGAGCATGACCCGCGACTGGCTCCACGCGAGCACCCACGGAATGGCGCGCAGATCTGCGATCGACTCGGTGGGCTTGCGTGATGTCGGCCGGCTGCCGATGTTGAGCGCCCCGATCTCGCTGACCGGTGTGGAAGCCTTGAAGTACTCGACGAAACCCGGTGTCTCGTGAACTAATTCGGCGTAAGAACGCTGCGCCAGGGTGGCCACCTCATCGAGCACCGCGTAAGCCGGCTCCGCGCTGTCGCCCAGGCCCTCCACATCCAGCAGGGTCGACTCCAGGGTGGCTGCCAGCAAGCTCTCCAGATTGCGTCGCGCCAGATGCGGCTCGGCGTATTTGGCGGCGATGACCTCACCCTGCTCGGTGAGACGCAACGAGCCGTTCACCGCTCCCGGTGGTTGCGCCAAGATGGCATGGTAGCTAGGGCCGCCGCCGCGGCCGACGGTGCCGCCGCGACCGTGGAAGAGCCGCAACCGGATTCCGGTTTTGCAGGCTACTTCGACCAAGGCGAGCTCGGCCCGGTACACCGCCCAGTTGGCCGCCAGATAACCGCCGTCCTTGTTGGAGTCGGAGTAGCCGAGCATCACTTCCTGCGATTCGCCTCGGGCGGCCACCAGCGCTCGATAGAGCGGCAGTTCCAACATCGCGTGCAGAATGGTCGCCCCGTTGTGCAGGTCGTCGATCGTCTCGAACAGCGGTGAGATGCCCACCGGGCAATACGGTTCCGCCCCTGAGGCGTCCAACAGACCAACCTCTTTCAGCAGAACCGCGGCCTCCAAGACGTCCGACACCGACTGGCACATTGAGATGATGTAGTTAGGCACCGCGGCCGGACCGTAGGTCTCGACGGCGTGGGCAGCGGCCGCGAGGACGCCGAGCTCGCCGCGGGCCAGTTCGGACAATTGGGCGCGGTCGCCGACCAGTGGCCGACGGGTGCTGAGTTCGCCCGTCAATAGCTCGACCCGCCCGTGTTCGGGCAGCGACCTATAGTCCGGGTGCACCCCGGCCCGGGCCAGCAGCTCGCCGACCACTTCTTCGTGCACGTCGGCGTTTTGCCGCAAATCCAGGCCGCATAAGTGAAACCCGAAGACGTGCACACTTTCTCGCAAAAGGGCTAGCCGATCGTCGGCCAATAGCGCGGCGCCGTGCGAACGCAACGAAACGTCGATGGCGTCGAGATCGGTCCGCAGTTCGGCCGGCGCGCCATATGGGGGCAAGCCGAGGTCAAGCTCGTCCAGCGGCTGACGATCCAGGATGTCGGCCGCGGTTGCGGTAAGCCGGCCGCGGATCGCCCGCAATGCCCGCCGATACGGCTCATCGAGGTGGACGGCATCGGGACAAGCATCAGCCAGCGCGGCCACCTCGGGCGTGACGGTGACCAGCCGTGCCGACATCGACAGCTCCTGCTCGAGGGCGGTGAGTTCGGCGAGGTAGCGCGCCAGCGCGGTGAATGCTGCGCTGCCGGTGGCCAGCCGGACCACGTCGGCGGTCACGTTCGGGTTTCCGTCGCGGTCACCCCCGATCCAGGAGCCGGGCCGCAGGATGGGGTCGGCAAGCAGATCCGCGTCTGGCCAGCGGGCGCGTAATGCGTCACGAACCTCGGCGTTGACCTGCGGGATCACCTCGAACAACGCGGCCGCGTAATACCGCAGCCCAACCGCGATCTCGTCGGTGATCTTCAACCGGGACAACCGGATCAGCGCGGTGTGCCACAGCGTGAGGACCTGACGGCGCAACTCCAATTCGATGCTGCGGCCGTCGTCGGTCTCGGTACGCCCTTCCGCGCGCACTCGCATCAGCTCGGTGATCCGTTGCTGGGTGACGAAAACGGTGCGCCGCCGGGTCTCGGTGGGATGGGCGGTGATCACCGGGGAAACCAGCGCACCCCGCAAGGCGTCGGCCACGGTGGTCGAATCCAGCTGTGCCAGATCAAGTTTCGCGTAGGTCGCGGTCAGGCTGCTGTCCTGCGGCGGCTCGCCGGCGTCGACGTGAATGCCGTGGCGGCGCTCCCGGTGGATGTCTTCGGCGACGTTGGCCAACAGCGCGAAATGGCTGAACGCCAGGATGATCGGGATCGCCAGGTGAATATCGATGCCGTCGAACATGCGCCACATCTCGGCCCGGTCGATCTCCGAGCGCCGCACCCGGAAGGATTCCACCCGAGCTCGCTCGACGAGGTCGAACACCTCGTCGCCGTTCTGCTCGCGCACGGTGTCGCCCAGGATGGTGCCCAGCAGCCTGATGTCCGCACGCATCGGGTCGGTCGCCTCGCGACCGACCCGGGTCCGCTCGACCCTGATAAGTGGCGTGATGCTGTCACCGTGCGCGTCGTGGCGCAGCGCGCTGCCGTCAGTCATGATCGAACCCCTTTGAATGAGACAAGACGTGTTAACTGGGCCCGGCGGCGGTTGCCATTCGTGATGTTGCCCGGTGCTACCATTTTCTTTCTCCTTGTGTGTGCGACGTCGATGTTTCTTGCGCGGCGTGGGTATGGCGGATCGGCTGATCGCGAATGACTCTCGCGATAGCTTGAGTTCGTTTTGCGCCGCGATCGTGCGACGTATTCGAATTTGTAAGCGATAGTCGAAATCGGCAACGATTTCACGGTTTTGCGCATTGCCCCGACTCGGCGCCAGCGCGACCAGTGTGCGGCCGGCCCCGCCGGCGTCGACCGGCGGGGCCGACAGTCGCTCAGGCGCTGACCAGCGCGACGGCATCCTTGCGGGCGCCGTACCGTCGCGCGAGCCAGGCGCATACCATCAGTTGCATCTGGTGGAACAACATCAACGGCAGAACGACCAAGCCCACCGTGGCCGCGGGGAACAGCACAGTCCCCATCGGCAGGCCGCTGGCCAACGACTTCTTCGAACCGCAGAAAACGATGGCGATCGCGTCCTCGGTGGAGAACCGCAGCCTCCGAGCCGCCAAGGTGGTCACGACCATCACCACCGCAAGCAACGCGGCGTTGACGGCGAGCAGGACCAGCAGCGACACCACGGACAGCCGTCCCCAGATGCCGCCGACCACGCCCGCGCTGAACGCGGAGTACACCACCAAAAGGACCGAGCCGCGGTCGACGTAGCCGAGCACCTTCTTGTGCCGGGTGATGAACCCGCCGATCCAGCGCCGCAGCAGCTGACCGGCCAGGAACGGCACCAGCAGCTGCAGCAGGATGTCCCGCACCGCGCCGAGCGAGATGCCGCCGGTGCCGGTGAATAGGAACACTGTGACCAGCAACGGCGTGAGCACGATGCCGATCAGGTTGGAGAACGAGGCACTGCAGATCGCCGCGGCCACGTTGCCGCGGGCAATCGAGGTGAACGCGATCGAGGACTGCACCGTCGACGGCAGGCAGCACAGGAACATCACGCCGGTGTACAGCCCCGGGGTGAGCGCCCACGGCACCAACAGCAGGGAGAGCAAGCCCAGCAACGGGAACAGCACGAACGTCGCCAGGAACACCAGCCCGTGCAGCCGCCAGTGCTTGAGGCCGTCCAGCGCCTCACGGGTGGAAAGCCTTGCCCCGTAAAGGAAGAACAGCAGCCCGATGGCAATTGTCGTCGCGTGGCCGAAGCCGGTGGCCACCGCCCCTCTCGCCGGGAACAGCGAGGCGACGGCCACCGTCAACAGCAACGCCAGGATGTAGGGATCAACCCGCAACCTAGACATGGACGGGGTCCAGCTTGGGGTGGTGCCGGGAGATGTTGCGCTCCAACAGGTCAATGGAGGCGGCGACGCCGACGTCGCCCTCCATGACCTCCGGCAGCCGGCCGTCGTTGGCGCGCAACTCCAGTAGCGCGTTGTCGATCGCGGTGTGCGCGGCGAAGAGGCACGGCGTGGAGTAGATCGCCACGTCGACGCCGAGGTCCTCAAGCTCGGTCAGCGACAGCCGCGGCGACTTACCTCCGGCGATCTGGTTGAACAGCAGCGGCTTGTCGCCGATCACGCCGCGCACCTTGGTGATCCAGTCGACGCTGCGCACGCCGTCCACCAGCAGCACGTCGGCGTCCGTGGCGGCAAGTGCCTCGGCGCGGCGCAGGATCTCCGACTCCTCTGTCGCGTCGGTGCGGGCAACCACGACCAGGTCCTTGCGGGTCTCCAGCACCAGGTTGAGCTTCTCCAGGTACTCGTCGAGCGGCAGGATCTGCTTGCCGTCGACGTGCCCACAGCGACGCGGCCGCTTCTGGTCCTCGAGAATCACGCCGGACGCGCCGATGCGCTCCAGGTTCTCCACCACATGGCAGGCCACCTCGGGGTCGACGTAGCCGTCGTCGATGTCCACCAGCAGGTGCTGTTGCGGGAACGCCACCCGCAGCCGCTGCACAAAGTTGACCATGTCCGGCCACGCGATGAAACCGATGTCGGGCAGCCCGTAGTAGGACGCCGCGAACCCGAATCCGGAAACGAACATGCCGCCGTAGTGCTGGGCCGCGAGCGATGCGGAGAACATGTCGAAGACGCCGATGAGTGGCGTGATGCTGTCGCCTTGCACTTCGCGACGCAGCGCGCTGCCGTACGTCATGACTGAACCCCTTTGAATGAGCGACGGGCTAACTGGACCGCGAAGCGGTTGCCATTCGTTGAAGGTGTCTGGTGCTACCATTTTCTTTCTCCTTGTGTGCGACGTCGACGTCTTTGCGCGGCTATTCACGAATGACTTTTCGCGATAGCTTGAATTTGTTTTGCGCTGCGATCGTGCGACGTGTTTGGGTTTGGAGACTCCGAACTTAGGGCGCCGCTACGGATGTGTCGGTCTTGTCGGCGATAGTCGAAATAAGCATCGATTTCACGGTTTTCCGTATTTTGCTCAGATGGTTGGTTCGCCGACTGCTCGCATCACTCCGTACCCGAACCTGGCGGCGCACGCGGCCCTCCTCGGCCATCAAAGAGAGGACATCGATGCCAAGAGCGCACAAGGTATGCGGGCACGTGGGCACCACGCGGAGACAAGTCAGCTAAACCGCCGAGGCACCCATGGTGCATCTGTGACCACAATGCGCAAAAGCTGAACATCGCGCAATGCGCGGGTTGTGCCCACAAGCGAGCCACGGCGATTGCGGACCCCTAGCTTCGGTTGTAGCACGTTCCCGCCAACCAACTGTTCGACATCGTCACCAGATGCGGACGAAAGCGAAATAGCTACTCACACAGGAGAACTCAAATGAACACAACTGATCCAATCCGCGCGGAGCTGCGCGCCAGTGCTGCCGCATATGGCACTACCGAGGACTACTGGGCCAGCTACCTCGGCACCTCCGACACTGAAGGATCACGTCAGTAAATATGGAGTAGGCAGATGCATGAGCCGATGATGGTCGGCTTCTGTCGACTCCCCGAATTCAGGCCTTACCTTGCCCAAGCCGGCATCACGCGACGCGTGCTGCCGCGTCAACACTCGGCGCTTGCCAGCTCCGACAAAGGAAACACCTGTAGAGGTGTGACGCGACGGCATCCGCGCAGACGGTCGGAGCTATGCCGGCGTGTGCGAGCGGACCGATAGACGCCACCGGCACACCTTCCGGATCCGGATCGCGGTCTCCTCGCTAACGCCTGAGGCGCCGGTAGATCCGAGCAATTCGATTGTCTTGGAAAAGAATTCGTGCTCGCTGAGGCCGAATTCCTCGAAGATGTCGCGAGCTGACCCGCCGCCGAAGCGGTGCCAACGGCGGATGAAGTCGATAATGGCCCGCTCGTAGGCGAAGCCCCGCGATGACCATTTCCTCACGCAGGCGGATTCGGCGCTGTGGTCCAGATTGTCGCGCTGCGCTATCCAGCTGCTGTCGGGTTGTTGCAGCATCGGTGAAACCTCCATCGCTGTGGTGGGTCCGAGAAACCAAGCAGGACGTCGCGGTGATCGTGTTCTTCTGCCGCGACAGCCACGCCCGCTAACCACCACTACTTAGATCGCTGGCTGTGGGAAATCGTCCGGACGACGCAGTGCGGTGGGCGGTGCGGTCGCCCCCTCGTACGTGCTCCGAACGCGGGTTAGCAGGTGACGTCGACGTAGACGATTTTGTTGGTGACGGTCGTGACGAGGTCGTCCTGGGCTCCAGGGACACCCGAGTCGGTTACGCGAGAACGTCTGGCCGGGCCGAACCGCGCTGAGAGTGCACCGGTCGGCTGGAGCGGTGCCGACGCGGTTCACGATGACCTGAAATCCCTGCGCGCGCAGCTGGCTGATGGTGGCATCGACGGGCGATGGACCGGACGGGGCGGCGGTAGCGGTTGCGGCCAGTGCGAGCGCGGCGGATGTCAATCCGCAGGCGGCGATGGAGGTGAGGAGGATCTTCGTCATTGTCGTGGCTTCCCTGTAGTTGGCTGGAGCTTTTGCTGTTTGGGTTGGTTTGTAATTCGGTGACAGATGCTTTTCCGCGCTGCCGCGGATCCGTCCGGTTGATGTGCTTGTCCCGCTTCCTGGGGATTCGGTTGGTGCCCAGGCCATAACAACCACACCGAAGCAACCGTTGCTGCCGATCGGTACGATCTGATTGCCTGACACAGGCACCAGTCGCCAACGCCGGTGGCTTTGCTGTCGGTCTGTCCTGTTGTCACGTCCGGGTCGGGCGATTCAGTTGTGTCGCGTCGCTGTCAAGCACAACGGTTCGTTACACGATCCGGTTCACCAGGTTGGCGCCGTGATTATCTGGCGGTGATGGTGGCGCCGGAGCGGACCGCATCAACGTGCAACGTAGTGCGCTGCGACTTCACCGGACCTCGTCGCAATGCCCGACGACAATATGCTTCCTAAGCGCGGTTCGAACGATCGAACCACGTTGTCTCCAAACAGCAAGGGAAGCTAGTTGTGTCGACGCCGCAGTACATCGAAATTGCTCCGGAACAGGTCAACGTCGAGCACCTTGGGGTGAGGGCAGTCATCCAGTGGGAAGATCCCAATATCTACAAGATCGGCACAATCGTCGGCGTCGCGGCGGACTCAACTGCAATCCACGCGAACCTGGCGGGCATAGACCAAGGTGTCGTCTTCCTGCGACAGCAAATGACAGGTGGAACCGCGAATCCGCACCTGTACTTGTGGTGGGGCTAACAGGGCGGTTCTGGGCTGCGCAAGGCGGTTTCCCTGTGCGGAACAGTGCTTCTGCAGTGCGGTAAGCGGCGGTCCGCGCCACCGGTCTGCACAGCGAACGCTCGTGACGACGCGACGGCGCTATCCCAATAGGTGTCCGTCAACGAGGCAGCTACCTCCAGCCGCCCTGATATGAACGTCGGCGCAATGTTGGGCCACGCCGTCGAGTAGGTCGACGTCACCGAGGGGCAATGTGGCCAACAAGGTCCTGGGTTTGTGCATCACGTCGAGGTCGAACACCGCGTCGATGAGGCGGCTACGCAGACGAGGGGATGGGTTCCCGGTCGCGACGTCAATGTTGAGCTCGATAGTGGAAGAGGTGGGACGGATGTCCGCAAACGCGATGTGGTAACGACCGGCGTCGATGCTGACGTGATATGCGCCATGGTCGGCGGCGACGTGAGTCGAGAGGGCGTACTGGTCGGAGTCCGTCTGGGATGCGTTCATCGCTTCTCCAGGTGTGTATCAATTGATGTCGAGCCTCCGCGGCTCACGCCGATCGGGTGTCGTACAGAACGCGATTTCGGAGGTCTACAGATACGGTCCCACCATTTCCGCCCGCGCGGAAGTCCCTCGGACCCAAGGCCAGATCATGCCGTCCAGCGCGACGGCGCACGACCGGATACACCTACGTGCTTGTCTGCGCGGGGTGGGTGTATGGGTGGATCTCTGCCACGATCGCCCGGTTGATGTATCCCCCACCCAAGCGCAGACCGACGGCGACGTAAGCGCACCATCTAAGATCGCCACGGCCGCCCCGACCTCACTCACCCTCGGTTCGGCCAGACGTACATGACGCCCGCCCAATCAGTCCCACGATTACCTTACCGATGAGCCGCTCCTCCAGACCGCACGAAACTTCGCTCCGCTCCTCGCCGACGGCGGCCAGCTGGTCCTCTGTCTGAAGGATCGGCGGCAGCCAGTAGCGAGGCCTCATAGGCAAGTGCTTTCGCCGGTCCGCGGTACTGATCGCGGCGGCCGCGATAGGCGCTGTCGTCGCCCCGCGCTTGGGCGAGCAGCGCGCGCAGGCGCGTCAGCCATATCCTCACGGCGAAGCGTCATCCGCCGAGGCAACGGTGGCCAGCCGCTGCCGCTCGGCGTCGATGTCGGCGGCGGCTCCGCGAGCCAGCGATGTGTCGATGAGCGCTGCGACGGCGGCCGGGAGGAAAGTCGCACCGCCTGAACGCAATTGGCGGTCGGCTGGGCGTGTGCTCCCGCGAGCCCGCATGGTGGCAGGGCCCCTCCGTAGGTCAGAGGTACGGGGGCGGGATTCTTCGGCCCGTAATCGTTGCCGATTTGCTGGCGGGTATGTGGGCGGCGTTGAGCCGGTCGGCGTCGCTTACTATGGCTCGGGGCCCGTAATCATGGGGCTCCTGCGGCGGCAGGACTTCGGTGTCCACGGTCGCGCGCGGCCCGGGCGAGGTCACTCCTAGGGCACCCAGGGCGCAGTTTTCTGCGCGTGTGATGCTGGCGAAGGAGTACGCCGTCCTCGATCTGCTCGACCTCCGCCTGCACTCCTTCCGCTCAGACCTCGGGTGTGCGGGGAGCCCAGGGTTGCGCCTGCTCGAGTTGGCTCGCGATGCGGATCAGGATGTCCTCGCGACCGTAGGCGGCGACGAGCTGCACGCCGACCGGCAAGCCCTCGGCCGTCCACTGCAGCGGCAGGCTGATCGCTGGTTGGCCACTGGTGTTGAACGGCGCAGTGAAGGGCGCGAAATCGCCGGAGCGACGGATCGGCGACATCGGGTCGTCGGGGTTGTTGACGATCGTGCCGAGCTTGAGCGGTAGCTCGCCAAGCGTCGGCGTGAGCAGCAGATCCCAGCCGTCGTGCCACCACGACTGCACCGCCCGGCGGTACTGGGCGACGGCTGACAACGTGAGCCTGTAGTCGACGGCGGTGAAGTGGTTGGCGATGTCGGCCCCGACCCGGTTGATCGGTTCCAACTCTCGATCCTCCAGCGGGCGACCGAGCTGATCCTGCAGACGGCGTTGGAAGAGTCCCATGTTGGTGCTCCACAGTGCTCTCAACTTGGAGCCGAACGTCTTGTCCTCCAATGCCGTCGGCCACGCCGCCTCGACGTGGTGCCCCAACGATTCGAGCAGCGTGCCGACGGCCTGCGCCGCATGGGTGACCTCCGCATCGACCGGGCCGCCCTGTGGGTGGTGGTCGAGGATACCGATGCGCAGCCGACCCGGGTCCGCGCCGAGCTCCTCGACGTACGGATGTGCGGGCGGAGGTGCGATCACGGTGTCGCCGATGCCCGGGCCGCGCGTCGCGTCGAGCAATGCTGCCGTGTCACGAACGGTGCGGCTGACGCAGTGCTCGACCGACAGTTCGCTCTCGTCGCGGACCGGGCCGAGTGTGATGCGACCCTGGCTCGGCTTGAGCCCGACGAGGCCGCAACAAGACGCCGGGATGCGGATCGATCCGCCGCCGTCACTGGCGTGGGCGAAGGGCACCATCCCCGACGCGACCGCGGCGGCCGCACCGCCGCTCGATCCACCGGGCGTGCGCGTCGTGTCCCACGGGTTGTGGGTCGCGCCCCACGCGACGGGCTCGGTGGTCGGCACGCTGCCGAGCTCAGGGCTGTTCGTGCGGCCGGCGATCACCAGCCCGGCCGCACGGTGGCGGCTGACGAGTGTCGTGTCGGCATCGGCGATAACGTGCGCCTCCATGAACGCGACGTTGCCGTTGCTGATCCGCTGCCCCTCGTACGTGGCGAAGAGATCCTTGATGAGGAACGGCACGCCGCGGAACGGGCCGTTAGGAAGATCGGCGCTTGCGGCGGTCTCGCGGGCGTGGTCGAACCAGCGGATCACGACTGCGTTGAGGGCCGGATCGATACGTTCTATGCGCTCGATCGCAGCTTCGAGCAGCTCGCTCGGCGAGACCTCGCCCGACGCGACGAGCGCCGCTTGATCGGTCGCATCCATCCAACGGGTCTGATCGGCAAGCGTGCTCATGGCAGCCTGTGTAGCACGAATTGGCTTCGGCTCCGACTACCTTCCGTGAGCAAAGGCGATCCCGCGCAGGACTTGGGATGCACACTCGTCGGCGAGTTCCGACACGCCATCCCCGTCGCGGACAGACCAGTGGTCGTATCGCGCATTCGTGGTTCTAGCCTGGACGGTGTGAATCGCCGGCCGGGCGCGTCGCCGATGCTGGATCGGCCGTGGCGAAGATCAGGGGTATCGAGTTATGCGGTCAATCGCGTGCGCGGGCTGCTGCGACCGTCGATCAGCGTCTACGAGCCCCCCGCGGATCTAGTCATCGACCGGGACTTGCCGGTCGCCACACGTGATGGAACGATACTGCGGGCCAACGTCTTTCGTCCTGCCGGAGACACCACCGGCGATGTTCGACGGCCCGTGATCCTGTCAATCCATCCCTACGGCAAGGACAAATTGCCCCGCCGACGCCTGGGCGGCTGGACCTACTCGTTTCAGTACCGCATCCTGCGGCAGCCCGAACCCATTAGGTTCTCCTCGCTGACCGGATGGGAGGCGCCCGATCCGGTGTGGTGGACAGATCAGGGGTTCGCCGTAGTCAACGCCGATCTGCGCGGCTGCGGCCACTCCGACGGCACAGCCCAGCTGCTCTCCCCGCAAGAAGGGCGCGACGTCTGCGACGTCATCCAGTGGGCCAGCGAGCAACCGTGGAGCGACGGTCAGGTGGTGATGCTCGGAGTGTCGTACCTGGCGATCACCCAGTACGGTGCGGCCGCGCTTCGACCACCGGCGTTGCGAGCGATAGTCCCCTGGGAGGGCTTCTCTGATCCCTACCGTGACTTCGCTATGCCAGGTGGTATTCGCGAGGCGGGTTTTATGCGGGTGTGGGGGCTAATGCTGCGACGCACCGTGCGGCAGGCCTACGACCTGGCGTCGATGCAACGGCACCATCCACTTCGTGATGCGTTCTGGGAGTCGCTGAGCCCGGATCTGTCGGTCATCGAGGTGCCGATGCTGGTGTGCGGCAGCTTTTCCGATCAGGCGTTGCACAGCCGCGGCTCGATGCGGGCCTTCACCACCGCGGCATCGACACACGCCAGGCTCTACACACATCGCAACGGCAAGTGGTCGACTTTTTACTCCGAGGCCGCGCTGACCGAACAACTGCGGTTCATCCGGGATGTGCTCGACGGCCCCACGCCCGCGCGGCGATCGGTGCGCCTGGAGGTTCGCGAGGACGCCACGACGATCTGGGCCGTGCGCGAGGAAGCGCAGTGGCCGCTTGCGCGCACGCACTGGCGACGGCTCTATCTCAGCGAAGCCGGCGCCCTGACCGCGGAGCCGCCGCGACGCGACGATCGGGTCAGTTTTGCCACCCGGTCGCACGCTGCGGTGTTCAGGTGGACATTCACCGAGGACACCGAGGTTAGCGGTCCGATGAGCGCGCGGCTGTGGGTGCAGCTGGGCGAATGCGATGACGCGAATCTCTTTGTGGGGGTGGAAAAGTGGCGCGACGGCCGGTTCGTGCCGTTCGAGGGTTCGTTCGGCTATGGGCGAGATCGGGTGGCCACGGGTTGGCAGCGGGTGGCGTTGCGGCGGGTCGACGAGCAGCGTTCGCAGCCGTGGGACCCGGTGCCTACTTGCACGGACCCGCGGCCGCTTGCCCCCGCTGAGCTTGTCGCGGTAGACGTGGCGTTGGGCCCATCGGCGACTTTGTTCCGTCGCGGAGAACAACTGCGGGTCGTTGTGGCCGCACGCTGGCTGGCGCCGTCCAACCCGCTCTTCGGGTCGTTTCCGTGCCGCTACGTTCGATCACCCCGCGGTGTAGTGACCCTGCACTGGGGTCCTCAACGCGCTGGATATCTGTTGATCCCCGTGGTGCCCACCGATGCCGCGGCGACAGGTTGAAACCGCCCCGCCCGTCACGATCAGGCCGCGCACGAGCTCAGCGCGCCAGCTTCGCGTTTACGGGCGCCGCGGCCTCGTCGCGCTGGGCTTGCCGTGTCGTCGGTATCGTTGAGATTCAGTCCGGCCGTACTGCCCGCCGGCCAAGTCGGGTGCCAGGAAAGAGTGATAGATCGGTGACCGATCAGGACCAGCTCAGCAGCGGCGGCGACCTGTCGCCAGGCCCGCTCTCGCGTCCACCGGTCGATCCGTCGACGCACCGCGCCTTCGGCCGCCCCGACGGCGTCGTCGGATCGTTTGAGGGCCCCGGCCACCACCTCCCCCAGGGCGAGTTCACGCCCACGAACCAGGCGCCCGCGCCGGTGCTGGCCGAAGCATTCGGCCAGGCGCAGGCAGCCGACGACCACGACGACACCATCGGTCAGCCCCCCAATGCGTCACGTGATCCCGGCGCCGCAGCCACGCCGACCACCCCGACCGCGGCGTCGCCATCCGCTGCGCACAGCAAGCTCGGGGTACGCGACGTCCTCTTCGGCGGCAAGGTGTCCCACCTCGCGTTGACCGCCCTCGCTGTCCTGGCCATACTTATCGGCCTTCTGGGCGGTTGGGTGGGTCGCAAGACCGCGGAGGTCACCCAGGCGTTCATGATCCCCAAGATGACCCTGCACACCACCGACACCGACCAGCTGCCCACCGGGCAGATGGCGAAAGTCGCTGCAGCCGTGGGGGATTCGGTGGTGACAGTGCAGGCGATCAGCGACGAGGAAGGCTCCCAGGGGTCAGGGGTGGTCGTCGACGGCCGCGGCTACATCGTCACCAACAACCACGTGATCTCCCAGGCGGCAACCAGCCCGGACAAGTTCAAGCTGACCGTGGTCTTCAACGACGGCAAACAGGCGCCGGCCCACCTCGTCGGACGCGATCCCGAGACCGACGTGGCGGTGCTCAAGGTCGACAACGTCGACAACCTGACCGTTGCGCGGCTCGGCGATTCCGACACGCTTCGCGTCGGCGATCCGGTGATGGCCGCCGGCGCGCCGCTGGGCCTGCGCAGCACGGACACCCAGGGTATCGTCAGCGCGCTGCACCGGGCGGTGCCGCTGTCGGGTGAGGACTCCGATACCAAGACTGTCATCGACGCCGTGCAGACCGACGCGTCGATCAACCACGGCAACTCCGGCGGTCCGCTGCTCAACATGAACGCCGAGGTGATCGGCATCAACACCGCTACCAAGTCGCTTTCGGACAGCGCCAGCGGCCTGGGCTTCGCGATCCCGGTGAACGAGGTGAAATTCGTCGCACAGACGCTGATCCGTGACGGCAAGATCACGCACCCGATGCTGGGCCTGACCGCACAGTCGGTAAACGACACGGGATCGGGCGGGGCCAAGGTGACCAAGGTCAATCCCGGCGGCCCCGCCGAGCGGGCCGGGCTCAAAGAGAACGACGTGGTGGTCAAGGTCGGCGACCGCACGGTGAACGACATTGACGAGTTCACCGTGGCGGTGCGTCAGCTCATGATCGGACAGGACGCGCCGATCGAGGTGCTGCGCGACGGCCGGCGCATCACACTGACCATCAAGCCGGATGCTCGCAAGTCACACTAGTCGCCGACACGAACTCCCCCGCCCGGTCGGGTTGTCGGATTCTCGTTCGGACAGCGGAGTCCTCAGCACCCGCGCATATCGGCCCGACACCCGCCGCCCGGAGCAGCGGCCGCCTGATTCCGGTGCGCTCCAACGTATTTCCAAGGCCCGTCGCTCTGGAGTCGGATGAATTCGGCGTCATCCTAGACAGCCAATGATCCAGGCGGCTATGGAATAGGTGATCACAATTCCCGCTCGCGAGCGGGCCGCAACGCGCTCCAACGCGGGATACGTCCCTGGCGGCCGGTCCGGGGTGTCGTGGCGTTCGAGCGTGTCTTACTGTTGGCCCGATTCAGGGTGAGTGGCTCACTGCGGCGTCGATGAGTACCGCTGCGGCCTGTCGTGCGTCGAGGGCGACGCGGGGGTCGTGGTCCATGCGTGCGGAAAGGCTGGCGCCGTCGTAGAGGGTGTGGAGTTGGCGGGCCATCTTGTCGGACTGTTCTGCGCCCAATTCGACGCAGAGGTCGCGGAACATCGTTCGGATCCATGCCCGGAATTCACCTGCGGCGTCGTCGATGCTGCTGCCGGGGGCAGCTTCGGCGGCCGCGGCGACGAAGGCGCAGCCATTGAAGCCGGGTTCGGCGAATGTATGGGCCTGGACGTCGAACACGGTGAGGATCTTCTCCCGCGCGTTGGTCACGGGGGCGAGGGCATCCGTGAGGCGTTGGGTGGTGGTGTCGTGACGGCGCTGCAGGTAGGCCCTCACCAGAGCGTCTTTGCTGCCAAACGCCTTGTAGAGGGTGGATTTGGCGACACCCGATTCTTCGAGGATCCGGTCGATGCCGACGGTCTGCACGCCTTCGCTATAGAAGAGGCGGCTCGCGGTATCCAGCAGTCGTTCCCGGGCGCCGCGCACATCGGAGCGTGGCGCGTGTTTGGTCGCGATCAAAGCCCAAACTCCTGTCGGTGGTGGGAATCGGCGTTACCCCTGTCGCGCATGCCGATGCGGTCGAGGACCAAGATAGGGATGTCTCGCCCGGCGCGGGCCCGATAGTCGGCATAGACGGGGTTACCGGCATCTGCGATCGCCCACAGGCGATCCTTCTCCGCGCCGTGCACCTCGCGGGCGCATACCGCCACGGTGCGGTTGCGGTCGCGAATCTCGGCCTCGGGGCTGGCAAGCAGGTTGTGGTACCAGGCCGGGTTGTGGGGTGAACCTGCGTATGAGGCGATAGCCAGGCAGTCCCGTCGGTCGGTGACCCGCATGATGGGGGTTTTGCGGACCGCGCCGCTAACCGCCCCTTGGGTGGTCAGAATCACGACGGGCAGTCCGTTGAGCTCGCCACCCTCGACGCCGTCGGTGGCTTCATACCGGGCGACTTGGTCGCGTACCCGGTCGCTGCTACTGGGTCGGTACTCGTTGGTCATGTCATCCCGCGATCAGGTCGAATTCGTTGCCGTCGGGGTCAGCGAACGTGGTCCACCGTGCCGCGCCGTCGCTGACCTCGTTGAGCACCGTTGCGCCCATGGAACGGAGCCGACCAACCTCGCGGTCGAAGTCGGTCGCGATCAGGTCAGGGTGGAAGCGGTTCTTGGCGGTCTTGTTCTCGGGGACTTGGTGAAACGCCAGTCGCG
>Ga0207704_10000398_pt1 | contig 19770 bp, 20 predicted proteins | sample KBSMisM12_FD_184308 | JGI IMG/M metagenome (GOLD analysis project Ga0207704, IMG submission 184308) | Miscanthus rhizosphere microbial communities from Kellogg Biological Station, Michigan, USA - KBS Miscanthus M1-2 (SPAdes) (version 2) | ecosystem: Host-associated > Plants > Roots >...
CGACCTGCTCGGCGATCTCCCGTGCCGTATAGCGGGGGCCCTTCCCGGCCAGGGCCCGCTCCACCGGCAGCAGAGTCAGGCGTCCGGCAGCGACAGCCGCCTTCAGTTCCTCCAGCGAGCAGCCCTCCGCGGCGAGCTCTTCGAGCAGTTCCAGCCGCGCTTCGCGCGAGGGACCTTCCACCCCCTCGAGCAGCCCCTCCGCCTCGAAATCGATGTCCGGCCCACCTGCCACCGGGCCATTCAAGCGTAGGCGACGGCGCCGCCGCGGCGGGGGTCGCCGCCGCCGCTGAGCTCGCCGGTGCGGTGGTCGCGGGCGACCGCCTGGACGCCGCCGAAGAAGAGGTTGATCGCCGGCCGCCGCATCACCGCGACGCCGCGGGCCTCGATCCGCCCCAGGGCGTCCTCGTCGATTCCCGGCTCCGCCTGGACGAGCCCCTGCTCGAAGTGCAGCCGCGGCGCCTCGATCGCGGCGTCGACCGGAAAGCCCTGCTCGACCGCCCGCACCACCGTCTGCAGGATCGCCGAGCGGATCCGGTTCGAGCCGGCGCTGCCGAGGGCAAGGACGATCTCACCGTCGCGCAGCACCACCGTCGGCGCCATCATCGACGGCACCCGCCGCCCCGGCGCGATCAGGTGGAAGCCGGCAGGGTTGAGGTCCTCCTCGCCGAGCATGTTGTTGAGGATCACCCCGGTCCCTGGGACCAGCACGCCCGAGCCCGAGCCGTTCGAGCAGGTGACGCTGGCACAGTTGCCGTCGGCGTCGAGGACCGAGATGTGGGTGGTCGAGCCGAGCAGGTCGGCGGCGGCAAGGTCGAGCCCGATCGGGTCGAGGAAGCCCGTCTCCATCCCCTCCTCGTAGAGCGACTCGGCGAAGGCGAGGTCGCGGCGCGAGTTGGCGGCTTCCATCGCCGCCACCAGCTGCTCGGGGCCGCTGCGCGGCCCGAGCCGCTCGAGCAGGCCGAGGCAGTAGGAGATGAGGATGCCGCCGGAGGACGGCGGCGGGTTGGTGAGGACTTCGGTGCCGCGGAAGACGGTGTCGATCGGCTTGCGCTCGACCGGCTCGTAGGAGGCGAGGTCGCCGGGGCCGATGTAGCCGCCGTGGCCGACCACGAAGTCGGCGATCGTCCGCGCGATCTCGCCGCGGTAGAAGATCTCTGCTCCGGCCTCCGCGTACCGTTCCAACGTCTCCGCCAGTTCCGGGAAGGCGAAGACGTCCCCCTCCCCCAACCGCCGCCCACCCGGCGCGTAGAGCTCCCGGGTACCGGTCATGTGCTCGTGGATCGGGGCGAGGATCTCGAGGATGTAGGCCTGCTGGCGGTTGACCGGCGCGCCTTCGCGGGCGAGGCGGATCCCCGGCCCGACCAGGGCGGAGAGCGGCATCGAGCCGAAGCGCTCGAGCGCGTGGGCGAGCCCGGCTGCCGTCCCCGGCACCCCGCAGGAGGCGGGGCCGACGTAGAACGTCTGCACGGTCTCGGCATCGAAGCGGACCGGCACCGGCACCAGCTCCACCCCGCGCTCGATCCCGTCTAGCCCGGGCGCGGCGACGAAGAAATCGATCAGCGTCGTCTCGCCGGCCCCGTGGACCATCATGTGGCCGCCCGCCCCGAACCCCGTCAGCGGGCTCTCGACCGCGAACGAGGCGAGCGCGGCGGCCACCGCGGCATCGACCGCGTTGCCGCCTTCGCGCAGGACGGAGGCGCCGGCCTCGGCGGTCAGCGGATGGCCGGCTGCGACGACCCCTTTCATGGGGCCTCGCGTCAGCTCGGCAGGAACTCTGGGACGTCGATGCCGAGCTCGCGCTCGCCGGAGCGGCCGCGGCGGGAGGCGCCGGTGTCTTTGGTGCGGCGGATCGTCGGCTCTTCGGCGCGGCGCGGCGGCGTCGTGCGGCCGTCGAAGCGGGTGGCCACGACCGTGACCCAGACCTGGTCGCCGATCTCCTCGTCGATGTTGGCGCCGAAGATGATGTTGGCGTCCGGGTGGGCGGCCTCGCCGACCACCTTGGCGGCCTCGGAGACCTCGACCAGCGAGAGGTCGCCGCCGCCGGTGATCGAGAGCAGGATCGAGCGGGCGCCGTCCATCGAGGTCTCGAGCAGCGGCGAGGAGATCGCTTTTTCGGCCGCTTCGATCGCGCGGCCGTCGCCGTGGGCCATGCCGATCCCGAGCAATGCCCGGCCGGCGTCGGACATGATCGAGCGCACGTCGGCGAAGTCGAGGTTGATCACCGCGGGGAGGGTGACGAGGTCGGAGATGCCCTGGACGCCCTGGCGGAGGACGTCGTCGGCGACCTTGAAGGCCTCGACCATCGAGGTCTGCTGGTCGAGCACCTCGAGCAAGCGGTCGTTGGGGACGACGATCAGGGTGTCGACCTCGGCGGCAAGTTCTTCGATGCCCTTCTGGGCCTGGGTACCGCGACGGCTGCCCTCGAAGCTGAACGGCTTGGTGACGATGCCGACCGTGAGCGCGCCAACCTCGCGGGCGAGGCGGGCGACGACCGGGGCGGCGCCCGAGCCGGTGCCGCCGCCGGCGCCGGCGGCGACGAAGACCATGTCGGAGCCCTTCAGCAGGCGCTTGATCTTGTCCTGCTCCTCGAAGGCGGAACGGTGGCCGACCTCGGGATCGGCTCCGGCGCCCAGCCCCCGCGTCTGCTCATCGCCGATGTGGACGGTGACGTCAGCGACGCAGAGCTGCAGCGACTGAAGATCGGTGTTGACCGCCATGAACTCGACACCCGGAACCCGCGCGTCGACCATCCGGTTGACCGCGTTGACGCCGGCACCGCCGACGCCGACCACCTTGATCACCGGCTGGTGAGGCTCGCCGCTGCCGGGCGGCTCGTAAGCAGGCTCGTCCCGCCCGTAGCGCGGATTTTGCGGCGTGAACTGCTCCCGCCGCTGCTGCGGCTCCTCGTTGAAAACCCGCTTCAGCCGCTCTGGGGCAGGCTCGGTAGAGGTCTCGATCTCACCAGCATCCTGATCGAAGAAGGTGGGAGCCTCATCGGCCTGCAGTGGAACGTCAACCGAATCCGCCTCTCCCGTGGGTGACGTCGTAGGGGGGACCATCCCCTGCGTAGTTGCAGGGGATGGTGGGTCCCCTGCGGCGGCAGGACCCGCGGGCCCCGCGCCCTCGTCTTCAGCCTTTTTAGCCTCAGCCGGATCCTGACGTCCGTACCTGGGCGCCTCCGGCGGATCCATCGGCGCGTCCTCGGTAGTAGACCGGAACAGGTCCGAAAGCGGCCCCTCGCGCATGCTTGCGCGCTTGTCACGCCGAGCCATGAGACAGAACCTCCTTCGCCAGCTCCCGGTAGTAGTTCGCAGCGCTCGAAGATGAATCGTACTTGAGCACGGAGGCGCCTTTCACCGGCGCCTCGGCGAACTTGATCGCCTTTTTGATCCGGGACCGGAAGACGAGGTCACCGAAGTTCTCCTCGAGGATTTCCACCGCCTCCTTGGCATGGATCGTCCGCGAGTCGAGCATCGTCGGCAGGATGCCCTCGATCCGCACGTCGGGATTGAGGTTCTCCTGGATCATCCGCAGCGTGTTCTGCAGCTGGACGAGGCCGCGCATCGAGAGGTACTCGCACTGGACCGGGACGATCACCTTGTTCGCCGCCGTCAGCGCGTTGATCGTCAGCAGGCCGAGGCTCGGCGGCGTGTCGATGCAGACGAAGTCGTAGTCGCCGTGGACCTCTTTCAGCGCTTTCTCCAGCGAGCGCTCACGGCCGATCTTGGTGCTCATCGCGATCTCGGCGCCGGCCAGGTCGATCGAGGCGACGGCGATGTCGATCTCGCGCTTGACGATGATCTCGGAGATCGGCATGTCGTTGACGAGCACGTCGTAGAGGCTTTTCTCGACCTTGTCGGGGTCGATCCCCTGGCTCATCGTCAGGTTCCCCTGCGGGTCGAGGTCGATACAGAGCACCCGGTAGCCCGACTCCGCAAAGGCCACAGCCAGGTTCAAGGTCGTGGTCGTCTTCGCGACCCCGCCCTTCTGGTTGGCGAAGGCGATGACCTCAGCGGTCTTGACCGGCTCCTCGGCCACAGCCTCTTTCTCTTTCAAGAAGTCCAGCCGGGTAGGAGCCAACAGATCCACAGCCTTAAGCCGAGCGGGCCCCTCCTCTTCATCCTCAGTCTGAGCGTTAAGCGCCGGCTCCTCAACGGGCTCGGGCTCAGCGTCCTCCTCAACGGACCGAGCCGGAGCGTCGACCACCGGCGCCTCTCCCGTGGGTGACGCGGTAGGGGGGACCATCTCCTGCGCAGTTGCAGGAGATGGTGGGTCCCCTGCCGTGGCAGGACCCGCGGGCCGAGCGCCATCGTCCCGAGGCGAATCTTCAACCCGCTCCGGAACGGCCTCTTCCATTTCCTGAAGGTCGTCGTCGATCTGCCGCTCCTCCTGAATCTCGACGGGAGCAGGCTTCGGCTTCTTTCGGCTTAGAAATCCCATTGCGCGGATATTCGTATGGGACCCCGCTTTTCCTGCCGGCCTCCGAAATTGCTAGGAATCAGTCAATCCCCGAACTCTTGGACAAGCGGCTCGTGATCGTCACCGGCAAGGGTGGCGTCGGCAAGACGACCGTGGCCGTGGCCCTCGGCCTGCGCGCCGCGAGCGAAGGCAAGCGGACGATCGTTTGCGAGGTCGCCGCCCAGGAGAACGCCTCGCGGATGTTCGAGCACGCATCCGTCGGCTTCCACGAGGTCGAGATGGAGGAGAACCTCTGGTCGATCTCGATCGACCCCGACGAGTCGATGCGCGAGTACGTGCTGCTGCAGCTGAAGGTGCGGGCGATGCGCGACATGCTCTTCCGCAGCCGCATCTTCAACTACCTCGCCGCGGCAACGCCGGGGCTGAAGGAGCTGGTGACGATCGGCAAGATCTGGGAGCTCGCCCAGCTCGACCGCAAGGTGAAGAAGGGGCGCAAGTACGACCTGGTGATCGTCGACGCCCCGGCGACCGGGCACGGGGTCGGCTTCCTGCAGACGCCGCGCACCTTCGCCTCGATCGCCCGCGTCGGCCCGATCCACTCCCAGGCCCAGCAGCTCGACCGCTTCATCACCGACCAGGAGAACACCGGCACCGCGATCGTCTCGCTGCCCGAGGAGATGCCGGTCAACGAGACGATGACCTTGGAGCGCGACCTGCGCGACGAGGTCGGGGTCGCGGTCGACCGCGTCTACCTCAACGGGCTCTACCCCGAGCGGTTCAAGAAAGCCGAGGCGGAGAAGCTGGCGCAGGTCGCCGAGAGCGAGGACGGGGCGGCGAGGGCGGCAGCGCGGGCGGCGCTCTCCGAGCACGGGCGGGCGAAGACCCAGCGGACCCAGCTGAGTCGGCTGAAGCGCGGCGTCGAAGCGCCGGTGAAAACGCTGCCCTTCCTCTTCGAGCCCGAGCTCGACGTCGAGGCGGCGCGCAAGCTGGCGGGGAAGCTCGGCTGATGGCCTCGGTCGGCGAAGTGCTCGAAGGCAAGTCGATCTGCATCTGCGCCGGCTCCGGCGGCGTCGGCAAGACGACGACTTCGGCGGCGATCGCGCTGGGCATGGCGGCGCAGGGACTGCGAGTCTGCGTGCTGACGATCGACCCGGCGAAGCGGCTGGCGGATTCGCTGGGACTGGCGGAGCTGGGAAACGAGGCGCGCCAGGTCGATCCCTCCCTGTTCGAGGAGCAGGGCGTGGAGATGAAGGGCGAGCTGTGGGCGATGATGCTCGACGCGAAGGCGACCTTCGACGAGCTGATCGCCCGCCAGGCGCCCGACGAGGAGTCCCGCGACCGGGTTCTGAACAACCGCATCTACCAGCAGATCTCCAGCGCCCTGGCCGGCTCGCAGGAGTACATGGCGATGGAGAAGCTGTTCGAGCTGCACACCGAAGGCGACTTCGACCTGCTCGTCCTCGACACGCCCCCCACCCGCAACGCCCTCGACTTCCTCGATGCGCCGAAACGGCTGACCCAGTTCATCGAGGGCAAATCGCTGCGCGTGTTCATGAAGCCGACCGGGCTGGCGGCGAAGGTCACCGGCCGCGGCGTCTCGGTGATGCTCAGCGTCTTCAAGAAAATCGTCGGCTTCGACCTGATCGCCGACCTGGCCGAGTTCTTCAACGCCTTCAGCAGCATGGTCGACGGCTTCCAGGCCCGGGCCAAGCGGGTCAACAAACTCCTCTCGGACCCCGAGACCTGCTTCCTCGTGGTCTGCGGCCCACAGGGCGAGCCGATCGACGAGGCCGTCTACTTCCACCGCAAACTGGTCGAGGCCAAGCTCCCCTTCGGCGGCGTCGTGGTCAACAAGGTCCACTACCCCGCCGACGAGCTCCAGGCCGACGTCGAGGACCTCCCCACCATCCTCGCCGAGAAGCTCGACGACCCCGAACTGGGCAAACGCGTCGCCGCCAACTTCGCCGACTACCAGGCACTGGCCGAGCGCGACGCCCACAACATCGACCACCTCGCGAACGAGCTCCGCACCAGCTGCGTGATCCGCGTCCCCTACCTCGACGAGGACGTCCACGACCTGGCCGGCCTCTCCCAGATCGACCGCTACCTCTTCGCAACCGCCGAGCAGCGGGTCGAGATGGCGGCCGGCCGCGCGTAATTTCACCTGCACCGCTGCAGTTTTCGTTACCTTGATGTCGTGACTAGCGAGAACCTGATTGTCGAGGCTGGCCGAAGATTGGCCGCCGCAACGGAGGGAGCCGAGGTGATCCTCTTCGGGTCTTACGCCCGGGGTGATGCCAACGCCGCCAGCGACCTAGACCTACTCGTGATCGAGCCGGAGGCTCACGCCCCGCGTGCAGAGTCCGCCCGCTTGCGTCGCGAGCTTCGCGACCTCGAAGTCGCACTCGACGTGATCGTCGTGAGCCGAAAGCAGGCCGAGCATCTCGGAAAGGTCCCGGGAACGATGGTCAACGAGGCGCTTCGAACCGGAAGAATCCTTGTCGAAGGGTGAGCAAGAGGATGTCGCAGCCCTACTGGCTCGCAAGGCGCGGGAGGTTCAGCGCAGGTCCTCGCAGGCGATGCCGTCGTGGTCGGCGTCGAGGCGGCTCGGATCGTGGCGCGGGCCGCCGTGCTTCTTGTAGTAGTGCTGGGCCTGCTGCCAGCTGCTGAAGTCCGAGCAGTCCTTGTCGACGAAGGCGGTAGCCGGGCTAGCGGCGATTGCCAGGGCAAAAGCGGCGACTGGGATCGCCAGGTACTTGCGCATGTGACCTCCCTTAAAAGAGTACGTGTCAGTTCAGTAAAGGAACTGACGGTACTACTCAGCGGGCGCGGCGCGAGTACTCGAACTCGAGGTGCTCGACGTCCCAGTCGGAGTCCGGGACCGGGAAGAGGTGACGGACGCGCGGGGTGTCGACACGCTCGCGGTGCTGGATGTCGCGGTCGGCGTCGGCCGGCCACTGGATCGTGTCGCCCCCGCGGGGATCGGAGACCTCCTCGAGCCACGGCGTGGCCGTAATCCTGATCTCGTCCTCGGCCGGGACCGGCTCCATGATTCGGGTCTCCTGCTCCACGTACTCGTCCTCCTCGGGTAGTTCTTCGACGGGCAGCTGAAGTTCGGCTGACGGTTCGGGCTCTGAGATCGGCTCCGGGCGGGCGAGGACCCGGAACTCGGGCTCCTCCTCCAGCTCGGGCGCGAAGTCTTCCTCGAGCTCCGGCTCGGGCGCGGGTTCCTCTTGGACCGAGACCGTGATCTCGGCGTCGCCGCCTTCGAGCCCGTTGACGATCAGGGTCTCGTCAGCCGCCGCGCTGAGGTCGCTGCCGAGCTCGCCGAGCGCCGCTTGGCGCAGCAGCTTGCGGGTCCCTTCCTCCATCCAGGTCGCCAGCTCGACCGCGCGCTCGATCGGCATGCCGTTCATCATCGCCCGCTCCAGCTCGAGCACGTTCTCGACCCGCTCGCGCGCCTGCAGCCGGTCCATCGACTCGTCCTCGATCAGGGCGGCGGCACGCAGCGGCAGCGAGGCGCCGACCGGGCCGTGGCCCTCGAGCACCGCGCGCATCGCCAGCAGGTGGTCGCTGAGGCCCTCCAGTGCCGTCGGCCGCTCGCAGCCCATCTCGAAGCGGCCCACCGCCCAGCTCAGGGCGCTGTCGGGATCCGGGCGCGCCTCCAGCTCGGCGGCGAAGCCGGCCAGCTCCTCGGCCTCCGCCTCGCCGAGGCGGTAGCCGCCGGGCCGGGTCGCGGGGGCGCCGGTGGCGATCCGCCGCCAGCATCCTTCACCGGTAGGCGCAAAGGCGTAGGGGCCGAGGCCGATGCCGCCGCCCTTGAACATCCTCATCACGCTGATCAGCTCGCGCAGCTGCTGCAGGGCCCCCTCGGCACCGTCGGTGTCCTGCTCGGCGACGGCCAGGTACTGCGGCTCCCAGGCGGCGCGGCCCATGCCCTCGCTGCTCATCGCCTCGACCGGCGCCTCGATCGAGTCGGCGCGGACGATGCGGACGTTGTGCGGCAGGCCCAGGCGCGGCATCGACATCCGCAGCCCGACCAGGGGCACGATCAGGACGTCGGCCTCGTCGGCGTCACGGGATTCGGCATCCAGAGTCGCCAGCGCCCCGTCAAGACGCTCGCGGTCGAGGGCGAAGCCCGCGGTTCCCTCCCAAAGGGAAGCGAAGAAGGTGATCAGCATCAGCTCGGCGCGCGCGGCGGGATCGGCGGGCACGGCCTCGCCGCGGGCCTCCAGATATGGCGCGGCGACGCCGGCTTCGATCGTCGCCTCGCGGGCGGCAGGGAAGCTCGGCAGCGAGCGCAGCTCCTCGGCGTGGTCGAGGACGTAGCGCCCGGTCATCGGCACGTAGCTGTAGAAGGCGGAGTCCTCGCCCGAGTCAGCGGCGACGTCGAAGGGAATCTCCTCCCCCATCGCGACCAGGGAGCTGAAGCGGCTAGCGGCCTCGGTGGCGAGCCGCTTGATCGATTCGTTCAGGAGGAAGTCACGCACACCGCAGGCTTCCGCCCCATGCCTGGGCCTCCTGCGTTTGCACGAACGCTTGCAGGCGAGCGCTGCTGCAGTGTCAGGAAAGGACCTGGACTTGGCAGGCGAGATCGGAAACCCGTTCCATCTGCCTGTCGCCGGTGAGGACGAGTTCGACCTCGGGCGCTACGTCTGCCGTGGCGAGGATCAACGCGTCGGGCATCCGGAGGGATTTGTGGCGAGCACGGAGATCGGCTGCCCGCTCGGCGATCTCCACGTCCACGGAGAGGATCTCGGCAGTCAACTCGAAGAAGAAGCCGCGCACCTGCTCCTCGTCATGGCGCCCGAGATGCGCCCCGGTCAAAACCTCGGCGTAGGTCACGGTCGACACCAGGAGTTGATGGCTGCCGATGAGGTCGCGTATCGCCTGGTCAGCCGCACGATGAAGAGCGTCGCTGCGATCGATAAAACCGACCACCGCATCGGAATCGAGAACTACCGCCACTCCTCGCGCAGACCTTTCACCTGCTTGCGCAGGGAGCCCCCGGTCTGAAGGCATCCCGAGTACTGGTCGAGCAGCTCGTCGACGCGCGTCAGGATGACCCTTCCCGGCCCTCCGGACTCAGCCTTCAGAACGTCGCCCGGCTCGAGATCCGCGCCGCGGAATGCCGCCAGCGGAATCGTCACCTGATGCTTGCTGGATACCGTGGTCTGATTCTTTACCGTTCCCACAAAGGTAAAGACTACTACGCCGAGACCACTGACGCCCTAGGCGGCGGTGGGTTCGCGCTCGTCGGCTGCCTGAGCCGCGTCGCCCAGCAGCCAGCGCATCCCGTAGGAGCGCATGTCCTCGACCAGCGGCACCAGGGCCTTGCCCTTCGGCGTCAGCGCGTACTCGACGCGCGGGGGCACCTCGGGGTAGGTGTGGCGCTCGACGACGCCCTCGTCCTCCAGGGCCCGCAGGCGCAGGGAGAGCGTGCGGGGGCTGATCCCCTCCAGCGAGCGCTCGAGCTCGCAGAAGCGGGCGCTGCCCTCGGCCAGGTCCCGGATCAGCAGCAGCGTCCACTTGCCGCAGACGACTTCCGCGGTCCTACAGACGGGGCAGGTGGAGTTGCTCTCGGCGCTCATATTCCCGAAGCGGGGCTGGTGGCAAATGCCTCGCTTCAACAAGTGTAGCGCCATAGCTTCACTAACTGAAGCTTTGCGCAGGAGCGGCCTTTACCTGCCCTTGGCAGAGACGTGACCGCTGATCACCGGATAGATCTTCAGGACTTCGATCTTGTAGCGGACGCCGTTGGGGCCGTATTCGACCACCTCCGGCGCGCCCGGTTCGAGGGCGAGGAGCTGACAGGTCGAGGTCCCGGAGACGCAGGTCCCGTCTCCGAGCAGCGATTCGACTTCGGGAGAGACCAGCATCAGCGCCTTCTTCGCGGTCTTCGGATCGGCGCCGAGGTAGGTCAGCGCCGGCGACTTCTTCCCGGGCAGCGGCGTCGTCGGCAGGACTTCTTCGCGCGTTTCAGGCGCGCTCATCTTCTTCTGCCCGTCCTTGCCGAATTCGGTATGAGAGAGCCTGATGTCGGCGGCGAGAGTGAAGATCTGCAGTTCCCCCGGCGCGGGAGCAGACCCTGAACCCCCGCCGGATCCGATCGGAGCGCTTTCGGGGAGCGGCACGCCGGTGCTGCCTTCGCCGGAGCTTTCGACGACGGTTTCACCGCCCGCGCCGCTTTCCGCCCCGGCGCTTTCCGGCGCCGGCGCCGCGCCCTTGTGGAAGACCGGAGCCGTGTACTTCTGAACGAAGGGGTCCTTCGCGGGCCGCCCCGCCAGCCTCTTGTCCGGGTCGCGCAGTCCCGGCTCCGCCGGCAGGACCGTCAGCGCGGCCGCGTCGTGGGCCACACCGCCGCCGCCGATCGGCGCCGTCGGCGCCGGGGGGGCTTCCTCGCTCCCTCCGAGCAGGAACGGCATCGCCACGATCGCCACCAGGATCAGCGCGATCACCGGCAGCAGGCGGCGGTCCCGCAAGTCCCTGTAGAGGTCCTGGAGCAACGCCGGGACCTTCAAGTCGGACAGCTTCAGCTCGGGTCCTTTCAGCTTCTTCATGGCGTCCCTTCGATCGTCGCCGAGGCCGGCGTCGCGGTTGCGGTGGCGGGACCGGCAGGCGTGGCACCGCCGGTCAGGCCCTGTTCCGGCGGCGTCAGGAAGGTGGTCATCGAGAAGTTGGCTTCGAGTTCGCCTGCTCCGCCTTCCTGGGGAGGAGTGAGCGAGAACGCGTTGATCGTGATCAGACGGCCGTCGACCGAGACCTTCGAGTTGGTCGTCTTCACCAGGTTGTCGAGCCCGTGGATGAACCGCGAGATCTGGAAGAAGTTGCCGGTGAAGCTGAGGCTGTAGGGCATGACGCCCAGGCCGGCGGGCCCGACGCTCGCGCCGAGCGGCATCGTCGAGGCGGCAACCTCGGTGGGCGACACTTCCGCTCCTGCTTCAGGTACTACTGCGGTTGCCGCTTCTTCCCCTTCGGAGTTGAGGCTTATTTCTTCGAACCTGATTCCGGCGTCTTCGGAGATCCTCTGGATCTGCACCAGCAGCGACGGGGTTTCCGAGTCGGCCGGCACGGCCTTGTCGAGGACTACGACCTGGCCGTAGTTGGAAGGGAATTCCTGCTTCGCCGCCAGCGCGGTCTGCACTTCGGTTTCGTGCTGGGTCAGCGTCGACTGGAGTTTTTCGACCTGTTCGCCGAGCCGGCCGGCTTCTTCCCGCTTCGGGGACAGCAGCAGCATCCAGAACACCCCGGCGAGGACGATCACTCCGAGCACCGCGAGTATCAGGCGATTGTTGCCTTTCATCTCAGCCTTCCGGGGTGCTTTCTTCGGTCGAGGAGCCTTCGGCCGGGGCTTCGCCTTCGGCCGGCGGGGTTTCGGCCGCCACTTCGGTGGGCGCTTCGGCGGCGACCGGTACCGGCGCCGCGTCAAAGGCGACGACGAGCTTGAACTGGGCGATGAACTTGCGGGTGCGGCAGTCGTCGCCGCCGTCGCCGCTTCCGGCTTCGTTGCCGTTCAGCGGCGGCAGAGCAGAGGATTCGACCCCCACCCGGGTGACTCCGTCGATCTGCTTCAGGGCGGCGGCGAAACCTGCGACCCCCTTCTGGCCGGTCGAGCAGCCGCTGATTTCCAGGGCCGGGCCGGCGATCGAGCCGCGCAGGCTGGAGTCTCCGGACGCTTCCGACGAGGCGCCGCCTTCCGCGGCGCTGTCCGGCGACGCCGACGCATCGAGGCTGGTCAGCCAGACGTTGTCCGGGAGGATTTTCGAGAGTTCACGCATCACCCGTTCCCAGTCGAACCGGCTGTCGGCGAGACTGCTGACGGTTTCGACCCGGGCTTGGTGCAGTTCGGCGAACTGGACGTACGGCGCGAGTTCCTGGGCCTGCTGCTGGGCAGCCGCATCCCTTTGCTTGAGCGCGGTGATTTCGTCCTTCTTTTCCGCGATTTCGCTGCCCGTCGTGACGAGCAGGGCGACGCCGGCAAGCAGGGCGACGAGAGTGCCGATCACGATGTAGGGCAGCGGGCCGGTACGCAGCGGCGACAGGCTGCCGTGACGCTCCTCGGGCGGGATCAGATTGACCGGGCGCATCAGTTCTCCAGGGCGAGGCCGAAGGGCAGGGTCAAGCGGGCGGCCGAAATCGCGTCGAAGCCACCCAGCTCAGGCGGACGGTGGGTGTGCACCTGCATGCCCAAGCCCTGCTCCACCCGGACCGCCAGACCGGGCACGACGCTCCCCGGGCCGCTGAGGACGATTCGTTCGACCGGGACCGCGGCATCCTGGGCGCTGTAGTAGTCGAGCGAGAGGCGCAAGTCGTCGACCAAGGCCGTGACGCCCCCTTCGAGCGCCAGACGCGCCTCGGCGACGGTCTCCCGATCTCCTTCGACGCTCTCCAGCGGCTGTTCTAGCCCAACGTGGTAGAGCCATTGCATCGCGTGCTCGTAGCTGAGCCCGCGGGCCGCGGCAAGCCGACCCGCGAGCGCCTCGAGGCCGGCGTGCGAGACGCGGGTGAAGAGACAGGCGCGGCCGCGGGCGACGGCCAGATTGGCGATGTCGCCGATGTTGCAGAAGAGCGCCGTTTCGGGCCGCGGCAGCTCGCCCTCGGCGGGCGCGGGCCCGCCGGAGCCCGCCAGGGCACGGATCATCCCGAAGGCGGCGACGTCGATGCCGATCGGCTCGAGGCCGGCCCGCCGTAGTGGGTCCAGGAAGGAGGTGATCATGTTGCGGCGCGCGGCGACGACGACCACGTCGACCTGGGGGGCGGTGCCGTCCTCGCCGGGAACTCCGCCGACCACGTGATGCTCGAGCACCGCTTGGTCGAGCGGCATCGGCATCTGCTCCTGGGCCTGGAACCGGACGGCCGCCTCGAGCTCCTTCGGATCCTCGATCGCGGGGAGCCTCAGAGTGCGGACGACGATCCGCTGGTTGCCGACGCCGAGCCGTACCTGCTTCGAGAGCTTGTGGGTGTTGAAGAGCGACTTGAGGGACGCTGCCAGCGCATCGGGGTCGACGACCTCGCCCTCGCCGAAGGCGCCTGGGGGAAGCGGCTCGACGGCAGCTCGTTTGACCGCAACGGTGCCGTTGACGCTCAGTTCGGTCGCGGCGATGCTGCCGGCCTCGATGTCGAGGCCGACGACGTCCACTGGCTTTTTAGGCTTGATGATCTGCATCGCAAAGGCGCGTTTTGAGGCCGGTCCTCCCCTTGATCGACAGATGGCCGCCAGAACTTTCGTCCTGCAACCGATTTCCAGGAGAACATCGGACGGCTAGAAGAAGCCGCCCAGATACCAGTCGACGAGCTGGTCTCCGCACAGCAGCCCGACCAGGGCCCCGAAGGCGAGGAAGGGGCCGAACGGGATCGCCTTCTTCCGGGCCGACGCACCCCCCCGGGCGATCATGGTCAAGCCGACCAGGGAACCGGCCAGCAGGGCGATGAACAGGGCGGGGGCGACGGCCCGGCCGAGGAAGAAACCCATCACGGCCGCGAGCTTTACGTCGCCGAGACCCATCCCACCGGGGTACAGGAGCGCCGCCAGGAAGAGCAGCCCTCCCGCCGCCGCGGCGGCGGTCGCCCTTTCCGGCAGGCTCGCGGGATCGCCGACCGCGACGATCGTCAGCCCGATCAGCATCGCCACCAGAAGGATCTTGTTCGGGATGATCCGCTGCTCGAGATCGGTGATCGTCACCGCCATCAGCGCGGTCACGAACACCAGGCCGAGCAGGAGCTGGACCAGGTCGTCGCCGAACACGAGCACCGTCGCCAGGTAGGCAAGCCCGAGGCCCACCTCCGCCAACGGGTAGCGAGCGGAGATCTGCTCGCCGCAGCACCTGCCGCGGCCGCGCAGGAGAAGCCAGGAGACCACCGGCACGTTGTCGTAGGCAGCGATCTGGGTGCCGCAGCCGGGGCAGCGCGAGCGGGGTCCGACGATCGATTCGTGCCGGGGGACGCGGTGCGAGACGACGGTCACGAAACTGCCCGCCGCCAGTCCTCCGAGGAAGGCGAGCACTGCCCCTTGCATGAGCATCGGGCTAGCCACCTTCGAGCGGGGTCGTGGTGTCGACCTCGATCCTGCTGCGGTAGCGCGGGTGGTCGTAGAGGATCGGGATCGCATCGCCCTGGGTCCCGGCTCGTTCGACGCTCAGCGCGAGGCCGAGGCGTTCCCCTTCTTTGATTTCCACGGGGCCGTTGAAAGTCAGGGTCTTGGTGACCTCTTCCCACTTGCCCAAGGGCCAGTATTTGTTCCCGGTGCTGGGAACGAAGGTCCAGTATTCGGCGCCGCCCAGGCTGTCTTTGAGCAGCGTGTCGGTCGGTTTCGAGCCGCTTTCGTTGCGGACGAACAGAAAGATGCAGAGCTTCCCCGTGTACTGGGAATCGCTGAGCGCGCGGGTGAAGAAATCGATCGTCGCGCTGCCCGATCCTTCGCCGCTGGTCATCTTGAAGGTCGTCGTCATCTTGTCCGTCACCCAGCGGTGCACCTGCCATTGGGGGGCGGTGGTCCCGGTCGGCGTGAAGTGGCAGCCACTGGTTTCGTCGCGCCGGATCTGAATCCCCTTTGCCGTTTCCGGAGTCGGCACGTTGTAGGTGGAGTAGTCGGTCGAGTAGTCGTAGACGAGCGGCGTGCTGAGGTCTTCCGGGGTGGGGTCCGGCGGGGCGCCGGTCACCAGCGCATCGGGTGCCCCTTCCGTTTTCCCGTTCTGCAGCCCGTTGGCGCAGCTCCCGAGCGTGTTGTGCAGCAGGTGGTCGGCGGAGACTTCCTGCCTGCTCGTGGTGCCGGAAGAGGAGCAGGTGGTGTCGGAGAGGAAGAACTGCTGGGCGGTGACCACGCCTTCGGAGCCGGCGATCGGGTTGTCGGCGGCGGAATGTTCGGGATCGACGAAATTCGACTGGACTTCCACGTACTTCCCCGGCGTGCTCTTGCTGGTCGTCGAGTTCAGCCGCACGGCGACGATGATCTGTTTGTAGTCCTGTTCGCCGGGGCAGATTTCCGACGAGCAGCTGGCGTCGTTGCGCCAGACGACGTAGCGGTAGACCTTGCCGCTGACGTCGCCGCTCGTGAAACTCGTGGGACCAGGGCTGACGACCCCTTTTTCCACTTCTCCTTCGGGATAGCGGACGCCGCCGTTGACGACCAGCTGTTTGTATTCGGAGGGGACACTGCCGCCCTTGAGGGCGAACTTGCCGTTGAGGACGCGGTATTCCGGGCTTTCTTCTTCGGTCGAGTGGCCCGGGGTCGAGGTCAGCGCCAGTTCTTCGTCGCTGAGGCTGCGCAGCGCCTCCAGTTCCTGTTGGGCCCGGTCGAGGGCCACCTGGCTCGCCTTCGCCCGCTGGGTGCTGCGGGTTGCGGAGATCAGCACGTTGAAGGTCGCGATCGCGCCGATGACGAGGATCAGCGCGGCGATCAGGACCTCGATGATCGTGAAGCCGTTCTGGTCTTGCCGGAGGCGTCTCATCAGTCGCTCAGGGTCGCGTTGCGGAGGCTGGCGGCGTCGGAGACGGTGAGCGCACCGGAACCGCTCGGGTCGGGGATCTTCAAGGTGATTTCGACGTAGGTCGGATAGGTCGAGCTCGGCTTGTAGGCGAACACGGAGGAGCTGTTGTTGAGCCCCGAGAAGATCGTCACCGCGGTTCCGGTGTAGACGCCCGGCGCCGCCTCGGTCCGGGTGCAGGAGGTGCTGGAGCAGGTGAAGGTGACCTCGCATTTGGTCGCGGCGACGCTGCTGGCCGTCGTCGTTTCAACGCCGCAGGTGGCGTGCCGGACGTAGGTCTGGAAGGACACCGAGGAAGCGGTGGCTTTGTCGACCACGATCCCGTTGCGCAGTTCGCGGGTCAGGCGCTCCAACACGAAGCGCGCGGTCTGGATGTTGGTGCCTTGCTTCTCGAGTCGCGGCTGGCTCCTCATCGCGCCGATCAGCAGGAAGATGACGCCGCCCATCACCACTACCCCGAGGGTCATCGCGACCATCAGCTCGACCAGCGTCATCCCGCTCTCGTCCGTGCGCGCGAGCAACTCCCGACGGCGCCTCACCTCCCCACCACCTTGAAGCGGCGAACCACCGGAAACTGCTCCCACTGCCCGGCAAAGCTTCTGCCCTTGACGGTGAAGACGTGCTTGCCGAGGCCGAGGCGGTGCTTGGGACGGTAGGGCGAGCTGCAGCCCCGCCACTTCTGCCGATCGAGCCGGCAGAAGAAGTCGGTGTTGGGCTGTTCGGTCGTGTCGATGAACTGGAAGATCGGGCGCCGGACGTGCGTCCTGGAGAGAGGAGCCAGGGTGATCCGCGTGATCGGCGCTACGTAGAGGACGTTGCCGATCTTGATCACGGCGGGACTGCCGCCTCCCGCTTTAGGTCGGCCCGAGCCCGAGCCCGGGTCGGTGCTGCCGGTTCCACCGGGTGAAGTCGTGCCCCCGCCCCCGCCGGTCGCGCCGCCTTCCTGTTTTTCTTCCCCGGGCGGCGGAGGGGTCGCGCTCTGCTGCACGTAGGTCACGGAGCCGGCCGAGCAGGCCGAGGTGTCTCCGCTGCCGTTGGTCGCGGTCGCATGGAAGGTGGTCGTCGACCCGGCTTTGACGGTCGCTTTGATGCCGGTGCTTTTGAGTTCGGAGGCCGAGCCGGTGCCCGCCGGAGCGCCCGAGCAGTCGGCGGTCGGGTAGACCTTGATCAGGGTTCCCCCTTCGGCCTGGCCGAGGACGTGGGGTTCGGTCGATTCGTTCGGAGACCCGGGGGTCACCCCGGTCAGCGACGGCGGCGGCGGTCCCAGCTGCAGCTGAGAGGAGTTGCCGACCGAGACGAGGGTCGTGTTGCCGCCGTGGTGGTCGTAGACGTCGTTTTCGGATCCGTTGCCGTCGTCTTCGGTCAGTTTTTCCCTGGTCGTGAAGATCGCATGACTGCCATCCAGGGCCACGGCGGAGAGGTGCGGCGTGAAGACGCCGTTGCCACCTTCCGGGCCCATGGAGATCCAGGCCGGAGCGTTGCCTTCCGTCCACTCGTAGATGTCGAGGTTCACGTCTTCGTCAACAGGGTCGAGCGGCTGCGGCGTGACAAAGAAGACGTGGGAGCCGTCGCCGGAGGAGCCGGCGAAGGTGGAGTCGAATTCCGGGCTCCCGGCCGAGGCGAGTTCGACGCCGGCTCCCTTGCGCTCGTAGACGTCCACCTTTGCGCCGAGGTCGGAGCCCTGGAGGGACTCTTCGGTGCTGAAGAGAACGACGGACCCGTCGGCGGAGGCCCAGTTGAAGGTGGCCGGCAGGTCCGCGCCGCCGGTTGAGATCAACGTGGTCGATCCACCGGTCCGTTCGTAGACGTCGAAGGCGCTGTCTTTGTCGCTCGCGGAAAGTCTTTCGGCGGTCTCGAAGTAGACCGTGGCCCCTTCCCCGGCGGTGCCGGCATAGACCGCATCGTGTTCGCCTTCCCCTTCTTCGCCTTCGCTGCCGGTCGAGACGAGGGCGACGGTCCCGGTGGCGGGAGACCAGCGGTACACGTCCTGCGCTTTGTCGTGGTCTTCCCCGGTCAGCCGCGCCTTGGTCTCGAAGACGACGAAGCCACCTTGCGTGGTCGCTTGGTAGACAGGTGCGCATTCTTCGGCGGTCAGCGGTATCGGGCAGGTTCCGCCGAGGGAGACGAGCTGCGTCGTTTCGGCGCTGAGGTCCCGCTCGTAGATATCGGCTTCGGAGTCTTCGTCGGCGACCACGAGTTGATCGCTGGTTTCGAAGACCACCTTGGCCCCCGCCGGCCCGGAGCCGAGGAAGGTGGCGGGGGCCACCCCCCCGGGGCTGACGAGATCCGGGACTGCTGCGTCCGCTTCTCGCACGTAGACGTCGCTGGAGCCGTCCTGATCGCCTTCCACCAGGCCCTCCGTCGTCGTGAAGAACACGTCGGACCCCGTCTTGGCGGCACCGACGAAGGTGACGGGGAGTTCGGCGTCACCGCAGGGCGCGCAATCCGAAGAGCCACCGGAGAGGAGGGTGGTTTCGCCGTTTTCGGTGTTCCGCTGGTAGACGTCGCGGCTGTGGTCGTGGTCTTCTTCGGCCAATGACTCGGCGGTGCTGAAGAAGACGTAGGTCCCGTCTTCGGAGACGCCGTCGAAGCTGACGTTGTAGGAGTCGTTGCCGCCGGTCGGACCGGTCGAGATCTCGCGGGTGACGAGACTTTCGATGCCGACGGCTCCGTCGTAGAAGCGCTCGTAGACGTCGACGAAGCCGTTGTCGGTGTCGCCCTGCACGAGGTTGCCGGGGCTGGTGAAGAAGACCCGTTCGCCGTCTGCCGAGGCACCCGCGAATTCCGCCGGCGCCGCGGTCGCGGCAGCGGCGAGTCCAAGGGCGCCGAGGACTACGGCGAGCAGAGTGATCGCGACTCGGGACATCAATGGTCTATCGGTAGCTGCGAGGCTCGGCTTGATGCCGATGGCCGGGCCGGCCGAAACGACGAAGGGCGGGCACGAGGCCCGCCCTTCGAACGATCCGGTTGAACTGGCCAGATGGCCTAGGTCAGCCGTTTTTCCAACTTCCGCCGCTGGGGCAGCCGCCGGTTTTTTCGGTGGTGCAGGGGTAACTCAGAACGCCCGTTTTGCTGCGGGTGATCGAGTAGGCGTTGTTGGTCGTTTCCGCGGTGACTTTCACCGTGTAGCCACCTTCGGCGGGCGTTTCGACGGTCAGCGTCGGGGTGCCCGCCAGGGTCGGCTCGATGCCTTCCAGGGCGGCGACGTTGCACGAGGTGTAGGCGCCGGCGTTTTCGGTCGCGCAGGTCTCCATCGCCACCTGGGCGGTGTGAGCCTTCTCCTTGGCCTTTGCGTCGTTCGCCTTGCTCTTCTGGTTGAAGAACGCGGGCAGCGCGATCGCGGCCAGGATTCCGAGGATGAGCATTACGACGAGGAGCTCGATCAGCGTGAAGCCGGCCTCGCTGTCGCCGTTGAGCCGGGCGCCGATCTTGGCCCGGAGATTCTGGATAAACATCAGGTTCCTCCTAGGTTCCTAAACGTTTTGAGCCAGAGCCCCGTCGCGTTGCGGCCACGTGGTGTCTGTCGACCCCGGTGGTAGCCCGGCTGACTCCGAAGGAGTCCCGACGGCTTTGCGCCCCCACCTCACAGCGGGTTTGCCTTTTGCACCGAGGCACTGGCAGATTCATTACCTGCCTCATCGGCACAGGAAGCGATTGCTTGATCCCTGAAATCGATGGTTTATTCGGCCCAGAAATCGTCACCGCGGGCCGGGTTTCTCCCCGGCCCGCGGCTAGCGACCAAGGTCAGCCGTTTTTCCAACTTCCGCCGCTGGGGCAGCCGCCGGTTTTTTCGGTGGTGCAGGGGTAACTCAGAACGCCCGTTTTGCTGCGGGTGATCGAGTAGGCGTTGTTGGTCGTTTCCGCGGTG
>Ga0207704_10000400_pt1 | contig 19733 bp, 20 predicted proteins | sample KBSMisM12_FD_184308 | JGI IMG/M metagenome (GOLD analysis project Ga0207704, IMG submission 184308) | Miscanthus rhizosphere microbial communities from Kellogg Biological Station, Michigan, USA - KBS Miscanthus M1-2 (SPAdes) (version 2) | ecosystem: Host-associated > Plants > Roots >...
GTCCAGCAGCTCCTCCAGGTGCTCGATGGGATCGCGGGTCTTGCGGACCTCGTCGACCTCCTCGCGCGTGCGGTACTTGGCCGGGTCGCTCATGGAGTGGCCGCGGTAGCGGTAGGTCTTCATCTCCAGGATGTACGGCCCCTTGCCGGAGCGGGCGTGCTCGGCCGCCTTGGCTGCGGCGGCGCGCACGGCCAACACGTCCATGCCGTCCACCTCCTCGCCCGGAATCCGGAACGAGGCGCCGCGCTTGTACAGGTGGGTTTCCGACGACGAGCGGTCGACAGCGGTGCCCATGGCGTACTGATTGTTCTCGATGATGTAGACGACCGGCAGGCTCCAGAGCTCGGCCATGTTGAAGCTCTCGTAGACCTGGCCCTGGTTCGCCGCGCCGTCGCCGAAGTAGGTGAAGGCCACCTTCTTGTCGTCGCGGTAGCGGTTGGCCAGCGCCAGGCCGGTCCCCAGGCTGACCTGGGCGCCCACGATGCCGTGGCCGCCGTAGAACGCAGCCTCCGTCGAGAACATGTGCATCGAGCCGCCCTTGCCCTTGGACGAGCCCGTCGCCCGGCCGGTCAGCTCGGCCATCACCGCGCGCGGATCCATGCCGCAGGCCAGCATATGGCCATGCTCGCGGTAGCCGGTGATCACCTGATCGCCCGGCTTCTGCGCCGCCTGCACGCCCACCGCGATGGCTTCCTGGCCGATGTAGAGGTGGCAGAAGCCGCCGATCAGCCCCATGCCGTACAACTGGCCCGCCCGCTCCTCGAAGCGGCGGATCAGCAGCATGTCGCGATAGTACTTGAGTACGTCGTCCTTTTTGGCACCGTCCGCCCCGGGCGGAGCACCGTCCTGGGGTTTGGCGCCGTTGGCTTTTCGCCGACCGGCCGCGCCGGCCTGCTCACGCGCCATGCGTATCTCCGTGAACCTTCGACAAGACCTCTAGAACCCGCAAACCGGGCCTAAGGCTTCATGTGGATCACATAGTCCCTTGGGTCGGCGAAGCCTAGCAGGGAGCGGGCCCTTTCCTCCAAGAGATCGCGCGACAGGCTGGTGTCGCGCAGCAGCCGCGCACGCATTTCCAGGTCCTGGCGCTGGGCGCGCACCTGGGCGAGCTCGCGGGTCCGCGAGATCAGCGCCTCGTCACGCTGGTTGGAGGACAGAAGGCCCCGGTCGCCGATGAACGCGTTCAAGCCGAAATAGACGATCAGCAGGATCAGCAGCACAGTCGGCAGGAACGGGCGAAAATAGGCGAGCACGAAGCGAATCCTCGAACGATTCCCGCCATCTCGCGCCGACATCCTTAATGTCGCGCTAACCTTGTCCGCGCGCCGACGCCTCAGCGCCGGATGGCGGCCCGCCCGGCGTAGACCGCCTGGTCGCCCAGCTCCTCTTCGATGCGCAGCAGCTGGTTGTACTTGGCCGTGCGGTCGGAGCGGGAAAGGGAGCCGGTTTTGATCTGTCCGCAGTTGGTGGCCACCGCCAGGTCGGCGATCGTGGAGTCCTCGGTCTCGCCCGACCGATGGCTCATGACCGCCGTGTAGGAAGCGCGGTGCGCCATGTCGACGGCGTCCAGGGTCTCGCTGAGCGTGCCGATCTGGTTGACCTTCACCAGGATCGAGTTGGCCAGGCCCTTCTCGATACCCATGGAGAGCCGCTGGGTGTTGGTGACGAAGAGGTCGTCGCCGACCAGCTGCATCTTTCCGCCCAGCTTGTCGGTGAGCAGCTTCCAGCCTTGCAGGTCGTCCTCGGCGCAGCCGTCCTCGATGGTGACGATCGGGAACTGGCCGGCCAGGGCGGCGAGGTAGTCCACCATCCCCTGCGGATCGAGCGTCTTGCCCTCGCCCTCCATGACGTACTTGCCGGCCTTGAAGAACTCGCTGGACGCCACGTCCAGGCCCAGCACGAAGTCCTTGCCCGGCTTGAAGCCTGCGGCCCCCGCGGCCGTCATGATGAAGTCCAGCGCCTCGTCGGCCGAGCGCAGGTTGGGCGCGAAGCCGCCCTCGTCGCCGACGTTGGTGTTGTGTCCCGCCTTGGAGAGCTGGGCCTTCAGCGCGTGGAAGATTTCCGCGCCCATCCGCAGCGCCTCGGCGAACGTATCCGCGCCACTGGGCAGGATCATGAACTCCTGGATGTCGATGGGATTGTCCGCGTGGGCGCCGCCGTTGATGATGTTCATCATTGGGGTGGGCAGCGTCCGGGCCGAGACCCCGCCAACGTACTTGTAGAGCGGGAGCGCCGCCGAACTCGCCGCGGCCTTCGCTGTCGCCAGGCTCACGCCCAGGATCGCATTGGCGCCCAGGCGGGCCTTGTTCGGCGTGCCATCCAGCTCGCACAGCAGCCGGTCGATCCGGCGCTGGTCCTCCGCGTCGGATCCCGAAAGCGCGTCATAGATCTCGCCGTTGACCGCGCCGACCGCCGACAGCACGCCCTTGCCGCCGTACCGCGTCTTGTCCCCGTCGCGCTTCTCCACCGCCTCGTGCGCTCCCGTCGAAGCGCCGGACGGCACGGCGGCGCGGCCCATCGCGCCGTCCTCCAGGATCACGTCCACCTCCACCGTCGGATTGCCGCGGCTGTCGAGGATCTGACGGGCGGTGATGTCGACGATTTCGGTCATGGCTCTCCCCAGGAAGTGGGCGAGCCTTAGCCCAAGCCGCCGCGCCGCCGCAACGGCGCGTCGCTCAGGCCACCCGGAACTTCGGCGGCGGCAAGGTGAGTTTCGTGTCCCCGACCTTCTCGCCGCGGAAGAACCTCACCAGCGCGTCCTGCACGCCCGGATGGGCTTCGAAGACGTTGTGGCCCGAGTTCTCGACCAGGATCTGCGACTTGTTCTGGAACTGCGCCGCCACTTCGGCCTGCTCGGCCAGGACGGTGCGCCCGTCCAGGGATCCGGCGACCAGCAGGCTGCGGTTGAGGATCTTGAAGGGCTTGCGGAAGCCTTCGCCCAGGTCGACGCCCGGGACGACGCCCAGCAGGTGCGGCATCGGGAAGTTCAGCGCATCGCCGATCACCGCGGTCTTCGCCTCCTCCTGGATCATCGCCAGTTTCTTCGGAGAGATCCCCGACGCCAGGTCCATGGTCTCCGGCATTCCGCCCACGCCGAGGAGGCCGGCCATCTGGCCGACGAAGCCGCCGAACATGTCGGTCTTGCCGGCGTCCAGCGCCATGTAGATGCGCGGCAGCATCCCGAGGGTGTCGGGATTGGCGGCCAGAGAGCCCGCCAGCATCTGCACGGCGAAGCCCCCGACCCGCACCTCCACCGGCGCGCCCACGCCCAGCCGGACCATGACGCGGGCGGGATCGGCCTCCAGCTTCGTGTGCACGCGGCGCATCAGCGCCAGCAGGTCCGGCACGGCGGCGCGTGCGGCGGGGTCGGCGCCCATCAGGCGGTCGACCTCACGCAGGTAGACGTCCCAGCGGGCCGGGCGCTTCACCGTCTGGTCCTGGCCCTCCAGGCTGGCCAGCGCGGCGCGCTCGACCTTCTCGCCGTGCCGGCGCAGCACCGCCAGGCCCAGGTGCGAGCCATAGCTGATGCCCCAGATGTGCATCTTCGCCGCGCCGAGGTGCTGGCGCAGGTCATCGACGTCGTCGGCGCTCTCGTTGGTGTTGTAGCCGCGCATCGCCACCCCGGCCTTGGTCCAGTCGGCGAAGGCGCGGGCGTATTCGGCCCGGATATGGGTGGTCAGGCCTTCGCGGGTGAACGCCGGCGGCGGGCCGGCCGGCCGGGGTCGCGGCGGGATGTGGTTGGACAGGCCCGTGCCCCGTTGGTCGAAGGCGATGACGTCGGAGACCTCGCGAAGCGCCATGAAGATCGGAAACCGCGCGCCGCCGGCCGCGCCGCTGCCCGTGCCGCCCGGCCCGCCCGCCAGGTAGATGATGGGCGGTCCGGGCTTCGACGCCGTCGAGGCGAACCGGACGTAGCTGAGCCTGATCCGGCGCGAGGCGGGGTCGCGCCGGTCCTCCGGGACCTCGAAGAAGCCACGCTCGGCGTCGGTCTCCTCGCCCTTGGCGCTCTTGAACTTGAAGGGGCCCGCCAAGGCCTGCGCGAAGGCGGCGGCGGGAAGCATGAGGCCGGCGGCGGCCAGCACGTTGCGGCGATGGAGCGTCATGCCGGCCAGCAGGCCCGATCCGGCTCTCTCGCGCCGCGCCCGCTCGGTCAACGGCGCGGCTCGGTCGGTGAACAGACAGGCGCCTCGGCGAATGGCGCCCTAAGCTTGGCGCATGTGGCGGATCCTGCTCCTGGCGAGCCTGCTCGTCTTCGGCGCCCCGGCGGCCCCGGCGGGCGCGCCCCTGGTCGGCGCATGGGAGGTCTGCGACGGCGCGATGGACGCCGGAGCGCCGAGTCTCAGCCACTGCCGTCCCCTGACCGGGATCATCGACCCCCAGGGCCGCGAACTCTGGTTGCGCGCGCCGGTGCGGGCAAAGACCTCGCGCGAGCCCGCGCCGTCGGCGCTCTACATCTTCGGCGCCGCCTCGTCGCAGGCCTGGTTCAACGGCGTCAGCCTGGGCGCCAACGGCGTTCCCGCCGCGGCCGCCACCGCCGAGCGGCCGGGCCTCTACGAGGCCGAGTTCCCGATCCCGCCCGCGCTTTGGCGTCCCGATCGCCAGGACCTGGTCGTCCACATGTCCGCCTTCCACGTCGGGATGCGGTTCGACCATCCGGTCGGCGGCATCGGCATCGGCCGGTATCCGCAGCCCTCGCGCCTGCCCCAGATCGCCATCACGTTCGCCGCCGCCGGCGGCCTGTTCGCGGCTTTCTTCGGTTTCGGAGCCGTCTACGCCATGCGCCGCACGGGCTCGAGCCTGATGCTCGCGGCGATGGCCGGCGTGGCGGCCCTGCAAGCGGCGGTCGAGAATTACCGCACCCTCTTCAACTACCCCTACCCGCTCCACGTCTGGAGGGTGAACGCGATCTGGGCGCTATCGGCGAGCTTCGCGATGCTGCTCACCGCCTTCGCCGCCTCACGGTTCCTGCCGCGCCGCCGGGCTGTCCTGCTCGGCGCGGCCGCGATCACCCTGCCCGCGACCTACCTGCTGCCAGGGTTCGACGTGAAGAGCGGCGTGGCCCTGATGACCGGAGTCGGCCTGGCCGGCGTCGCCGCCGCGGTCGGCATCGGCGACCGGCGCGCCGGCGCCCGCCCGGTCTTCGCCTACCTGGTCGCGTTCCTCGCCGCAGGGCTGGTCTCGCCCTACTGGCTGCTCGACGTCTCGTTCTTCGTGCTGGCGGCCAGCCTGACGCTGCCGCTGCTGGTGGCCGAGGTCCTGCGCCTCGGACGCGAGGACCGCGACCGCGAGGCCGCCCTCACCCGCGCCGCCAGCCGACCCGACCGGCTGACCGTCGCCACAGGCAAGGGTGTCGTCCTCACCCCGCTCAAGGACATCGTCGCCATCCTGGGCGCCGACGACTACGCCGAGCTGCGGCTCGCCGGCGGCCGCAGCCTCCTGCACGCCGCGCGCCTGGAGCGCCTGGAGACCCAGCTGCCGCCCAGCTTCGTGCGCATCCATCGCTCGGCCATCGCCAATCTCGCCCATGTGGCACGCCTGGAGCGCGAAGGGGCCTCCTGGCGGCTTCACATGACCGAAGGCCTGCTCCTCCCGGTCAGCCGTTCCCGCCTCCCGGCTCTGCGCGACGCGCTGGATCAGGCGGCCGTCCCCTTGCGCGCCACCGCCTGACCGCTTAGCCGGGTCCCACCGGAGGACCCATGCTGACCATCGAACGCCAGAACGCCGTCGCCATCGTCACGCTCAATCGCCCCGAGGCGATGAACGCACTCTCCCGCCAGCTGCGCGTCGACCTGCGCCAGGCGATGCTTGAGCTCGACGCCGACGCCTCGGTGAAGGTCATCGTGCTGACCGGCGCGGGCGAACGCGCCTTCACCGCCGGCCTCGACCTCAAGGAGCTCTCCACCGACCCGCTGGGCATGGGCGCAGCCAACGCTGTCGACCCGGCGGTTAATCCCGCCCGCGCCGTGCTGGCCTGCTCCAAGCCGATCATCGGCGCGATCAACGGCGTGGCGATCACCGGCGGCTTCGAGGTGGCGCTGGCTTGCGACGTGCTGATCTGCTCGACAAACGCCCGGTTCGCCGACACCCACGCCCGGGTGGGCATCACCCCTGCCTGGGGCCTGTCTCAGAAGCTGTCGCGCGCCATCGGCCCCTACCGCGCCAAGGAACTGTCGCTGACCGGCAACTTCCTCTCGGCCCAGCAGGCCTACGACTGGGGCCTGGTGAACCGCGTGGTCGAGCCGGCCGAACTCATGCCCGCCGCCCTGAAACTGGCCCACGAGATGGCCAGCATCGAGGCCGACATGCTGGTCACCTACAAGGCGATGATCGACGACGGCTACGACCTCAGCATGGGCGAGGGCCTGAAACTCGAGCACGAACGCTCGCTGGCCCACAACGCCCAGGTCACCCCCGACATGGTCGCCCAGCGGCGCGAAGGCGTGCAGGCGCGCGGCCGCAGCCAGTAGGCGCTACGAGCAGCCCTCGATCAGTTCGATCGACCGGCTGCCGGCCCGGATCCAGGTCACGCGACCATGGTCGTCAGTCTCATAGAGGATGCCGCGCCGACCGCCCGGCTCCCAGAACGTCAGGTCGTGCGCCGGCTCCTCCAGATAGGCGGCCGTGGCGACCTTTAGCGCAGGTCCATAGGCCTGCCGCACCTCGGCCTCGCGGGACCCGAGGCCCAGCCCGCGATCGGTACGCACGCGGCTCGGTTCGCGAACCCCGATCATCGTGATCACGCCGCGCTCGGCCATCGCATAGACGCCGGGCTGCCCTCGCACCTTGTCGATGCGGCACTCGAAGGTGTCGACGCCGTCGTCCTTGGCGATCCGGACGCCCGCCGTCTTCGCCGCGGCCCGTTCGCTCATCCCAATCCGGATGGGTCCGAAACCCTGCGGCGTCAGCACGGGCGCTGGCGCCGCGGCCACGGCGGTCGCCAGCAGGCAACAGGCGATGGTGAAGTCGGAGGCGCGCATGCCGCCAGCCTAGCGTCAGGCCCGCCACGCCTCCACCACCTGGGCGGTGTCGTAGAACTCCTTGAAGCGCGTGATCTTGCCGCCCTTCACGGTGAAGAGGTGGACCCAGGCGTAGTCCATGGGATGGCCGTTGTTCTTCAGGGTCAGGCCGATGTGGCCTTCCACGACCACGTTGTCGCCCGATGGGTAGAAGGCCTGCGGCTCGAAGAGGCTGATCTCTTCGGTCCCGCCCATCGCCTGGAAGAACTCCAGCGCCCCTTGCGGCCCGCGCCGCGCGCCGAATGTCGGATAGTCGCCGGCACGGCCCTCGACCTCCCAGGCCACGTCGTCGCTCAGCCGCCCCAGGATCGCGGGAATGTCCCCACGCCCGAACGCGCCATAGACATCCTGCACCACGCTCAAGGCATCATCCGCCATTGCCGCCTCCGGAATCAGAAACGCCGGCCGCGGATGCGACCGGCGTGAATGATACGTCGGAGCCTCGCGTTTGGACGCGGAGCTAGTCTTCCTTCGGCGTCAGGACCTGGCGGCCCTTGTACATGCCGGTCTTCAGGTCGACGTGGTGCGGACGCTTCAGTTCGCCCGTCTCCTTGTCCTCGACAAAGGAGTTGGCGCCGAGCGCATGGTGCGAACGACGCATATTCCGCCGCGAGGGCGAGGTTTTGCGTTTGGGAACAGCCATCGGAGGATCTCGCGGGCGTGAAATTGAAGCCGGCGAAGCAGGGTCCGCCGACGTGAGCGCGGGCTTATGCATGAAAGGGTGGCCGCGATCAAGCGGAGCCGATAGCTTACGTTGTACAGCAAACACGGAATCCCGCCATGCGACAGGACCTGATCTTCGCACCGATGGGCGCCCTCGCCCTGCTGACCCTGTTCGTGCTGACCTTCGTGCCCATCCGTCGCTTCCAGTCCGGGTTCGCCGGCCAGACCAGCGCCGACGACTACAAGTTCGGCGAATCAGCCAGGGTCCCGGGCAGCGTCTCGATCCCCAACCGCAACTACATGAGCCTGTTGGAGGGCCCGCTTCTCTTCTACGTCGCCAGCCTGATGTACTTTGTCGCGGGGCGCGTCGACCAGACCGTGCTCAGCCTGGCCTGGGCCTATGTCGGTCTACGCTTCGTCCATTCGGCGATCCACATGACCTACAACAAGGTCCTGCACCGCCTGGTCCCGTTCGCCCTGTCGAGTGTGCTCCTGACCGCCTACTGGATCGTCTTCTTCCTCAAGGGCTCGCACTGACGGCGCCGCGCTGGCCACGAGACCGGCGCAGGCCAAGTCCGATCAGTCCCAAGCCGCCGATCACGTAGAGCCAGGTGTTTGGCTCCGGCGCGGCCGAGGGTCCCACGACCGTGATGTCGCCGTCGAGGAAGCCGTTGATGAAGCCGGGCGTGCGGGTGGAGTTGAACGAGAAATGCAGGGTCGGGTTGTCCGGCCCGATGTAGCTCTGCTCGTCCCCCACGATGAACTGCAGGAATTTGCCCGCGGCGCTGTGGGGAGGGCTGGAGTAATCGACGTCGAGCGGCACGATGAAATCGTCCACCTTCCACCCGAAGGGCAGATTCACCTCGCTGACCGCGTCGAAGGGCGTCTCCAAGCTGAACAGGGCCAGGTCCGAGCCGTCCTCCCAGGTGAGGTCGTAGTCGTACTCCCAGCCCTCGTCGGAGCTCAGCAACTTGTGGTGCTCGATAACCTTGATCTTCGAGCCTCCGGGTGCAGGCGGGATAATCGGCAGGGCGTTGTAGGTGACCTTCAGCTCTTCCTTGTCCTGGGTCGAAAGCGATGTGGTCTCCGGCGTGCCGGGCGGCGGGCTCTTGTAGTACATGATGGCCGACGCATTCGTGTGGTCGTCGGCCAATCCCAGAAGATGCCCGAACTCGTGGCCGGCGAGGCTGGTGTACTTGTCGCCGGTCGTCGAGGGATCGGCCGTGATGACGATCTTGTCGACCATGGAATTCAACGACGTGTCGTGAGCTCCAGGATTGGCGATGGTCGTCAGTCCGTCGGCGCCCTTGCTGGCTGGGGCCGGGGAAAACGTCAGCGGGATCCCCGGCTTGTCTGCAGGCTTGAACCCCTCGTGGACCACGATCGAGATGTTGCTGTCCTTGAGCGGCGGCAGGTCCTTCCAGAGGTTGATGCCCTTGATCACCGCGTCAGACCGGCCCCCGGTCAGGGTGCCATCGGGCGCAACCCAGATGTCGATCGTCGAGCCCTTGCTCCATCGCCAAACGCCCGCAGCGTCCTTGAACGTGATCGGAGTCGCAACGGCCGGCGTCGACGCGACGACCGCGATCGCCAGAAGGAGGGCTCCAAATCGCGAGTTGTCGAAAGACATTTCGTCCCTCCTGGCAAGGGTGAAGCGCCCGCACACGTGCGTCCCAATCCTGGCGTGTGTCAACAACCCGACACAATTGAAACGGGTGAGATACAATTCAGCCGGCCTGCGCCTTCGACAACCGCTTCGGCGCCACGTGCGTCCAGGCGAGCCGCAGGATCAGCGCCAGGGCGTCCTCGTCCAGAGCGCCCAGCTGCAGATAGGTCCAGCCGTGGTGGCCGTAGGTCTCGGTGGGCGTGACCGCGCCCTCGTGGGCCGCAGCCATGTTCAGTTGGTCGTCGCGGTCCAGCTTCACGACCGCCACGTCGTCCCAGCCCAGCGAGGTGAAGAGGGCAGCGTTGCCGGTCACGCCCAGCATCGCGAAGATTCGGGTTTCCACGCGGAACGCCGGACGTTTGCGGTGGACGTCTTCATAGGCCTGCGGCAGGGCCAGCGCGAGACGACGGAGATCGGCGGGGGTCGCCATCGGCGCTAGTGGTACGGCAGCTCGCCGTAACCGCGCGCCATGGCCGCCGCGAAGGCCGGCAGCGCGGCGAAGAGGACTAGCTCGATCCACAGGAACCGGCGTACGCCCGCCACCTCGGCGTCGGTCGGCGCCACGCCGCTCCGCCGCCACAGGATGTAGGCGATGGTCGGCGGGATCGACAGCAGGCCGATCAGCACGAAGGTCCCGACCTTGGCGTGGAAGAAGACGTTGTGGGCGTAGTAGGCCCAACCCTTGGCCGCGAAGACGGCGCGGGCGAACCCAACCACCAGGATCAGCCCCGCGACGGCCCCGTACATCAGGTCGATGCGCCCGACCCGCGTGACGGTCGCGATGTCCACGCCCTTGCGCACCAGCACCAGCTCGGCGAACAGCACCCCGAACAGGGCGAACACCAGCACGTGGTGGGCGATCGCCAGCCAAAGATCGAGCATCGGCGTCTCCCCTGCGGACGCCGCCGAGGAACCCATCTCGGACCGGCGCCGTCAAGCTCGACGACGTTGGACCGATCTCTGTGGACGAGGCAGGACCCTTGCGATCCGGCGAAGACTAGCCGGCGGGCGTGGCCCCCCCTCCCGTACGCCACATCGTGGACAGGTCCTGACCGCCCCGCTCCTGGGGATGGGGCTCCGCCCTGGCGGGAGCCGCCTGTTCCCAGCGCGCCTTCGCCGCTGTGAGCAGGGCCAGGAGTTCGTCGGTCCTTATGGGCAATCCACCCGGAAGGCTGATGTCGGCGCCGGTCATGCGCCGGACCGCCGCTGAGGTGCGCACTGACTCCTTGCCTTCGGTGGTCAGGTCGAGCACGACGCTGGTCGTCCGGCGGAGCTTCCAGGTCCGGATGCCGTCGATGTCCCGCCAGGCGATCTCGAACGGGTGAGCGGTAAGGCTTGCCAGCCGCAGTCCGTCAGGTGCGATCTCGAGCCGATCCGGTCGGGCCAGCTTCGCGAGCCCCAAGAACACGCCCGCGCAGCAACCTGTGAAGCCCAGCAAGCCCCGCACGAGCCTGACATCCGTTGCGTCGGGGGCCGCCATGAACTCGAAGAGGATCGGTGTCGCGAGGAGGCAGACCGCCACGATCACCGCCAATTTCCACCGGCTCTGGGTCAGCACGACCGGCGGGGCTTCCAGTGTTCCGTCCAAAGCAACTACTCCACGCGTTGTACTGTACGCGGAGGCATACGCCCTGTTGAGTAACCGGCGGGTGAACCTACACGAGGCGGCTGCGGTTGCGGGCCGCGCCGATGAAGCTGGCGAACAGCGGGTGCGGGTCGAACGGGCGGCTCTTCAGCTCCGGGTGGAACTGCACGCCCACGAACCACGGATGGTCCTCGCGCTCGCACAGTTCGGGCAGCACGCCGTCGGGCGACAGGCCGGTGAATTTCAGCCCCGCCTTCTCGATGGCGTCCTTGTAGGCGATGTTGACCTCGTAGCGGTGGCGGTGGCGCTCGCTGATCGCCTGGGTCCCGTAGATCTCGGCGACCTTGCTGCCCTTGGCCAGGACGGCGTCGTAGGCGCCGCAGCGCATGGTGCCGCCCAGTTCGCCGCCCTCGGCACGGACTTCCTTCTCGTTGCCGCGCACCCACTCGGTCATCAGGCCGACGATCGGCTCTGACGTCGGGCCGAACTCGGTGGACGAGGCGTTGCGGATGCCGGCCAGGCTGCGGGCCGTCTCGATCATCGCCATCTGCATGCCGAAACAGATGCCGAAATAGGGGATCTCGTGCTCCCGGGCGAACCCGACCGCGCGGATCATCCCCTCCGAGCCACGCTCACCGAAGGCGCCGGGCACCAGCACGCCGTGGACGTTGGTGAGCCGCTCGGCGATCAGCGCCTCTTCCTTCTCGAACGCGGTGCCTTCGATCCAGTCCAGCTTGACCCGGACGTTGTTGGCCACACCGCCGTGGGTGAGCGCCTCGATCAGCGACTTGTAGGCGTCGGTCAGGGCCGTGTACTTGCCGACGATCGCGATGTTCACCTCGCCGTCGGGGTGGCTCAGGGTGTGCGAGATCTGCTCCCACCGGGAAAGGTCCGGCGCCGGCGCGGTGTCCTTCAGGCCGAAGACGTCCAGCACCTCGGAGTCCAGGCCTTGAGCGTGGTAGTCCAGCGGCACGGCGTAGATGTTGGGCGAGTCCATCGCCTGGATGACGGCGCTCGGCCGCACGTTGCAGAACAGGCCCAGCTTCTTCCGCTCGCCCTCGGGGATCGGCATCTCGCAGCGGCAGAGCAAGATGTCCGGCTGGATGCCGATCGAGCGCAGCTCCTTCACCGAGTGCTGGGTGGGCTTGGTCTTCATCTCGCCCGCCGTCTTGATGAACGGCAGCAGCGTCAGGTGGATGAAGCACGCGTGGCCGCGAGGCAGTTCCTGGCCCAGCTGGCGGATCGCCTCGAAGAACGGCAGGCCCTCGATGTCGCCGACGGTGCCTCCCACCTCGACCAGCACGAAGTCGACGCCCTCGCCGGGGTCGCTCAGCACGAAATCTTTGATCTCGCCGGTGACATGCGGGATCACCTGCACCGTGGCCCCGAGGTAGTCGCCGCGGCGCTCCTTCTCGATGATCTTCTTGTAGATCTGGCCGGTGGTGATGTTGTCGGCCTTGGTGGCGTTCACCCCGGTGAACCGCTCGTAGTGGCCGAGGTCGAGGTCGGTCTCCGCCCCGTCGTCGGTGACGAACACCTCGCCGTGCTGATACGGGCTCATCGTCCCCGGATCGACGTTGAGATAGGGGTCCAGCTTTCTCAAGCGGACGCGGTAGCCGCGGGCCTGCAATAGGGCGCCAAGCGCGGCGGACGCGAGACCTTTACCCAATGAGGAGACCACGCCGCCGGTGATGAAGATGTACCGGGCCATGGGCGTTCAGAGTAGCAACGATTCGCGCCGCCGATACGGCGAAATTGAACCGCGGCCGTTTTCCTGTGGGCGGACTACTTGCTGGCCGGCGCCGGTTGCGGCGCGGGCTGCGGAGCCCCGCTGAGGAACGGGTTGTTGACGGCCGGCGCCGGCGCCTGAAGCGGCGAAGCCGCGCCGCCCGCCGGGCCGGGCTGGGCCGTGCCCGCCGGCGGCTGGGCCGGCTTCTCGGGCTGCAGGGCGGCCGGATTGAGCGAATCGATCTTCAGCCGGTCGACGACCGAGGACGCGCCCTTCTCCCGACCCGTCAGGATGGTCAGCAGCAGGCTGATCGAGAAGAACAGCGCCGCCAGGATCCAGGTCGTCCGGGTGAGCAAGTCGCCGGCGCCGCGCACCGACATCATGCCCGACGGGCTGCCCCCGCCGACGAAACCGCCACCTTCAGAGCGCTGCAGCAGCACCACGCCGATCAGGATGATGCTGACGACGATCTGGGCGGCGAGGAGGAGGCCGATAAGCATGGGCGGTCAGGTCTCTCGAAACTCGGGTGCGCCCGGGCGGTCACACCGCGGGCGAAAAGCAGCGGGGGCTCTACCACCGCGCCCGCGCCAAGGCCATAGCTAGGGCGTCGCAGCCGGCATGCAAGCTTCGCCCGAGTGTCATGAGTAGTCCCCTCCTCGCCCTGCCCATCCTCGAGACCGAACGCCTTCGCCTGACGCCCCTGGCCGAGACCGATGCGGGCCACATCTTCCCTCTGATGCGCGACGCCGAGGTCATGGCCTTCTGGGATATGCCTGAGACCGATGACCCCGACCTGATCGACGCGATTGTCGCCGGGCAGGTGGAGGAGATGGCCACCGGCGCCGCCTGCTACTGGGCCATGCGCACGATCGAGGGCGACCAGTTCGTGGGCGTCTGTGACCTCTCCGAGATCGACCGGCGCCACAAGCGCGCCGAGGTCGGTTTCATGCTGGGTCGCGACGCCTGGGGCCGAGGCTATGCACTGGAGGCGATGCAGGCGGTGCTGGCCTATGCCGCCTCCAGCGGGCTTCGCCGCCTCGTCGCGCGCACCCACCTCGGCAACCGCCGCTCCGACAGTCTCCTCGAGAAGCTCGGCTTCCAGGAGGAGGGCCTGCTGCGCGGCCACGTCCTGCGCGAGGGCGACCGCCGCGACTGCCGGCTGTTCGGTCTTTTGCTCTAGGGCGCCGCATCCCATTTTGGGCGAATGGACAATCCGATCCGCATCCAGGGCTTTGACCACATCGTCCTGCGCATCGCCGACAAGTCGGCCACGCTGGCCTTCTACGAAGGCGTCTTGGGCCTGAAGGTCGACCGCGACCGTCCCGACCTTGGCCTGACGCACATCCGCGCCGGCGCGCAGATGATCGACCTGGTGACCGTGGACGGCGTCATCGGCCGGCTGGGCGGCGCGGGCCCGGCCGTAGAGGGGCGCAACCTCGACCACTTCGCGCTGCACATCGAGCCCTTCGACGAGGCCGCCATCCGCGCGCACCTGGCGGCCAAGGGCGTCGACATCGTCGAGGAAGGCGAACGCTACGGGGCGGGCGGCGACGGCTACTCGCTCTACATCCGCGACCCGGAAGGCAACACCGTCGAGCTGAAAGGCCCGCCTAGATCGCCCGGATGATCGCCAGGAAGTCGTCGGCCTTCAGCGACGCGCCGCCGACCAGTGCGCCTCCGACCTCGTCGGCATGCAGGATTTCCGCGGCGTTGGAAGGCTTCACCGAGCCGCCGTAGAGAATCGGCGCCACGTCCGCCGCCGCCCCGAACATCTCGTTGAGCGTGGCGCGGATCGCCCGGTGCATCTCCTGGATCTCGGCCGTCGTCGGGGTGAGCCCCGTACCGATCGCCCAGACCGGTTCATAGGCCACTGAAAACGCCTGTCCTGCCAAGTCCTGCGGCAAAGAGCCCCGCACCTGCTTGGTCACGAGGCTCAAGGCCTCGCCCGCTTGGCGCTGCGCGAGCGTCTCGCCGACGCACACGATAGGCTCCAGGCCGGCGCCCAGCGCCGCTTGGACCTTTCTCGAAACCAGCGCGTCGGTTTCGCCATAACCCTCCCGCCGCTCGGAGTGGCCCAGGATCACCAGGCTCGCGCCGGCGTCGGCCAACATTCCGGCCGACACGTCGCCGGTGAACGCGCCATTCTCCTCGGCGCGGGCGTCCTGGCCGCCCACCAACACTGGCGTCCCGACCAGGACCCGGCTCATTCGCTCGACCAGTGTCGCCGGCGGACAAAGCGCCACGCGCGCCGGACCCGCGTCCATTCCGGCGGCCACCGCGCACGCCTCCTCCAGCGATGCGGCCAAGCCGTTCATCTTCCAGTTTCCGGCGATCAGAGGGACGGGAGCGGTCACGGGAGGCCTCGCGCAAGACGTTCCGGCGCGGTTAAGCCAAGCCGTCGATCATGTCACGTGCTTGCGGGGCGTCGCCGCCCTCCACTATACCGGCGCCCACGCCTGCGGCCGCACGCCGGGGCTGCTGAAAGGGACTCTATGATCGCCTCCATTCGCAAGTTCGCGAAATCCTGGGTCGCCACCCTGCTTTTCGGGCTGCTGATCGTCAGCTTCGTGGTCTTCGGCATTGGCAATCGCACCGCCTTCCAGCAGCACATCAGCAACGCGGTGATCACCGCCGGAGACCGCCAGGTTTCGCCCGCCGCCTACAAGTCCGAGTTCGACCGCTTCAAGGCCCGCGTCGAGCAGCAGGTCGGCCAGCAGATCACCACTGAAGTGGCCGCCGCCAACGGCCTCGACGGCGAGGTGCTGCGCGGCATGGCGACGAACGAGGCGTTCTCCGCGATGGTCAGCAAGATCGGCATCCGTCCGTCGGACAAGCTGATCGCCGCCGAGATCCAGAAGATGCCGGTCTTCTTCGACCAGGTCTCCGGCCGCTTCGACGAAAAGGCCTTCAAGCAGAAGCTGGCCGAGAACGGCATGACGCCCACGGTGTTCGATGGGCGACTGCGCGATGATCTGACCCAGCGCCATGTGGGCTCGGGCCTGGTGGGCGGCCTGCGCTCGCCGCGCGCCTTCGCCGCCCTGGCCGCGCTCTACATGAGCGAGACCCGCGACCTCGGCTACTTCGTCATCGAGCCCGGCAGCGTGCCGCAGCCGGCCCCGCCCACCGACGCGCAGCTGACCACCTTCATGCAGGAGAACGCCCAGCGCCTGACGCGGCCGGAAACCCGCACCCTGACCGTGGTGCGCTTCTCGCCGGCCCTGGTCGCCGCCAACCTGCCGGTCGATCAGGCCGAGGTGAAGAAGCGCTTCGACTTCCGCAAGGACACGCTGTCCACGCCCGAGGCGCGGACCGTCATCCAGATCCCCATCAAGGACGCCGCCGGCGCGGCGGGCGTCGCCCAGCGCCTGGCGAAGGGTGACGATCCCGCCGCCATCGCCAAGTCCGTCGGCGCGGAGGAGATCACCTACGAGAACAAGCCGCAGAGCGCGATCCCGGACAAGAAGATCGCCCAGGCCGCCTTCGCCACGCCGGCCGGCCAGGTGGCCACGGTGAAGGGCGATCTCGGCTCGGCGGTCATCAAGGTGACGGCCATCACGCCCGGCAAGGCCGTGACGCTGGAGGATGTCCGCCCGGCGATCGAGGCCGAGATCCGCAAGGACGCCGCCGCCGAGAAGGTCTACGCGCTCACCCAGGCCTTCGACGACGCCAAGGGAACCGGCGCCAACCTGGCCCAGGCCGCCGCCAAGGCCGGCGTCCCCGCCATCACCATCGGCCCGATGACCCAGCAGGGGCGCGACGCCCAGGGCCAGCCCGTGCCCGGCCTGACCCAGAAGCTGATGGAGACCGCCTGGGCCTTGCCGGCCGGCGGCGAGAGCGAGGTCGAGGACGCCGGCAACGGCGAATACTTCGCGGTCCGCGTGGAGAAGATCACGCCGCCGTCGATGCCGGCCCTGGCCGAGGTGCGTCCGATGCTGGAGAAGGCCTGGACCCAGCGCGAACTGGCCAGCCGCATGCAGGCCAAGGCCGACGAGCTGGCCGCCCGCGTCCGCAAGGGCGAGAGCCTGGATGCCGTCGCCTCGTCCGCCGGCGTCGCCGCCAGCCACATGCCGGGCATCGACAAGCCGAGCCTGCAGAAGAACACGACGCTCAGCCAGGACATGGCGGCAAAACTCTTCACCGCGAAGCCCGGCGACGTCTTCACCGCGCCCTTCACCCACTTCGCCTTCGTGGTCGGCAAGCTGGAAGGGGTGCACGCCGGCGACGCCACGGCGCTGGGCTCCACGGTCCAGCAGATCCGGCCGCAGATGAGCGCCGCCTATGTTCGCGAAATCCGCGAAGCCGCGCAGATCTATGCGCGCCAGAAGGTCAAGGTGACGATGGACGCCAACAAGGCCCGCGAGGCGATCGGCCTCGAGCCGATCGACCCGAAGGCGGCGGTCAAGCCCGGCGCCAAGGCCACCGGCAAGCCCGGCCTGGCCAAATGAGCATCGAGCCTGAGTATGCGGCCTTCGAGAGGGCATACCAGGCCGGCGCGCCGCAGCTCGTCTGGACGCGCCTGATCGACGACCTGGAGACGCCGGTCTCGGCCTATCTGAAGATCGGCCACGGTCGGCCCTACGCCTTCCTGTTCGAGAGCGTCGAGGGCGGCGCCTGGCGCGGGCGGTATTCGATCATCACGCTCAATCCCGACCTCGTCTGGCGCTGCCGCGGCGACAAGGCCGAGATCGCCGAGGGCGATGACATCGCCGCCGGCCGCTTCACGCCCCAGCCGGGCGGTGCGCTGGACAGCTTGCGCGACCTCGTTGCGTCCTCGCGCATCGAACTGCCGGCCGGCCTGCCGCCGCCGTCGGCCGGCATCTATGGCGCCATCGGCTACGACATGATCCGGCTGGTCGAGCGCTTGCCCGACGTCAATCCCGATCCGCTGGACCTGCCCGACGGCGTGATGACGCGGCCCTCCATCGTGGCGATCTTCGATTCCATCGCCCAGGAGATCACGCTGGCGACGCCCGTGCGCCCGAACGGCGTCTCCGCCAAGGAAGCCTATGCGGCGGCCATCGAGCGCATCCAGGCGGTGCGGCGCGACAGCCAGGTTCCTGCGCCCCAGCTCATCGGCAACGGCGAGGCCGAGCCCGACGCCTTCACCTCCCCGGTCAGCCGCGAGCGCTATTGCGAGATCGTCGAGAAGGCCAAGGACTACATCCGCGCCGGCGACATCTTCCAGGTGGTGCCCAGCCACCGCCTCCGCAGCCCCTTCACCCGCGACCCGTTCGCCCTGTACCGCTCGCTGCGGCGGACCAATCCCTCGCCGTTCCTGTTCTATCTGAACTTCGGCGACTTCCAGCTCGCGGGCTCCTCGCCCGAGATCCTGGTCCGCCTGCGCGACGGCAAGATCACCATCCGCCCCATCGCCGGCACCCGGCCGCGCGGGGCTACGCCCGAGGAGGACGCCGCGCTCGAGGCCGAGTTGATCGCCGACCCCAAGGAGCACGCCGAGCACCTGATGCTGCTGGACCTCGGCCGCAACGACGTGGGCCGCGTCGCCATGCTGAAGGAGCGCGGCGCCAACGAGCCGCCGCCGACGCCGGGCGTGCGCCGCCAGCCCCGCGTGCGCGTCACCGACAGCTTCTTCGTCGAGCGCTACAGCCACGTGATGCACCTGGTCTCCAACGTCGAGGGCGACGCGCCCGACGGGCTCGACCCCGTTGATGTGGTCATGGCCGCCCTGCCCGCGGGCACGCTCTCCGGGGCGCCCAAGGTCCGCGCCATGGAGATCATCGACGAACTGGAGATCGAGAAGCGCGGCGTGGGCTACGCCGGTGGCGTCGGCTATTTCGGCGCAGACGGCTCGGTCGACACCTGCATCGTCCTGCGCACGGCGCTCTTCAAGGACGGCGTCATGTACGTCCAGGCAGGCGGCGGGGTCGTAGCCGACAGCGACCCCAACGCCGAATACGACGAAACCCTGCACAAGGCCCGAGCGCTCCGCCGCGCCGCCGAGGAAAGCTGGCGGTTCGTCTAGAGCGTGAAGTCGCCGCTCACCAGACTGGTGACGCCCGTCAGGTTCAAGGTGAAGTCCGCGACGCCGTCGCCGTTCGTGTCGCCCGACAGCGCCGCGCTGGATCCGCTGACGACAAAGCGCAGCTCGCCGGCGACATTGCTGAACGCAGCCGTCCCGATGAAGGTGAAGGCCTGGTCGCCGGCCAGGGTGCTGTTCGCATCGACGCCGGAGAGATCGATGACGTCGCCCTGGACGTGGTTGAAGTCGCTGATCGTACCGCCGCTCAGCGTCGCGTCCCCAAAGACGAAGCGGTCGGCGCCCAGGCCGCCGGTCAGGGTGTCGAGTCCGCCGCCGCTCACCAGGGTGTCATTGCCCGCCTGCCCGTTCAGCGCGTTGCTGGCCGCGTTGCCGGTGATCAGGTTGGCGTCGCCATTGCCGGTCCCGTTCAGCGCGACCGCCCCGGTCAGGGTCAGGTTCTCGACATTGGCGCTCAGCGTATAGGTCACCGAGCTCTGGACGGTGTCCGTCCCCTCGCCAGGGTTCTCCGTCACGACGTCGGCGGTCTTGTCGACCACATAGGTGTCGTTGCCGGCGCCGCCGATCATCACGTCCGACCCGGCGCCGCCGGTCAGGCTGTCGTCGCCGGCCAGCCCCGTCAGCACGTTGCCGACCGAGCTGCCGGTGAGCGTGTCGCCGAAGGCCGAGCCGGTCAGGTTCTCGAACGTCGCGATCGTGTCGACGCCGGCCCCGCCGGTCGCCTGGGCCGTGGTGACGGCCAGATTGACCGACACGCCCGCCGAGGCGTGTTCGTAGGTCAGGAGGTCCGTGCCGGATCCGCCCGACAGCACGTTGTTCCCGGCGTCGCCCTCCAGGGTATCGTTGAGGGCCGAACCCGTCAGGTTCTCGATGCTGATCAGCACGTCACCGGCGGCGTCGCCGCCGCCGACCGCGCCGGTGGCGAGCGAGACGTTCACCGCCGCGGCCGAAGCCGCATAGCTGGCTGTATCCAGGCCCGCGCCGCCGTCCAGCGTATCGGCCCCGCCCAGCCCGGCCAGGACGTTGTTCCCGCTGTTGCCGGTGATCAGGTTGGCGTCGGCATTGCCCGTGCCGGT
>Ga0207704_10000415_pt1 | contig 19259 bp, 20 predicted proteins | sample KBSMisM12_FD_184308 | JGI IMG/M metagenome (GOLD analysis project Ga0207704, IMG submission 184308) | Miscanthus rhizosphere microbial communities from Kellogg Biological Station, Michigan, USA - KBS Miscanthus M1-2 (SPAdes) (version 2) | ecosystem: Host-associated > Plants > Roots >...
CGCGCCGCCGCCCGCGAGCACCGCCTACACGGTCGACGCCACCGGCGTGACCTTCACGCTCAACCCCGGACGGATGCGCGTTTCCGTCTGCAAGGACGACATCATCCGCGTTCAGTACACGAGCGCGTCGTCGATCCCCAGCAAGACGTCGCTGTCGGTCAGCGCGACGTGGGGAACGCCGAGCTTCTGCGTGACGGAGGCAGCCGGCGTCCTCACCATCACGACCGCGCGCATGAAGGTGAAGGTCACCGAGAGCAGCGGCCTGGTCAGCTACACGGATCTCGCCGACGCCGCGCTCACCTCGGAGTACAGCAAGAGCCTCACCGCCGCGACCGTCGAGAGCACCGCCACGAACACCGTCGCCGCCGCGTTCAACTCGCCGGCCAGCGAAGCGCTGTTCGGCCTCGGCCAGCACCAGGACGGCGTGATCAACCGGAAGGGATCGACGCTGCGCATGCTCAACGCGAACACGGAGATCCAGATCCCCGTGCTGGTCTCCAACAAGGGCTACGGGCTGTTCTGGGACAACTATTCGATCACCAACTTCGCCGGCAACGTCAGCAGCAACACCCGGTACAGCTTCAGCTCCGAGGCCGGCGATCTGGTCGACTACTACTTCTTCTACGGTCCCACCATCGACCAGGTGATCGCGAACTACCGGACCACCACCGGCGCGGCACCGCTGTTCCCGAAGTGGGCGTACGGCCTGTTCCAGTCGAAGGATCACTACCAGAGCTCGTCCGAGCTGACGGCCGTTCAGAACGGTTATCGCAACAACAACATCCCCGTCGACGTCATCGTCCAGGACTGGCAGTACTGGAGCCCCGCGGTCTGGGGCTCGCACCTCATGGACGCGGGCCGGTTCCCCGATCCCGCCGCGATCGTGAAGCAACTGCACACCGCCAACATCCACACGATGATCTCGATCTGGCCGCTCTATCAGACGCGATCCAACGGCGTCGCCACGGTCGCGGGCGAGCTGGACAACTACAACGCGCTGAACGCGATCAACGCGCTTTACCCGACGACGACCGCGAACGGCACGTACCACTTCTACGACACCTTCAACGCGATGGCCCGGACGCTGGTCTACCAGCAGTCGTACGACCGCCTGATCGGCAAGTACGGCTGGGACGCGATCTGGGCCGACAACACCGAGCCGCAGAGCTACCCCGAGGGGGTGAACGTACACGCGGCGAACACCGCGCTCGGGAAAGGTGCGCTCGTCATCAACGCCTACCCGCTGCAGCACAACAAGGCCGTGTACGAGGGCTGGCGCAAGGTGGGACCGAACAACAAGCGCGTCTACATCCTCACCCGCAGCGCGTTCGCGGGACTGCAGCGGTACGCGGCGGCCTGCTGGTCGGGCGACATCAACGCCGAACAGGCCGTCTACACCAGGCAGATCCCGGCCGGCCTGAGCTTCGCGATCTCCGGTATGCCGTACTGGACGACCGACATCGGCGGCTACTTCGGAACGCCCAGCGAGGAGCTGTTCACGCGCTGGTTCCAGTACGGCGCGTTCAACCCGATGTTCCGCATCCACGGGCAGGCGCCGAAGGAACTTTACGGTTCGCAGTGGAGCGCGACGGGCAAGGCCAACATGCTCGCCGTCGACAACCTTCGTTATCGCTTGATGCCGTACATCTATTCGCTGGCGTGGAAGGTCACCAGCGCCGGCTACACGATCATGCGGCCACTCGTGTTCGATTTTCAGAACGACACGATGGTCTACGGCATCAAGGACCAGTTCATGTTCGGCCCGGCGCTGCTGATCAGCCCCGTCACCGCGACGGGGGCGACCAGCCGTTCGGTGTACCTGCCGGCGGGCACCTGGTTCGACTTCTGGACGGGCATGACGACGGCGGGCGGAACCACCGCGACGGTCAACGCGCCGCTCAGCCAGATCCCGATCCACGTTCGCGGCGGTTCGATCCTTCCGATGGGACCGATGATCCAGTTCGCCACGCAGAGCATCGACCCGCTGGAGATCCGCGTCTACGCCGGCGCCGACGCGTCGTTCACGATCTACGAGGACGAGAACGACACGTACAACTACGAGACGGGCCAGTACGCGCAGATCCCGCTCAGCTGGAACAACGCCGCCAAGACGCTGACGATCGGCGCGCGCACGGGCAGCTACACCGGAATGCCCGCGACGCGCACGTTCAACGTCGTGTTCGTCGGCGCGAATCACGGCGCCGGCCTGGGCGTCACGGGGACGCCCGACCAGGTCGTTCGCTACGACGGCGCGCAGGCCACGGTGACGGCACCGTAGCCGGGTGTCAGTTCTTCTCTCGGGCCTCGACGTACTTCTTCAGACCGTCCAGCATCGCGCCCCAGTTCTGCTCCGAGTGCGCCTGCGCGTCTTCGTTCGCGTTGTTGTCCTGCGCGAGCATCACCCGCGTGCGGTCGCCCTCGCCGGTCAGCTCGATCGTCACCGTGTGGTAGTTGGCGGGCTCGTCCGGCGCGCCGGAAAGCGGACTCCAGTGGCTGTACTCCAGACGCTGGCGAGGCTCGAGGCGCAGAATCTCGCCCTTGTCCTGGTACGGTTTCCCTTTCCATTCGCCCTTCCAGACGATGGGACGACCGACGCGCCACTCCGAGCTGACCTCCGCGCCGAACATGTAGTGCTTGATCGCCTTCGGATCGACGAGCGCGTCCCACACGTGCGCGCGCGGGGCGTCGATCGTCGTCGTTGCCTTCGCAACCAGACCCTTTTCCATGGCGCCCTCCTAGCTCCGACCTGGCGTGCCGTGCAGCTCCGCGTTCAGCTCCGACTCGTCGACCTCGATCTCCAGGTCGTCGAAGTCGCTGTCGGCACGGCGCTTGTCGGGATCGCCTTCGCCGTCAGGCTGAGGCGGCCCCGACCCATCCGTGTCCTTCTTCCCTCCAACCTCGTCCGTCACCGTCTTGTGATCCTTGATGTTCGCCATGCGTCGAAACTGGCCATTGTGCGGATTTCCCTCAAGGGGCAGCCGCGACGTACGAGATTTCCCGACCCTGGTAAGTGCCCGGACCTACATTCGACCTCGGAGGGGTGGCGATGGGCGGGTTCAATCGGATGCTCGGTGCGTGCGCGGCTTTCGTCCTCACGGGCATGTTGGTCCCCGCCGCGACGGCGAAGCCGCCCGCGACGCCGGCCGCGACGCAACGGGCGCAGTCGCGCGCCGTCGTTCCGCTCAGCGTCCTGCACCACGTCGCGCAGCGCGAGATGGAGCTCGGGCTGCTGGCCCAGGTGGCCGCCGTCCGTCCCGAGACCATGCGGTTCGCGACCGAGGTGGAGGCCGACTTCCGCCAGCTCGACCGGCGCATCCTGGCGATCGCCGAGGCGCAGGGCATCGGGGAGAATCGGCTGCGGCAAGCGTACGCCGACCAGAATACCGTCGAGCTCGCCCGTCAGGCGGACGATCTCGATCGTCTCTCCATGCTCCGCGGCGAAAATTTCGATCGCCAGTTCTGGGTGGCGGTCGATCGGGATCAGCGCGCCGCTTCGGACCTGCTCGCCGAGGCCTCCGGAACCGTGCCCAGCCTCGACCCGCTGGTCGCCGACGCGGTCCGCCTCCTCGATCGATCGATTCGCAAGTCGGCCGCTGCTCAAACCGTCCCGAACACGCCGCCCAGTCGCTGACGTCGTTCAGCCGACCTCGCGGCGTGTCGGGCCCTCCCAGGGATGCTTCTCGCCCTGGAGCACCGCCTCGACGACGGCTTCGTGCGTCTCCCCGTCCGTCTTCGCCAGCGCGTTGTGGTCCTTCACGACCTCCGGGGCCAGGTAACCGACCAGCCAGATGCGCTCGATGATCGGGTAGGCCGCCACCAGGGGCAGCACCAGCACCGCGCCGATCAGTCCCTGCAGGGTCGTGCCCGCCAGCAGCGCGAGGAGCACGGCCAGCGTCGAGAGGCGCAGGCTCTGCCCGTAGATGCGCGGCACCAGGACGTAGCTCTCGACGACGTGGTAGCCGATGTAGCACGCGAGCACGATCCCGGCGGTCGCGGGCGACACGGTGAGCGCCAGCAGCACCGCGGGAACGGTCGCCAGGATGACGCCCACCACGGGAACCACGTCGCAAAGGCCGGCGAGAATCGCCAGCGGGACGACCGCGGGGACGCCGAGCACCGAGAGCAGAATCGCCGAGAACACCGTGAACAGCGCCGAGCAGATCGCCTGACCGCGGACGTAGGCGTAAACCACTTCGGAGACCTCCTCGGCGGTGACCGCCATCCGCTCGCGGTGGACGCGCGGGATGTAGGCGATCAACCAGGCGTAGAGCCGCTTGCCGTCGAGGAGCAGGTAGATCGTCACGATCAGCATGAAGAACATCGACACCACGCCGGACAGCGCGACGGTGCCGAGCGCCAGCGGCCGCTTGAGCTGTGCGGCGACCTCGGGTGACGACGGGAGCGCGAAGATCTCGCGCACGATCCGCTTCAACGTCGGGTAGTGGGCCGGGAGCCGCTGGTCGACGCGATCGCGCAGCGCGGGAAAGTCCTGCACCAGCTTCGACAGCTGCTCGGCGAGCGAGGTGAACACCACCGTGATCAGCAGGGCCACGACCGCGCACATCGCCAGCGTCATCAGGCCGACGATCAGCCCTCGTCCGAAGCCCCGGCGTTCGAGCCGCGTCACCGCCGGGTGCAACGCCACCGCGACGAGCAGCGAGATCAGGAGCAGCACGAACTGCGGCCACAGGCGAAGGCCCGCCCACACCGCGAGCAGCGTGAGCAGGACCTTCACCACCGTGCGCGTCGGCAGGTGGATGTGCAGATCGATCCGGTCCTGTTCCGACGTCGCTCGGAGATCGGCGCGCGTGGCCACTCAGGTCGCTCGGCGTCCGACGATGACGCGATAGCCAGCGAGCAGGATCACCGACCCGATGATCGATGCGATGACGCCCGGACCGGCGGCGCCGCGGTGGTAGATGCCGAGCGCGCTGCCCAGGAGGGATGCCACGATCGAACCCGCCACGCCCAGCAGCATCGTCATGAAGATGCCGCCCGGATCCTTGCCGGGCATGATCGCCTTCGCGATCGCGCCGATGACGAGACCAACGATGAGAGCCCATAGAAGGTGCATGGGTGTCCTTTCTTTCGGGTTGCCTGTCAGGTCAGCCCTCCTCACATAGCGACATCCGTGCCGCGCCCCGGCTCCAGGAAAGGCCCAGAGGTCCGGGCGGTACCGTAGGGGACGTTACCTACGGGTAGCGGCTCGACCGTTCCGGTAACCGACCATGCCGAATCGTCGTCGTCGCACCGGTTCTCTTCTCGGGGTCCGTCCTTACATTGCGCCGGTGTCGTCGGCTCGCTCGATCCTTCTCGTCGATGACGACGAGGCCATTCGCGATTCGCTCAGCGAGTACCTCCGCGAGGAGGGATTCCTGGTCGCGACCGCGGAGAACGGACAGGACGCCATGCAATGGCTGCGGGACCACCGTCCGATCCCCTGCGTCGTGCTTCTCGACCTCATGATGCCGGTGATGGATGGCGGCGAGTTTCTGCGCGCGAAGCGAAACGACCCGGGCCTCTCGCCGATTCCGGTCGTCATCGTCACCGCCGCCGGCGCGCCCTTCCGGATCGACCTGTCTCCGGACGTCAAGGACTTGATCCAGAAGCCGATCGCGTTGCCTCGGCTGATGGCCGCGCTCGAAGCCTGCGCGGCCTGAGATCAGAGGAGCGCGGGAACGGCGCGGTCATCCGGGCGCGCTTCGGTCGGCCAGCGCGATCCTCCGCAATCTCTGAGCGACCGGACCGGATCGCGCCGCTACTCGCAGTCCGCCACGATCACGGTCACGTTGTCCGGTCCGCCCGCCGCCAGGGCCGCCTGGATCAACTCGCGAGCAACGTCGCTGATGTCCGCGGCGGCGCCCAGAATCTCGGCGATCTCGTGGTCCGGAACCGGGCCATGCAGACCATCCGAGCAGAGCAGGATCCGATCGCCCCGACGGAGGCGCACCTCCGACTGCGTCGGTCGGATCGTCGATTGCGTTCCCACCGCCTGGAGCAGGACGTGGCGGTAGGGGTAGGTGTCGACGTCCTCGGGGCGGAGGGCGCCGATCTTCACCATCTCGTCGGCCATCGTCTGGTCTTGGGTCAAGAGCTGCAAGTCGCCGTCGCGCAGGAGGTAGGCCCGCGAATCGCCGACCTGCGCGACAATGAGCTGGTCCGGTAGCACGATGGCCGCGGTGCAGGTTGTCCCCATCCCGCGGGTCGCGGGGTGCGCCTTCGCCTCCGCCAGGACGGCACCGTTGGCCCCCGCGACGGCGCTCTTCAACGACTCCCCCGGCGACTCCGTGACCGCCGAACCGGCGCCAACCAGTTGCTGCTTGATTGCCTCTGCCGCTATCCGCGCGGCGAGATCTCCGGCGGCGGCGCCGCCCATCCCGTCGCAGACCAGCAACAAGATCCCCTGCTTCGAAAGCGGGATCTCCGTCCGGTTGCAAGGATTGCTCAGGTCGCCCGACCGCAGATCGGCGATCACATACGTGTCCTGATTTGCGGCGCGCTTGGCGCCGATGTCCGTGGCGCCGCAGATCGCCAGATGGTGATCAGCCGGGGCGACGTTCCCGTCCGACGTCTCGGTCGTCGTCAGGTCCATCGGATCGACCTCAGAAGTCCTGGATCGGCAGCGACCCGCCGGCCTGGAGCCCGTGCCGTGGCGACGGCGATAGCGGCGCCGACAGCGAAAGCCGCCAGGAGCAACACGAGAGGGAGCTTGCGGCCCACCGCGTGGCGCTTGCGATCCAGGTGGCTGACGAGATGGCCCAGCCTGTCGCGGGCGGCGTCCACTTCGCTCGCCAGACGCTCGATCTCGTGATCGTCGCTCGCCGGCGTCGGCGCGCCATTCAGCTTCGTCAGGTTCATGCGAGGCGTTCCTTCATCCAGCGCGCGTCCCGCTCGAGCGCTTCCCGGGTGAGCAGAAGGGGTTGCCGTACGCGGCGCTGCCAGCCGATGGCCGCGAACGCCCCCGCGACCACCGCCACCGTGCAGCTCACGACGAGGCCCGCGATCCACGGCCGCATCACAGTGGCGAGCGCCAGAGCGCCGGTCACGAGGAACAGCGTGGCCGCGATCAGCGCCGTCAGCGCGCCGATGCCCAGCGCGCCGAAGGCCCTGGCTTCCGCGCGGACATTCGCCTTGAGCTCCGCCTGGGCCAGCTCGATCTGCTTGCGGAACAGATCTTCCGCGCCTGTCACAAACTCTCGAACGGTTTGAACCGTCGAGACGTCTCCCTGCCCCTTGCCTTCCATCTGCTCCCTCCCGCCCATGCGAACCGTCCTTCCCCGCGACGACGGCCGTCCGAGCGGCGCGCCATGAAAAGAGGTTAGGTCCCGTCGCACACCTAAGGAAGGCTCCCTACGATTCGGTAACACCTCGGCCGTGAGGCGCTACCGAATCATGGCCGCCCCGTGCTCGCGTGTGCCTGGAAGGCCAGCCAGCCCGCTGATCGGCGTGAGGCGTGGTGGCGGCACGGCCTTTGTAAGGGTGCTCCCCGTCAGACAAAGCAGCAGGCACACGGGGACGTCGAGGGCGTGGTTTCAGGGGTGAAGAAACCGAGGGGCGTGGTGGTGGCGTTCGATCGGGGGGCAAATGATCGGACGTCGGCTGATAGGGCGTTGGGGAGCGTGGGTCGGCGTCCCCGTGTGCCGATACTTGCGGGCTAGCCTCCCCGTCGTCGCGGCGGCGGTGATTGTGCTGGCGGCGAACGCCGCACACGCGTGGCCGGCCCCGGAGGCGCCGGCCGTCGATGCCCCCGAGGCCAAGAGAGAGTTCGGCATCGTTCCGATCGCGGGCGGCAGCACTGATTACGGCCTCGGCGGCGGTTTCTTGACCAACCTCGCCCGCCTCGAGCCCGCGGTCCCACCCTTCGCGTGGCGCCTGGAGGCGGCGGCCTTCATCAGCTTCAAGGCGAAAGACGCCGCGCCGAGCGAGTGGGTCAATCCTTACCAGGACTACTACTTCCTGCTGACGGTGCCGCACTTCCTGCACGAGCGCCTGCGGCTGGAGCTGCGGCCGTCGTACACGCGCGAGACGACGCAGCGGTACTACGGCCTCGGCAACGCGTCCGTCGCGCCGCCGGACGAGATCCCGGACCGCGACTTCTACGGCAGGGCGCACCCGACGCTCTCCACCCGGCTGCGCTGGGACGTTGCGGGCGACCTGTTCGTCGAGCTCGGCGCCGCCTACACCGAGAACTGGTTCGAGCTCGACCCGCAGAGCACGCTCGTCGCCGACATGAACGCGGGCGCGCCCGCCGTGCGCGAGCTGCTGGGCACGGCCACCAGCCACGGCGTGCTGCTCGCCGAACACGGGCTGATCTACGACACGCGCGATTCCGAGATCGCGCCGCAGTACGGCCAGTACCACCAGCTCAAGATCCGCTACAGCCCGGCGGTCGGCGGACACTTGCCGTACGAGTACGGTCAGGCCAACGCGACATTTCGCTTCTACCTGCCGTTCACCACACGCTTCGGCCTCGCCGTTCGGGCGGTAGGCGACTGGCAGTTCGGCAACGTGCCGTTCTACGAGCTGGCGCGCTACGAGGACACGTTCGCGTTCGGCGGCGTCAACGGCGTGCGCGGCATCCCCGGCCAGCGCTATTACGGCCGCATCAAGCTGTTCTCGAACGTCGAGCTGCGGGCTCGGTTGCTCGACTTCAGCGTTTTTCGCAAGCCGTACGCCCTGGGCGGCGCTCTGTTCACGGACTTCGGGCGGCTGTGGACCGACTTCGCGTCACACCCCGAGCTGGACGGGACGGGCCTCGGGCTCAAGTACGGCCTGGGCGGCGGCGTGCGCCTGCAGCAGGGGAAGACGTTCGTGATCCGTGTCGACGTCGCGTGGTCGCCGGACGCGCGGCCGATCGGCGCGTACCTGACGGCGGGGCACGCGTTCTAGGCTGAACGCAGGCGCAAGCAGCTGGACCGCCCGCGGGATGTTACCGCCGCGGTTACCGGGCGGGAACCTCCGCCGGCCCGATGGCACGGGCTGACCCCTAAAGGGCCGCCGAGAACCGGAGATCACCGCTGGGCATGGCGCCTGCAATGGGACGGCGCCGAAAAGCGATGCTCGAAAACGAGAAAGTGGGCCGTCCCTTAATTGCCGTCGCTCCGAACGCGGACTTCGCCGTCGGTACGGTCTTGAAGGACACGTATCGGATCGTGCGCCCGCTCGCGGAGGGAGGATGCGGCGACGTCTACCTCGCGGCCCACACGCGACTGCCCGGGGCTTTCGCGGTCAAGGTGCTCCGCGCCGGCCTCAAGCGGGATCGGGAGGCGCTCGCCAGGTTTCGCCAGGAGGCGGAGATAACCTCGACGCTGCGGCATCCGCACATCGTGCAGGTGTTCGACTTCGACGTCACCGACGGCGGCGTGCACTACCTGGTCATGGAGCTGCTCGAGGGCGTATCGCTCGCGGACCTGGTCCGATCGGGCGCGCCCTTCGATCCGCGGCGTGCGCTCAACATCGTCGAGCAGATCGCCCAGGCTCTTCAGGCGGCCCACGAGCGCGGCGTCGTGCATCGCGATCTGAAGCCCGAGAACGTCATGCTGCTGTCGGCCGGCGGCGCAGAGGACTTCGTCAAGGTCCTCGACTTCGGGATCTCGCAGGCAAGCTGGCGCACGCGCCTCACCGATAACGATCGCGTGTCCGGCACGCCGCAATACATGGCGCCGGAGCAAGCGCAGGGACTGCGCGAACAGATCGACCACCGCACGGACCAGTTCTCGCTGGCGGCGATCGCGTACACGCTGTTCACGGGACACGAGCCGTTCAGCGGGGACAATCCGATCGCGGTGCTCTACCAGGTGGTGCACCACGAGCCGCCCGCGCCGGTGGAAGCGAATCCGGCGCTCGCGGGGGCGGTCGGCGACGTGATCGTGCGCGGACTCTCCAAGCAGTCGGCGGATCGATTCGCGGACGTCCTCGAATTCGCCGCGGCGCTGCGCGCCGCGGTCGACGCCACGACGGGCACGCAACCTTCGGCTGGCCCCGAGGCCGCGCTGCCGGGCGAGGCCGCCACCTCGATGGCCGCCATGGAGGCAGAGGCGATCGCGGTACCTCCCGGGCGGGAGACCAAGCGACTCATTCGCCGCATCCGGCGCAAGAACGCCGTCCCGCGGCGGATCGTCGCGCTGATCCTGGCGGCCGGGCTGGCGGCGTTCGCGTGGTTTCACCCGAAGACGCGCGGACCGACGCGCGCCGCCTGGGCGCAGGCCAGCGGTCAGGCGCACAAGGTGATCGACCGTTTCCGTCAGTGACGACGACGCGCGGCCCGACGCACGCTACTTGACGTCGAAAATCGCCAGCAGCGCCAGCACCACGAGCGAGATCAGCGCCGCCGACACGAGCGCGATGACGGTCCGGCGACCGTCCGCGCTCTGGGTGGCGCCCGCCGCGCGCGATGGATGGACCGGCATTTTCGGGCGTGAATGTAGTTGTCGGTCATCGCCTGACAAGGGCCCCTGGGCACGATGTTCCAATCCCGCAACCTCCGGGGCGCTTCGCGTAACGGATTCAGGTTTTTCCCTGACGCCGGATCGCCGTTTTTCAGGGGATTCACCATGGCACGCCGCTTGAAGTCGTCCTGCTCCAGGAAAATGCAGTCAACGACGGAACACACGGGATCCTCGGTTGTGTATGGGAGCGGGCAGAGGGGCGTCGAGGGTCGGGGTGAGGGGAAGGTCGTCGGCCGGTTGCCGTCTGGGGGCAACAGGAGCGACGGAGGGTCCCGTGTGTCGCCGTTCGTGAAAACGCGGCTGGAGGGCGATCCGGTCCGCGTGAGAGATCTCCCCATCCGCCGGGTTCCGGTGATTCCGTCGCATCTGACGATGGACGCCGCGCGGAAGGTGGCCGTGCTGAAGCAGATCGCGCTGTTGCTGGTCGAGCGTGACGGTCACATCGTCGGGACCATCGATGAACGCGCGTTCGCCATGCAATACGATCTCGCGGCTGTCGCGGCGGCCGCGATGACGCCGCTCGTGGTGTATCTGCGGCCGTCGACGCCCGTGACGGAGGCGCTCGAGCTGTTCGTTCGAGCAAGCGCCGACATCCTGCCGGTCATCGCCGGGGGCTTCATCCTGGGCGCGGTCACGCGCCGCGACGTCGAACGCGCACGCGCGTGAGCGCGCGCGGAAAGTTTCATCTCAACACGATGATTTCCTGACTCACAGGAGGCACACATGCTCTGGACAATTGCGGTCGTTCTTCTGGTTCTGTGGGCCCTCGGGCTCGTCAGCTCGGTGACGATGGGCGGCTTCGTCCACTTGCTGCTGGTCGCGGCGGTGGTGCTGGTCCTCGTCCGCGTCATCCAGGGCCGGCGGGTCGTCTGACGATCTCGTGAGGGGGATGCCGATGTGGACGGTTGCGCTGGGGATGGCGGTGTTTCTGCAGGCGGGCGCGGCGCGCGCGGACGAGGCGGAGGGCGCCGTGCACGTCGAGTGTCCGGCGGACTCGGCCGGCGAGGACTGTACCGCCGACGAGGCCGTCGTTCCCACGCCGCCCGAGACGCCCACGTCGCCGGAGACACCGCCGGTGGCGGCCGCGGCACCGGCCGCGGTGGCGACCATCCCGCCGGCAGCCACCACGTTCGCGACGGTGAGCTTCCGGAATGACGTCGGCAAGAAGCTCCGGCTCGTCGAGGCCCGTTTCACCATGGACGGCGAGGCGCTGCCGGTCGTCCTGACCAGCGCCGAACCGGGCAAGAGCTACGTCATCGGCACGGTGAAGCCCGGCCCGCACGCCGTGACCGCCCGTCTCACCTACCGCGGCGACCGCGGCGTCTTCCGCTACATGAAGGGCTACACGCTCAACGTGCGGTCCGAGCAGGTGCTGACCGCGCCCGCCGATCGCACCATCAGCTTCACTGTCGTCGGAAGCGAGAACAAGGGATTGGCTGTTCCGATGGAAAGAAGCGTGATCGTCAAGGTCGAGAACGGCGCGAGCCGGAAGTAGTGAGCCGGCTCAGTTGACCCTGAGCAGCGCGGCGGACTCGCCGATCTTGTTGCCCTGCGCGTCGACGACGTGAAGCTTGTACGTCCCCGCGCTGGCCGGCACGGCGATGGCGGTGGCCGTCCCGGCCGCTTTCGTCATCGTCGTCCCCGCGGCGAACGCGGTCGTGCCCGCCGGGGCGAACCAGACCGTATTCGACGCGGCGCCGCTGCTGCGGACATCGAGGCTGGCCGTCCCGCGTGGCACCGCGCAGCTGCCCGGGAACACGTGGTCGGGCGTCGCGACCAGCGCGGTCGGCAGGATCGCGCGGTACGCGTCCTGGATTCCCGAAGCGAGGCAGGTCGCGTATTGCGCCGCCGGCCACACGTTGTCCGCCACCGCGACCGGCGGATCGATGGTGCTGTTCGGAGGGTTCACGCCCATCTTGTTCACGGTCGCGTACGTTCGCCGGATCGTGAGGTCGTGCTTCGCTCCGAAGTCCTCGCAGTTGATCGTGTATTTGACGCCCGGATCGATGTCGAGGACGTTGTCGTTCTCGGTGATGTAGGCGCTGCCTTCGTCGTTGTGCAGGCCGTAGGTCGGCCCCGACGTCGCGGGCGGGATGCCCTTGACGTAGTTCCCGTTGATCGTCGTGCCCGGCATCTGCCCCAGCGTGTAGACCGCGCCGCTGTCATGCAGGCGATTCAACGTGTTCACCAGGCGGTTGCTGTTCACCGCGTTGTTCTTGCACGTGGTCGAGTCCTTGAAGTTCTGCCATCCCCAACCCAGGTTGATGCCGTTGTAGGCGGTCTTGTTGATGTAGTTGTTCGTGATCTTGAGGCCGCTCACGAAGAACGCGGTGATGCCGGCGTGCCCGCCGAATCCGGGTTGCGAGCTGACGTCGTAAAGAACGTTATTGCTGATCGAATCGTTGGTGCAGATGCCTTCCACGCTGGCGGGATATTTCGCGTGGGCGCCCGCGTCGCCCAGATAGACGTGCTGCGGATGACCGACGGTGATGCCGCTGCCCGCGATATCCGTGATGAAGTTGCCGACGATGGTCGAGTTGACCACGTCGTTGATCAGCGAGATCCCTTCGCTGCCGCTGTGCTTGATGGTGTTGCCGACGAAGCTGATCGAATCGGCGCTGTTCACCGTGATCATCCCGGGCAAGGTGTCGGTGATCTCGTACTTGCTGTTGTGCCAGTTGCCGTCGCCGTAGGCGACGTACACGGTGGCGCCCTGGACGGTCGCCTTGCCGTGTGAGCCGGCCAGCGTGTACAGGCTGTAGTCCGTGTTGGCGAACGTCAGTCCCTGGAAGGTCACGTTCTTCACCCGGCTGGTGGTCGAGGTGCCCGCGATCGCGACGATCGTCTCGACGACCGGCGCTTCGACGTCGGCCGTCGCCATGTTCTCGCCCGCGCGCGGGTAGTAGTAGAGCGTCGCCGCGGCCTTGTCGAAGAAGAACTGGCCGGCCGCGTTCAGGAACTCGAACGCGTTGTAGATCGTGTGCGAGCCCGAGACGCTGAAGCCTGCGTTCCAGCCGGGCAGCTGCGCGATCGCGCCATAGGGTTGTTGAAAGAGCAGCCCGCGGAAGTTGTCCGAGGTCGTCACCACGTCCCTCACGCAGACGATGTTTTCGTTCCAGGTCGTCCCGTTCACGATCTCGAGGTCGTCCTTGTTGGCGGCGACGGCGGGTACGTCCGTGGTCCGGTACTTGGCGCCATCGCTGTTGCTTCCGCTCGCCCACGCCCACGTCGCCTGGCCCGAGGTCACCGAATACGTGCCCGTGCCTCCCTGCGACGTGACGGTCTTCCTGGTCATCAAGGCACGGGCGTCGTTGACGTAAAGGTTCCTGAGCTTGGTCGCGCGGGCGAGGGCGGCCTTGTAGACGCTCCCGCTGGACACGGTCCAGCCCGTGACCTTCGCGGCGCCGTTCAGGACGGGCGTCTCGCCCGGATACGCTTGATAGAGGATCCGGTGGCCGTTGGTGCCCGAATCCTGCGGCGCAAACGCGATCGTGCTGCTGACCGGGTAGTTCCCGCCGCGCAGGTACACGACGATGTCGGCTGTCATGTTGGCGTTGACCGTCCGCACGACGTCCCGCGCTTTCGTGATGGTGAGGAACGGCGCGCTCATGCTGCCCGGGTTGCCGTCGCTGCCGGAGGGCGACACGTAGTACGTCGCCTGCGTCGGCGCGCCGCCGCCCGTGCCGGCGGTCGCGCCGCCCGTCGAGCCGCCGGCCGCGCCGCCGGTCCCGCTTCCTCCCGCGCCGCCGTTCGCGCCGCCGCCCGCGCTTCCGGCCGCGCCTCCGCCCCCGCTGCCACCGCGCGTGCTGCCGCCTGACGCGCCGGCGGCACTTCCGCCAATTCCGCCGGTGCCGCCGCTCGCGGTTCCGCCGGTTCCGCCCGTCGCGTCGCCGCCCGACGCGCCGGCGCCGCCCGTGACGCCACCCGGTCCCACCCCTGCGCTGCCGCCGGCACCGGAGATTCCGGAAGCGCCCGCGGCGCTGGTTCCGCCGTGGCCGGCCGCCCCGACGCTGCCCGCGGCGCCGGCGTCGGTGCCCGTCCCCGGCACAGGTTCGTGACAGGAAGCCGCCAGCAGCGCGGCGGCGAGCGCGGCGGCCGGCGCCGCTCCGGCACGAAACATCATCACGAATACTTGGCGGCGCGCCGCCGCGTTTGTGACTGAAAGCGTGCGGCGGTTGCGGCGCGCGCGCAGGCAGAGGGGCGGCGCGGCGGCCGCCAGATTCGGGTACGCTCGGGGTTTGCGGTCCCTGCAGCGGGGTTTCGGCGCGGCCTTCGTCGCCATCGCGGCGCTGGCGGCGCCGTCTGCGGGGCATGCCGCGACGGACACCCTGGTGCAGCTGGACTACCAGGCCGACGAGCAGGGCGGGTGCGTCGGGGAGGACGAGCTGCGCCGCATGGTGACCGCCCAGCTCGGTCACGACCCTTTTCGCGCCGACGCCGACCAGCGCTTGTCGATCACCATCACCAGGACCGACGCCGGGTTCGAGGGACGGATCGTCTGGACCGAAGCGGGCGGCCGGCAGGTTGGCGAGCGGCGTCTCTCGTCACGCAGCCGCGACTGTCACGAGATCGCCGCGAACGTCGCGTTCGCCGTGGCGCTGCAGCTGCAGCTCGTCGAGCGGGGCGCGTCGAATGCGGAGGACGACGCCGCAGCAAAGCCGCCGCCGAACGGTGACGGCGGCAATCGCGTCCCGGCGCCCCCGGATCTGTCGGCGCAAGCGCCCGCGAACCCCCCTCAGGCGTCACCCACTCCGTTGCACCTCGCCGTGGGCGCGGGTCCCGCCCTGGGAATGGGCATGACGCCGGACGCGACGGCGTTCGGTCGCCTGTTCGTCGTCGCGCGCCTGTCCCGATTCTCCGCCGAGCTTGCCGCCGACGCGTCGCTGCCCGCAACGCTGCGCGAGCCGGATGGCAACGGCGTCACGGTGAACGCGGTGGGTTCCAGCGCGGCCGCTTGCGGCCACGTGTCGTTAGCGTCCGCGTGCCTGCTCGGGCGGCTGGGCTGGATCCGCGCGCGGGGAACGGGCGTCGCCTCGCCCAGCACGTCCTGGGGGACGTTCGGCGAGGTGGGCGCACGTGTCGCCGCGACCTGGGAGCTCGGCCGGTTCGTGGTGAGCGGCCATGCGGATACCCTGGTGATGCTGTCGCGCTGGAACGTCGTGTTGAACGACGCGGTGGTCTGGAGCGTTCCGCGTGTCGGGGTCCTGGCGGGCGTGGACGTGGCGCTGCGCTTTTTCTGACAACACCGCCCGCGCCGGGGCAATCAATCCCAGATGGGCAGTCATTTGCTCCTGCGCGCCCCCCCGCCGGCCCACATGATCCGGAAGGATCCGGTCCTGGAGGCGTATCAGCAGGAAATCACGTATGTGTTTCACGCGTTGCGGTGGCTGGGGGCGCGGCCGGATGAGGTCGAGGATCTGGCGCAGGAGGTGTTCATCGCGCTGCGGCGCTCCTGGCCGCATTACGACTCGTCGCGTCCCCTCCGTCCCTACCTGTTCGGCGTCGCGTTCCGGGTTGTCTCGATGCAGCGCCGCAAGCGAAAGCGCGAGCTGGCGTTCGCGAGCCTGGAGATCCGGGACGGGGGCGCGGGTCCTGACGAGGTCCTGCAAGCGAAGCAGGCCCGGGCGACGGTGATGCGCGCGCTCGAGCGCGTTCCCTTGCGACGGCGGGCGGTGCTGGTGATGCACGATCTCGAGGAGGTGCCGACGGCCGATGTGGCCGCGGCGCTGTCGATTCCGTTGTTCACGGCGTATTCTCGACTGCGCAAGGCGCGCAAGGAGCTGGAGGCCGCGCTTCGCCGGATCGCTCAGGAAGTGCACAGGCCATGAAGACACCGCCACCGCTCTCCCCCGAGCTCGAAGCAGCGCTCGCCCCGCATCGGACGGTCTTGCGGCTGTCGCCCGCCGTCGAGGCGCGCGCGATGGCACGGGCGGCTGCCGCGACGGAGTCGCTGGAGTCCTACGCCGTTGTTCGCGCGCCCCACCGGCCGCAATGGGTGTTCGCGATGGCTGCGGGCCTGGTGCTTGCGCTCGGCGCGGCCGCGTACGCGGCGCGTGGCTGGGTCGGCCTGTCGTCGTCGCCGCCGCCCGCGCACGTGGCGCCGAGCGCGGCGCCGCGCGCCGCCACACCTCGACCGCCGGCCGCCGTCCCGGCGATGCCGGAGCCCGACGCACCGGCGACCATCGCGCCCGCCGCGACGCCACACGCGAAGCGCAGCGCGGGGCGAACGACCGCGACGGGCATCCCGACGAACGAGGAGCTGCATCTCTTGCGGGCCGCGCGCCAGGACGTCACGCGCGGCGACTTCGCCCGCGCGCTCGCCGTCATCGGGGAGCACGCCCGCAGGTTTCGCAACGGCAGCCTGGTCGAGGAGCGCGAGGCCTTGCGCGTGAAGGCCCTGGCCGGCCTGGGCCGTCGCGACGATGCCCAGCGCGCCGCGGCCCAGTTCCGCGCGCGCTTCCCGCACAGCGTGTTCCTCTCGACGTTCGACCGCATGAAGGAGACGGAACGCTGACGTCCGGCGGGTGGCGGCCGTTCGCGCTGTCCGCCGCCGCAGCGCTGCTGACCGCCGCCTGCGAAGGCGGGAACATCGACGCCGGTCACGATTCTCCCCCGCACGGATCGTTGCCCGTCGACGAGCGCAACGCGGTCATCGTGGCGAACGACTCGGCGACCGACAACTGGACCGGCGAATACGCCATGCTGCTGGCCAACTCCGGCGGACCGCCGCTGGCCGGCATCATCGTCAACCCCAGCCCGTACTGGCCGGATCTCGCGGCGAATGTCGCCGTGTGGAACGACATGGTCACGGCGGCGCGCGCGAGCGGCCTGCGCAACATTCCGGACGCGACCCCCAGCGCGGGCGACGCGCTGGTGCGACCGGCGGACGGCGCGATCGAATCGACGGCGCCGAACGGATCGGCGGGCGCGAAGCTGATCGTCGACATGTCCGCGCGACTGGGCCGGCCCTGGCGGCCGCTGGTGGTCGTCACCGGCAGCCGCCTGACCGACGTCGCCGACGCCTACCTGATGGACCGCACGGTGGCGGACCGCGTGGTGGTGGTCTCCGCGCTGGGCGGGGCCGCCGGCAGCGGCAGCGTCATGGGCTGGCCGAACGGCGAGCTCGACGCGTGGGCGGACTGGATCGTCGGGCAGCGGTTTCGCTACATCCAGGTCAACGGGTATTACGACCAGCTCGGCGACGTGAGCACGGCCCAGGCCGCGACCTTGCCCGCCAATCCTTTCGGCAGCTGGATGGCTGCGAAGATTTCCACCGTCCTGCAGATCCCGCAGTCGTCCGATCAGATCGGGGTCCTGGCGGTCGGCCTGCCCGCCTTCGTCACGGCGGTCTCTCGGGCGGTCGTCGACGCGTCGGCGGCGTTCGACACCATGACCGGACCGCCCCTCGTCGGCCAGACTGATGGCTCCGCCTGGGTGGTGCCCAGCTGCGATTCAGCGATGGCGGCGGATCGGCTGTGGAAGATGCTGCGGGATCCGGGCACGTTCTCGCGCTAGTCCGCTTTCACGTCGACCTGGATGCGCTCGAGCCGCACGCGACGCGCCGAATCCGCGCGTCCGCGGGGCGCCATCGCGCGGGCGGTCCTCGACGCGAGGTCGCCTGGTGAAGCCGGGTTGGCCTTGCTCACCCTCCACACCCTGCCCACCCGGCCAACCCGCCTTCACCAGGCTCTGTTGTTGAGAGCCTTGCGCGTGGTGACTGGGCCGGGTGGGAAGGGTGTGGAGGGTGAGCAGGCCCAGTCGCCACGCGCAAGGCGACCCGCGACTCGCACGCCCGCACGATGGCGCCCCGCGGACGCGCGGATTCGGCGTCCCGACGCGATCGCACGAACCTGAAAGCGGTCTAGCGCAGCGAACGTGCCGCCCCGGACGGGCGTGGGCTGCGGCGCGGCGCTGCTACCTGCCGTAGCCCGCGGCGACGATGTTGGCCTGCACGAGATCGTCGGTGGCGTCCGACGGAAGTCCCTTCACGACGACGCCCTCGAACCAGGTCCCGGTGCCGCCGTTGCTGCCGTCGCCTCCGGTCGCGAGGATGATCGCGCCTTGCTTCTTCTGCGGGCTGTAGCCCGGCGGGCGCTGGCCGTAGCCGCTCGTGTTGGCGTTGTACTTCCACGCGAGCTTGCCTGATTGTGCGTTACCCGCCTTGAGCCCGAAGCAGCCCGTGCTGGTCATGCCGGAGGGGCAGCTGCTGGCCGTGGGGCCCTTCACCATGGCCACCACATAGTCCATGCCGGTGACGGAGGTGTTGCTCGGCACCTTCCCCGTGCCGTTCTCCCAGCCTTCGAACATGCCGTTCTCCAGATCCGCGCCGACCCACGGGCCGCTGCCGCCGCCGCTCTGGCCGAACTGGGTGCAGTTGCCGTAGTGGACGACCTCCATCGTGGCGTTGCCCTCGTCCCAGCCCGACAGCTCGGCGTTGCCGTAGCCGAAGCAGCAATACTGGCTGAAGCGCTTGGCATTGATCACCATGTACTCGGCTTCGGATTCGTCCCCGGTCGGCATCCCCCGGGTGGCGTGGTTCCAGGCGTCGGTCGAGGAGCTGGCGGTGCCGTCGTAGGCGTTCTTCAGGGTCACCGTCGTCGCGTTGTTGACGTCCGCCGCGGTCCAGAACGGCTTGAAGTGGCAGTTGTTCGGAAACGAGTTGTCCGGGCAGTCGGCGGTGTTCGCGGCAAAGAACAGCGGCGAGTTCGCGGCGATCGTCTGCGGGCTCGTGAACGTGACCGTCGTCGAGCCCTTGGTGACCGATGCTTTTCCGGGAAGCTTCACGCCCGTCCGATAGCCCACGTCGAGGCT
>Ga0207704_10000424_pt1 | contig 18950 bp, 16 predicted proteins | sample KBSMisM12_FD_184308 | JGI IMG/M metagenome (GOLD analysis project Ga0207704, IMG submission 184308) | Miscanthus rhizosphere microbial communities from Kellogg Biological Station, Michigan, USA - KBS Miscanthus M1-2 (SPAdes) (version 2) | ecosystem: Host-associated > Plants > Roots >...
CGTAGATGAGCGACGTGTTGAGCCCGTAGCGGCGGGTGTTGGTGTTGTTGGGCGTGTAGAGCGCCACGCTGTCCAGCGTATCCCCGTCGCCGTTCAGGTCCCGGCCGGCAGAGGTCGGGCCCGCGACGCCCTTCAGGCGGTTGTCGGTCTCGGAGACCACCGTGAAGCCGCCGCCGTTCGCCAGCACGTACTGGAAGCTGGGGTCGAACGTGAGGATCAGGTTGTCGGTGAGGTGGTACTTGAACTGCCCGCGCAGGTTGCCCGTGTTCGACGGGTTGATCCGGACGCCGGCGAAGTTGGTGCAGGTCGTGTTGTTCACGATGGCGCCCGTGAAGTCGACGATCGTCGACTGCGTCGTGGCGTTCTGCGCCGTGCCGCCGACCGGGGTCGGCAGGGTGCACTTGGCGTCTTCGTCGAACTGGTAGCCGAACTGCTGGTACTGGGCGAGCGTCGGGTTGCGGTAGAAGTTGTTCCGGTTCTTGTTCCAGTGCGCCATCAGCCGCACGAAGTCGCCGTTGTCGCGCAGCGGCTGATAGATCTCGGCGTTGTACTGTTCCTTGTCGAGCGAGCCCTCGCCCTTGAACTTGTTGTACTGGGTCTTCGACGCCGTGATCAGCGCGCGCGTGCCCCAGGGCCCGAACTCGCCGGTGTCGAACTCGCCGTAGGCGCGGGTGTAGGCGAAGCTGCCCGCCGACAGGTTGACGTGGCCGCCCATGGTCTTGTCCGGAACCTTGGTGCGGTAGTTGATCGCGCCGCCGACGGCAGAGGCGGTCGGGCTGTCGACGTCGGTGGTGCCCTGCGACACCTCGGCCGACGAGATGATCTCGGAATCGCCGATCTGGTTGGTGAAGATGGCGTAGTTGCCGCTGTCATTCAGCTGGATGCCGTCCCACTGCAGCGAGATGCGCGCGCCGTCGAAGCTGCGCAGACGGATGTTGCCGCCCGAGTTGCCGTAGGCGTCGTTGTTGGTGAAGTTGTAGCCCGGGACGACATTCAGCGTTTCCGCGATCGTCTGGCCCGGCTGCTGCTTGGCGATGAACGTCTGGTCGATGGTGGTCTTGGTCTTGGGCGCAACCTGTTCCAGGATGCCGTTCATCGACTTGGGGCCCGAGGCCCCAGTCACCACCAGTTCTTCGACGACGGCCGAACCCGTGGATTGGGCGAACGCGCCCGTGGCGATCAGCAGGCCAGTGGCCAGCGCCGTCGACGCGCAAAGCGCGCGATTCAGTCTCAGATGCATTGAATTCCCCTCTAACTACCCCTAGGCGCCGCCATCCCCCGGCGGCGATCTCAGTTCTCTGTAGCCCTATATCTCCGAATTCGCATCCGTTGGTGACGGTTTTGATACGGTGGCGGTTCGTCGCGGCTGATAGCTTGCGAGTGTGGCGCCGGCGCCTTCCTGTGACGCAAGCCGGCGGCTAGGTTCCGCGCCGATGGTGGGCTCACGGAATGTCTGAACCCCTGCGCTCGGCCGAGCCGGACGCCGATGCGCGCGCGGCGGTCCTGCTGACCCTGGCGCTGACGCTGACCCGGCTGGTGGCGCTCTTCCGCACGCCGCTCGAGCTCTATCCGGACGAAGCCCAGTACTGGCTTTGGTCGCGCACCCTGGCGTTCGGCTACTATTCAAAGCCCCCGATGATCGCCTGGGCGATCCGCGCCGCCACCGCGCTGGGCGGCGACGCCGAGGCCTGGGTGCGGCTGCCGGCGGTGCTGTTCCAGGCCGGTGCGGCGCTCTGCGTCTTTGCGATCGCGCGCAAGCTCTACTCGAGCCGGGTCGGCCTGGCGGCGGTCGCGATCTACGCGCTCGCTCCGGGGGTGCAGCTGTCGGCTCTGGTGGTCGCCACCGACGCGCCGCTCCTGATGTTCATTGGACTGACGCTTCTGGCCTACGTCGGCCTGCAGGGGGCGCAGGGACGACGCAGGCTGGCGCTGGCCGCCGCCTTCGGCGCGGCGCTCGGCCTGGCGTTCCTCAGCAAGTACGCCGCCCTCTACGCCGCCATCGGCGTCGGCCTGCACCTGGCGATTTCGCTAGGGGCCCGCAAGGCCTGGACCCCGGCCTCAGCGGGCCTTGCGCTTGGCGCCTTCGCACTGGTCATCGCCCCCAACGTCGCGTGGAACGCCACCCATGGCTTCGCAACGATCCAGCACACTGCCGCCGACGCCCACTGGCGCACGGGCGACCTCTTCAACGCCGAGGCCCTCGGCGCCTTCCTGGCCGCGCAGTTCGCGGTGTTCGGACCGATCCCGTTCGGCGTGCTGATCGTGGGCGGCGTGCTGGCGGCGAGGCGGCGGCGGATCGAGCCCGCCGACCTGCTGCTGCTCTGCTTCACCGCCCCGCCGATCGCCGTGGTCGCCGTGCAGGCCTTCGTCAGCCGCGCCAACGCCAACTGGTCCGGCGCCAGCTACCTGGCTGGTGCGGTGCTGGTCGCCGCCTGGCTGATCCGCTGGCGAGCGCGCCGCTGGCTGACCGCCGCCATCGCCACCCAGGCGCTGGTCGCCGTCGCGGTCCTGGCCCTGGTGATGGCGCCCAGCTTCGCCGACAAGCTGGGGGCGTCCAACAGCCTGAAGCGCGCCCGCGGCTGGCGCCAGACCGCCGAAGCTGTGGTCCGTCGGGCCCGTGTCGAGGAGCTCGGCGGGCTCTCCGCCATCGCGGTCAACAACCGCTTCTACTACTACGGACTGGCCTACTACGGCCGCGACTACCTCGCCGAGCCGCTCGCGCCGCCGCTGAAGATGTGGATCCGCGGGACCACGGCGGGCAACCAGGCCGAGGCCTCGGCCCCGCTCACCCCGGCGCAGGGCCAGCGCGTGCTGCTGGTCGCCGCGGAGGGCTGGTTCGACACCGAGATGGGCCGCGACTTCGAGCGGACCCTGGGCAAGGAGCTCGACGGCGTCTGGCTCGACCGCAAGCACCGGCGGAACCTGGAGATGTTCGTGGGCGTGAACTTCCAGCCCCAGCCGCGCGACCCGAAAACCGGCTATCCGACGCCGGAATGGAAAGCCGGCGACCGGCTGGTCGTCAGCGGCCCCACACCACCCTGAGCGTCCGGTCGCGGCCGCAGCCGATCCGGTAGGCGTTGTAATTGGCGGGGTTCTTCTCAGCGTAATGCTGGTGGTAGCCCTCACCCATCCAGAACTTGGTTGGACCCAGGATCATCGTGCGGACGTTGGTCCCCAGCTCCTTGCCGATCTGGGCCTTTACCTGATCGGCCTGGGCCTTCTCGGTCGCATCGGCCGTGAACACCGCGGTCCGGTAGCTCGGCCCCTGGTCGCAGATCTGGCCGTTGGGGTCGGTCGGGTCGATGTGGTGGAAGAAGGCGTTCACCAGCTGCGCATAGCTGATCACGGCCGGGTCGTAGGTGACCTGGATCGATTCCAGATGTCCCTCGTGGTTCTCGTAGGTCGGGTTCGGGCGGCTGCCGCCCGCATAGCCCACGACCACGTCCTTTATGCCGGGCGTGTGTTCGATGTCGTGCTGCGCCGACCAGAAGCAGCCGCCGGCGAAGATGGCGGTCTTCAGCGCTGCGGCCCCGGCGGGGGCGGCGTTGGCGAGGATCAGGGTGGAGGCGGTCAGGGCCGCGATCAGTCGCGTCTTCATGGGTCCTAGGATGCCATTCGTGAGCGTGAGCGTCACGACAGTATACGACATCAGGACCTTGGCGGTTACAGGGCGGACTCGAACGCGGCCTCGGTCTTGGCCTTCACCTCGTCGAGCGTCACGCCGGGCGCGAGTTCCTTCAGCGTCAGCGGGGTCTTCCCCCGGTTGACATCGAAGACGCCGAGTTCGGTGATCACCAGGTCGACGACGCTCTGGCCGGTCAGCGGCAGGGTGCAGGCCTTGACCAGCTTGGGCGCGCCCGACTTCTCGGTGTGCTCCATCACCACGACCACGCGCTTGACGCCGGCCACCAGGTCCATGGCGCCGCCCATGCCCTTGACCATCTTGCCAGGCACCATCCAGTTGGCCATGTCGCCGTTCGCCGCCACCTGCATCGCGCCCAGGACCGAAAGGTCGATGTGGCCGCCCCGGATCATCGCGAAGCTGTCGGCGCTGGAGAAATAGGACGACGAGGCCAGCTGGGTGATGGTCTGCTTGCCGGCGTTGATCAGGTCCGGATCGGCCTCGCCCTCAAAGGGGAACGGGCCCATGCCCAGCATGCCGTTCTCGCTCTGCAGCGTCACGTGCATGCCGGCCGGGATGTAGTTGGCCACCAGGGTCGGAATGCCGATGCCCAAGTTCACATAGAAGCCGTCGCGCAGCTCGGTGGCCGCGCGCGCGGCGATCTGTTCCCGCGTCCAGGCCATCAGACGGTCTCCTTGGCGCGGGTCGTCAGCTGCTCGATGCGCTTCTCGAACGCCGCGCCCTCAAGCAGGCGGTCGACGTAGATGCCGGGCGTATGGATATTGTTGGCGTCCAGCTGGCCCGTCGGGACCACCTGCTCCACCTCGGCCAGGGTCACCTTGCCGGCCGTCGCCATCATCGGATTGAAGTTCCGGGCGGTCAGCCGGTAGATCAGGTTGCCCTCGTGGTCGCCCTTCCAGGCCTTCACGATGGCCAGGTCCGCGGTCAGGCCGCGCTCCATAACGTAGAGCTCGCCGTCGAACTCGCGGACTTCCTTGCCCTCGGCCACCAGCGTGCCGACGCCGGTCTTGGTGAAGAAGGCCGGGATCCCCGCGCCGCCGGCGCGGATGCGCTCGGCCAACGTGCCCTGCGGGTTGAACTCCAGCTCCAGCTTTCCGGAGAGGTAGAGCTCGGCGAACAGCTTGTTCTCGCCCACGTAGCTGGAGATCATCTTCCGGATCTGGCCGCCGGCCAGCAGGATCCCCAAGCCGAAGTCGTCCACGCCGCAGTTGTTGGAGATGACGGTGAGGTCCTTGACGCCTGCCTCGCGGATCGCCGCGATCAGGTGTTCAGGAATGCCGCAGAGGCCGAAGCCGCCCGCCATGATCGTCATGCCGTCGAAGAGCACGCCTGCGAGCGCCTCGGCGGCGGAGTTCACTACCTTGCTGGCCATGGCCGCCCCCTTACGCCGCAACGCAGCATTTGAGAACGGGTCTCCCCGAAAAAACCGCGTGCAAGCCGCCGCCGCGCACGCTCATGTGCAGTCATGAACGCCCATTCGCTGCTCATCCAGGCGCTGGTCTACCTGGCCGCAGGCGTGGTTTCGGTGCCGGTGGCCAAGCGGCTGGGGCTGGGCTCGGTGCTGGGCTACCTGATCGCCGGCGTCCTGATCGGCCCCTTCGTGCTGAACCTCGTGGGCGAGCCCAAGCAGGTGCAGGCCTTCGCCGAATTCGGCGTGGTGATCCTGCTCTTCCTGATCGGGCTCGAGGTGCGCCCCGCCCTGCTCTGGAAGCTGCGCACGGCGATCTTCGGCCTGGGCCTGGCCCAGGTGCTGGGCGCCGCGGCCCTGATCGGCGGCGCGTCCATGGCCTTCGGCCTCGACTGGCGGGCGGGCGCGGCGGTAGGCCTGATCCTGGCCATGTCCTCCACCGCCATCGTGCTGCAGAGCCTCGAGGAGAAAGGCCAGCGCCAGGGCCCGGTGGGCCAGGCTTCGTTCGGCGTCCTGCTGTTCCAGGACCTGGCGGTGATCCCGCTCTTCGCGCTCCTGCCGTTGCTTGCGCCGGCAGGGGTCGCCGCGCCGCCCGCCCACCTGGTCGCCAACATCCTGGCGCCGCTGCCCGGCTGGGCGCAGGCGCTGGCCCAGCTCGCCGCCGTGGTCGTGGTGGTGGCCGGCGGGCGCTACCTGACCCGGCCGCTCTTCCGCTTCATCGCCGCCGCGCGCCTGCGCGAGATCTTCACGGCCACGGCGCTCCTGCTCGTCGTCGCGGTGGCCGCGCTGATGGAGCTGGTGGGCCTCTCGCCGGCCCTCGGCGCCTTCCTGGCCGGCGTCGTGCTGGCGGAGAGCGAGTTCCGCCGCGAGCTGGAGACCGACATCGAGCCCTTCCGCGGCCTCCTGCTCGGCCTCTTCTTCATCACCGTGGGCGCGGGCCTGGACCTGGGCCTCGTGGCGGCCCATCCGCTCGCGATCGTGGGCCTGGTCGCCGGCCTGATGGCGCTGAAGACCCTGGCCATGTACACGGCCGGCCGCGTCTTCCGACACGACCACCGCACCGCGCTCACGACCGCCGTGGCCCTGGCCCAGGGCGGCGAGTTCGCCTTCGTGCTCCTGGGGTTCGTCCTGGGCGCCCAGGTCATGGACGCCGCGCTCGCGCGGCTGCTGACGGCAGTCGTCGCCGTCTCGATGGCCGCCACGCCGATCGTCTCGGCCGCCTACGACCGCTTCGTCCTCAGCCGCCCGGAAGAACGCGACGAACCCGAGCGCCTGCCGTTCGACGACGCCAGCCCAGACGTGATCGTCGCGGGGTTCGGACGGTTCGGCCAGATCGCCAGCCGTCTTCTGATGGCCAACAACTTCAAGGTCGTGCTGCTCGACTCGTCGATCGAGCAGGTCGACATCATCCGCCGCTTTGGCTGGCAGGTGCATTATGGCGACGCGAGCCGAATGGACCTCTTGCGGACCTCCGGCGCCGAGAAGGCCAAGCTGCTGCTGGTGGCCATCGACGACAAGGACAAGGCTGTTGAGATGGTCGAGGCCGCCCACGCCGCCTTCCCGCACCTGACCATCTTCGCCCGCGCCTTCGACCGCCGACACGCCTACGAGCTGATGAAGACGCCCGGCGTCGAGGTCGAACGAGAGACGCTGGAGAGCGCCATCAATTTCGGCCGCCGCGCGCTCCTGCAACTGGGCGTCTCGGAGCGACGGGCTTCGCGCGCCGCCGCCCTGTTCCGCGAGCAGGACGCGGCGATCTTCAAGCAGCTCGCCCCGATCGCCGGCGAAGAGGACCGCTACACCATGGCCGTCCGCGGCGGCCGCGAGACCACCGAGCGGGTGCTGCGCGCCGAGATGGCCCGCATCGCCGCCGAGGAGGATCTCGAGGACGCGCCGGGGCTGGCCCCGCCCGAGGAGGTGGAGCCCGCCGAGGAGCGGGTGTAGAACCGGCGAAATGAGCCAAGCCCTTCACATCCAGGACCAGATCGCTCCGGTCTCCTTCAAGCTGTTCGCGAGCGATTTCGACGCCTTCACCAAGGCCCTCGGCGACAGCTACGCCCGCTGGGGCTTCGCGGTGATCTCCGACCACGGCATGCCGCAGGACAAGGTCGACGCCGCGCTGGCCCAGATGAAGGCTTTCTTCGCCCTGCCCGAGGCCACCAAGCTCAAATACAAGCTGCCGGTGGCCGGACAGCGCGGCTACACGCCGTTCGGCGTCGAGACCGCCAAGGGCGCCACCCACTCCGACCTCAAGGAATTCTGGCACGTCGGGCGCGACCTGCCGCCGGGCCATCCGTTCCGCGACCACATGGCCGACAACGTCTGGCCCGACGCCGAACTGCCGGAGTTCCACGAGAAGGTGCAGTGGCTCTACGACGCCCTGGACGCCATGGGCCTGAAGGTCCTGGAATCGATTGCCACCTACCTGAACCTCGACCGCCACTTCTTCGATCCGACGGTGAACGTCGGCAACTCGATCCTGCGCCTGCTGCACTACCCGCCGGTGCCCAAGGACGGCCCGCACATCCGCGCCGGCGCGCACGAGGACATCAATGTCATCACCCTGCTGCTCGGCGCCGAGGAGGCCGGGCTGGAGGTCAAGGACCACGACGGACGCTGGATCGCCATCAACCCGCCGCCCGGCTCGCTGGTCTGCAACATCGGCGACATGCTGCAGCGGCTCTGCAACCACCGCCTGCCGTCGACGACCCACCGTGTGGTCAATCCGGCGCCGGAGCGCCGCGGCTTCCCGCGCTACTCGACGCCCTTCTTCCTGCACTTCAACTCGGACTACCTGATCAAGACGCTGCCGAACTGCGTCGATGCGGCCCATCCGGACCGCAATCCGGTCCCGATCACGGCCGACGACTACCTCCAGGAGCGCCTGCGCGAGATCAAGCTCGCCTAGGCGGCCGCGGCTAGAGCGCCGGGACGCTGGTGGAGGCGTTGAAGGTCAGGTTCTGGTCCGACAGCAGCGGGATCACCAACGGCATCTTGTAGACACTCGATGCGACCAGCATCTTTCCGGCCGGATTGGAGCTGTCCGTCGCGATGGTGACCGTGAGGTTGCTCGAACTCGCGCGCCCGGCCAGCAGGGTGACCATGTCCGACTTGAGCGTGCTCGCCGACTCGGACGGGTTCAGCATGAGATTGCGCGCAGCGGTCTCCAGGCTCCACTTGACCGTGGCCGCGGAATGAAGCGCCCAGGCCACCTGGAACAGCCCCACCAGGGCCGTGATGAAGACCGGCGAAACGAGCGCGAATTCCAGCGCTGTCGCGCCGGACGCGTCTCGAAGGTCGAGCTTGCGCCGCATCGCCATCGCTAGCGGATCCTCAGCGCGTTGCTCTCGGTGAGCGACTGGGTGTGCAGGATGCCGGTATACGAGCCCGAGGCGGTCAGGTTGATGTAGGCGTTCGGCAGCTTGTTGCCCCCGCACAACGAGGCGCAGTCCGTCGGCGCCGTCCCACAGAGGCAGCTGCGCGACGAGTTGACGACCGCGTCGCCGGGCCGCGCGGCCCAGGCCTGCATCGCCAGATTGGCGGCCGCCACATCGTCGGAGCCGCCGCTCTGATAGTAGCGCGCGCCGGCCTGCAGCCCCGAGCGCATCCGGCTCGTCGCGTCGATGCGCATCCAGCCGTCGATGCCGAACAACAACATGCCGACGAGCAGCGGCAGGATCAGGGCGAACTCGATCGCCGCTATGCCGCGTTCGTCCCGCAGGGCCCGGAGGCCGTTGGCGAGCGCGCGCATCATTCGACCAACTTCACCAATTGGCGGGCCGGGATGTTGGTCATGCCCTGGGCGGCGCAATCCACGCCGAGGGTCGTGTTCCCCGACCACTGCACCGTGTCGGCGATGATCTGCATGCAGCCGTTCGTCCCGGAGAAGTTGCCCAGGTAGGACACCGGCTGCGACGGGAAGTAGATGTCGCCGGTCAGCTGCGAGGAGGCGTCGCCGTTGAACTTGTTGTCCGAGCCGCTGGTGTCGGTCCGGTCCCCGTAGAACAGGACGCCCGAATAGGTCCCCGACGTGGGCGCCGCCATCGCCACGTGGGCGCCGCCGTTGATCGTCACGTGGGATCCGGCTTCGAGGTAGATCGTGACCCCCGTGCCGGAGACGTTGGTGCCCGCGTTCACATTGAAGTCGCCCCCGGACACATAGTAGGTCCCCGGGGCCAGGGTGACGTCTCCGCCCAGGTCCATGCCGCCGGAATACTTGCCCGGGCTCAGGGTGTACGGACCCTTGGGGTTCTTGGGGATGTTGCGGGTCGGGCCGGTGGCGGGCACGGGCAGGCTCGCGAAGGGGTCGCCGATGCGGGCGGCCTGGGTGATCGGCGACGGACAGCCGGTCAGGGTCATGCCGCCGCTGTTGGCCACGCCGCCCACGGAGACGGCGCAGTCAGCCGAGAGTTTGCCCGAGCCCCACACCTGGATCGCGTTGCTCGCGACGGAATCCGACATCACGTCGCAGGCCGTCAGGGTGAGCGTCGAGTTGCCCTGGATCTGGATCGCCTTGGGCGCCGTGCCGCTCAGCGCCAGCACGCAGGCGTTCCCCGCGGTGATCGTGGAGGCCACGGAGCGCGCGCGCAGGTTCACCGGCGCGTTGGAGAAGAACGCCGTGAAGAACCGGGGCGCGGTCTGGGTCAGCTGGACCTCGACCGCATTGGCCGCGCCGGCGTTCGGACCCGAGGTCGGGGGCGTATTGACCGTCAGGGTCCCACCGCTCGCGGTCCAGCCGTTGGCGATGGCCTGGGTGGTCGCAGCCGTCCTGATCACGTCGGACGGGCTGGCGGCCACCCGCTCGATCCCGCCGGCGTAGGCGGCGGCGTCGGCGGCGCTCTGCAGGCGAGACTGACTGACGTAGTCGAAGCCGGTCTCGACGGCCAACCCGCCGGCGCCAATGACCAGGGGCACCGCGAAGGCGAAGATGATGGTGACGTTGCCGCGACGATCACGCCGCGCGCGCGCCACTGCACGGTTCAGCTTGGAAAGGGTTGAGCGGACCATACGCCCAATAGAACCGGAGCCTGGTTAAGCCCTCGCCAACACTGTTGGTTAAGGTCTGTGAAAAGGCTGTCTACAGACGAAGATCTTCGGCAACGCCGGAAATGAGAACGCCGCCGGCCGTGCTGGGGAAGCGTCGGCCGGCGGCGCTGGCGGCCACCTGGGGGGCGGGTGGCGGCCCCTGCGTCAGTGAGAGATGCGCAGGTTCGAGATGGACCCGGCGATGGCGTCGAACGCCTTGCCCAGGTCGGACACGCTGGCCACGTCGTAGAAGTCTCCCGGCGTCGTGGCGCAGTTCTGCAACAGGGTCGGAGAGCCCGAGGTGAACTCGATCCGCACCGTGTAGATGTGGATGTCCTTCCCCTTGATCGCCGTGCACAGGGCGGCCAGGCGGTTGTCCATGGCCGTGGTGCGCTGGCTGTCGCTGCTGGAGCTCGTCGCGCCCACCAGCATGTTCTGCCAGATGTAGCCCAGACCGTCGTACATCGACTTGTTGTTGCCGTTCGAGTTCGTGAACGTGTTCTGGCCGTCGGTCATCAGGATGATGATCTTGCGCAGGTGCTGGGAGCCGTAGCTCTGGCCGTCGGCCAGCGGCGCGTAGGGCGATAGCGAGTGCCAGCCCCAGACCAGGCCCATCGGAATGTTGGTTTCGCCGACCGCGGTCATGCCGTCGATGGCGGTCTTGATCGAGGTGAAATCGGTGGTCAGCCGGATCATCGGCTGCAGGCTGCACCCCGCGTTCGGGCCGTAGGCGTAGCCGGCCGAGTTGGTCCCGGAGCGGGGCGTGGTGTTGTACTTGGAGTGGTTCTGCTCCTGCGGCTTCCAGCCCGTGCTGATCAGGTCGTTGAGGTAGTCGTTGGTGTAGGTGTTGCTGTTCTTGTTGCCCGGCTCGTCCGGCGCGAAGTAGGGGACGAACATCGTGGCCGGCGTCGCCGAATCCGGCGGGGTGTCGGAGATGTCGTAGGGCGGCATCCGCGATTCCACGCAGCCATTCCACGAGACGCCCGTGTTGCGCATCATGGTCAGGCGGTCGGTCTTGACGTCGAAGGTGTCGACCGTCGCGCCGGCGTTGGCGTGGGCCGTCCCCTGGGGATCGATCCAGCTCGGAATCCCCGGGCCGGTGTGGGTGGCGGTGTCGTAGTTGGCGCCGCTGAGCGACTGGGTGTTCACGACGCGAACCGTCTGGGAGAACGGCACCAGCGAGATCTTCAGCGGCGTCGGGTCGGTCGAGGCCTGCGAGGCGGTGACCAGCTTGTCGACCAGCTGCTTGGCGTCGGCCTGCAGGGTCGTCAGCTTGTTGTTGTTCGCCATCGAGCCGGTGTTGTCGAGCACCAGGGCCACCTCCAGGCGGTCCACGGCGCGCTGCACTTCGGAGTGCACGGTCACGGGCTGGTGGCCGAACACCATCGGCGCGAAGGCCGGCAGCTGCACCGACGCCGAGGCGACCACCTTGCTGCCCTGGAGCGAGAAGTCCGACGACATCAGCGCGGCGCCGTGGATCATCTGCAGGTTGGCGGTGAGCGCCTTATCGCCGATCGCGTCCACGTCGGGGGTCGTATAGACGGGCGAGCGGGCCGCGTAGAGGGTCGCGGCGTCCAGCGCGTCCTGCAGCTTGCCGTGCTGCTCGGTCATCGTGAAGACGTCGAAGATGCCCAGCGCCATCGGCGCCAGGACCGCGAACGAGATCGCCACGGTGACGGCGCTGACGCCGCGTTCATCTCGGACGGCCCGACCCAACAGGCTGCGACGCCGGATTGCGCCCGCCCACAGGCCACGAGCGGCTTGGGACAAACGAGCGAGCCGATCACTTCGGTTGCGCATTCGGGACGGCCGATTCCTGCAAAAAACGCAGGCAGGATGGCGCCATCAGCGTAAAGGAACCTGTTAGGAAGGACGGTAAATCCTTGATTCAGCACGGGTATGGTGAACGTCGCGATTTCTGGGCAAAGCCCTTGGAATCCCTTGCGCTCTCGCGGGCGCTCGCCGACGGGCCGCTCGCGGCCTCGCGCATTAATATCTGACGATGGCGCCGCGGCGCGGCCGCGCAGGCTCGCGCCTAGCCCAGGTTTTCGATCCGCGCCAGGTCGTCCGGACCACTCACGGTGACGTCGAGATCGTTCACCAGGCCGGTCGACAGCGAATAGACCCAGCCGTGGACGCACAAGGGCTGGCCGCGCGCCCAGGCGTCCTGGACGAACACGTCGGAGGCGACGTTGCGCACCTGGCGGATGACGTTCAGTTCGCAGAGCCGGTCCAACCGCGCCCGCTCGCCGGGGATGGCCGCCAGTTCGTGGCGATGGTCGTGGCTGACCTCGCGGATCGGGTGCAGCCAGTGGTCCACCAGGCCGCGCCGCTGGCCGTCAACCGCCGCGGCGATGCCGCCGCAGCCGTAGTGACCCACCACCATGATGTGCTTCACCTTGATCACGTCGACGGCGAACTGCAGCACGCTGAGATAGTTGGCGTCCTGCGGCGGGGCCAGGTTGGCGACGTTGCGGTGCACGAACAGCTCGCCGGGATCGAGGTCGACGATCTCGTTGGCCGGCACCCTGGAGTCGGAGCAGCCGATCCACAGGTATTCCGGGGCCTGCTGGCCCTCCAGCCGCTGGAAGAAGCCGGGATCGCCGGCCGTCTTGCGGGCCGCCCAGGCGCGGTTGTTGGCTTTCAGGTCGTCGAGCATCGGGCCTCTTCTACCTCAGACCGGGACCGCGTCAGGCTGTTTCGTCGGGTGCGCGGCCTGGAAGGCCGGGTGCGCCGCGGCCCGCGCCGCCACCGCGCTGATCGCGGGGTAGGGCGCCAGGTCCACCTCGTAGCGGTTGGCGGAATAGACCTGCGGGATCAGGCAGCAGTCGGCGATCGTCGGCGTCTCGCCGAACGCGAAGCCCTTTCCATGGGCGGCCACCATCGGCTCCAGCGCATCGAAGCCGTCGCGGATCCAGCCCTGCGTCCACTCCAAGATGCCGGCCTGGTCGATGCCCATCTTGTTGAGCTTGCGGCCCACCCGGGTGTTGTTCAGCGGATGGATGTCGCAGGCCACGATCAGGGCCATCGCCCGCACCGTCTGCCGGTCCAGCGGATCCTTCGGCAGGATCGCGGGCTGCGGATGCGCCTCCTCCAGCCATTCCAGGATCGCCAGGCTCTGGGTCAGGACCCGGCCGCCGCCCAGGTCGAGCGAGGGCGTCAGCATCTGGCGGTTGACCGCCTGGTAGGCCGGCTCGCGCTGCTGGCCCTTGATCAGGTCGACCGCCGAATAGGCGTAGTCGACGCCCTTCAGCGCCAGGCCGATGCGCACGCGGTAGGGAGCTGTGGCGCGCCAGGCGGAATAAAGCGTCGGCTTCACGAGACCACCTTGCCCTAGACGACCTTGAAGGCGAGCTTTCCCACGCCCTCGATCTCGCCCTCGACGGCGTCGCCCCGGACCAGCGGCCCGACGCCCTCGGGCGTGCCGGTGTAGATCAGGTCGCCCGGCGCGAGCGTCCAGAGCTTGGACGCCTCGGCGATGATCTCGGCGGTGTTCCAGATCATGTCGGCGACGACGGCGTCCTGCTTGGTCTCGCCGTTGACGCGGATCGCGATGCGCCCCTGCGGCGCGGGCCCGGTCCAGGGCTTCAGCGTCGAGATGGGAGCGGACTCGTCGAAGCCCTTGGAGCTGTCCCACGGCTGGCCCTTGTCGCGGGCTGCCGCCTGCAGGTCGCGGCGCGTCATGTCCACGCCCACGGCGTAGCCGAACACCAGGTCCAGCGCCTTGGCGACCGGGATGTCCTTGCCGCCGGTCTTCAGCGCCACCACCAGCTCGATCTCGTGGTGCAGATTGTGGGTGGCGGGCGGATAGGCGACGTCCTTGCCGGGCGGGACGATGGCGTCGGCGGGCTTGGCGAAGAAGAACGGCGGGTCGCGGTCGTCGCCGCCCATTTCGCGCCGGTGGGCGGCGTAGTTGCGGCCGACGCACAGGATGCGCCGCACGGGGAACGCCCCGCCGCCTTCCACGGGCACGGTGACGACGGCGGGCGGGTCGAAGATGTGAGCGCTCATGGCGCTCGCTTACGCCTGCGTCCTCGCAAAGTGAAGTCGGGCGAGGCCGGCGCGGTCAACGCACCACCAACGACACCCCGCGGGCGCGCGGGTCCGACGCCGGGCGAGGCGTGGCGCCCACCACCTGGATCGCCTCGACGTCGCCGTTGAAGCCCTGGCTCTCCAGACGGTAGCCGCGCGCCTTCATCGCCGCCGCCAGCTCGGCCGGAGCCGGCGCATAGGGCTCGGTGAAGATCGTGTTCTCCGGGAGGAGCTGATGGTGGAATCGGAACTGCGCCAGCGCCTCGGGCAACGGCAGGCCGAAGTCGTAGACGTCGGCCAGCACCTGGAACACCGAGGTGAAGATCCGCGAACCGCCCGGGGTGCCGATCACCATGGCCACTCGGCCGTCGCGGGTCAGGATCGTGGGCGTCATCGACGACAGCGGCCGTTTGCCCGGCGCGATGGCGTTGGCGTCGCCGCCCACCACGCCGTACAGGTTGGGCGCGCCCGGCTTGACCGAGAAGTCGTCCATCTCGTCGTTCAGCAGGAAGCCGGCGCCCTCCACGACCACGCCCGCGCCGTACGAGCCGTTCAGCGTGTAGGTGTTCGAGACCGCATTGCCTTGCCGGTCGACGATCGAGAAGTGCGTCGTCTGCGGCTTCTCGAGCCCGGGCTTCACCGCCGCAACCGCCGAGGGCCGGGCAGGATCGACCTCCCGGGCGCGGCGGGCGACATAGGCGGGGTCGATCAGGCGGCCGACCGGGACCTTCCAGAAGTCCGGGTCGCCCAGGTATTCAGCCCGGTCGGCGAACACCCGCTTCTCGATCTCCGAGACCAGGTGCAGGTACTGCGGGCTGTTCAGGCCCACGCCCTTGAACAGGGCCGCGTCGTCCGCCTTCATGCCCAGGAGTTGCAGCAGCGCGATGCCGCCGGAGCTCGGCGGCGGGGCGGTGATCACCCGGTAGCCCTTCCAGTCCGACTGGATCGGCTCGCGCCACGCGACCTTGTAGCCGGCCAGGTCGGCCTTGCTGATCAGGCCCCGGCCCGGCCCGCGCGCCATCTGGGCGACCACCAGGTCGGCGGTCCGGCCTTCGTAGAATTCCTTGGCGCCGCTCTTGGCGATCCGCGCCAGCGTCGTGGCCAGCTCCGGCTGGCGGAAGGTGTGGCCGGCGGCCATGCCGGCGAAATACCGGTCGAAGTTGAACCTGGCGAAGGCGGCCCTTCCCGCGTCGCGCTCGGCGATCTCGCCCGGCGGAACCACGAACCCCTCCCGCGCCAGGCGGATCGCCGGCGCCAGATCGCGCGCCCAGCTGAGTTTGCCGAACCGCTTGTGGGCCGCCTCCAGCCCGCGGACCGTCCCCGGCACGCCCGCCGCCAGCGGCCCCACCAGGCTGAGGTCGACGATCGGCTGGCCCTTGGCGTCCAGGTACATGCCTGCACTGGCCCTGGCCGGCGCGGTCTCGCGGTAGTCCAGGAAATAGGGCTTGCCGTCGACGTAGAGGGTCATGAACCCGCCACCGCCCAGGTTACCGGCCTCCGGATAGGTCACCGCCAGCACGAAGCCGACCGCCACCGCCGCATCGACCGCGTTGCCGCCGGCGCGCAGGATCTCCTGCGCCGCCAGTGCTCCGAACCGGTCGGGCGAAGCCACCGCGCCGGCGGCGAGCGGCCGCGCCGCCGCGACCGTGGCGGCGGCTGACAGGAGCAACGCCAGCGCGGCCGTCCGCAGGAAGGTCAGGATGCGCAAGGCGTGCTCCGTCAACGTCGGTCCTCGGACATGGACTGCGCACGGCCCGATTGACAAGTCCGCCCCGGCCCGGCTCTGGCTCGCCCCAACGCCCGCCACTCCTGGACCCGCTCATGCCCACCGCCGTCCCGCCGTCTTCTGGCCCCCTCAGCGACCTGGTGGTCATCGAGATGGGCACCCTGATCGCGGGTCCCTTCGCCGGCCAGATCCTCGGCGACTTCGGGGCCGAGGTAATCAAGCTGGAGGACCCCAAGGTCGGCGATCCCATGCGCCAGTGGGGCCGTTCCCTGCCGAAGGGCCAGTCGCCGTGGTGGCCGGTGATCGGGCGCAACAAGAAGTCGGTGGGCCTGAACCTGCGCGACCCCGAGGGCCAGGCCATCGCCAAGCAGCTGATCGCGCAGGCCGACGTGGTGATCGAGAACTTCCGGCCTGGCGCCCTGGAGAAGTGGGGCCTTTCCTATGAGGCGCTCGCCAAGGACAACCCGAAGCTGGTGATGGCCAGGGTCTCCGGCTTCGGCCAGACCGGCCCCTACGCCGAGCGCGCCGGCTACGGCCTGATCGGCGAGGCGATGGGCGGCCTGCGCTATGTCACCGGCGAGCCGGACCGGCCGCCCGCGCGCGCCGGCATCTCCATCGGTGATTCCCTGGCGGCCATGCACGCGGTGATGGGCATCACCATGGCGCTGCACGAGCGCGAGCGCACCGGCCGCGGCCAGGTGGTCGACGCGGCGCTCTACGAGAGCGTGCTGGCGGTGATGGAGAACCTGGTCACCGAATACGACCTGACGGGCTATGTGCGCGAGCGCTCCGGCTCGATCCTGCCCGGAATCGCGCCGTCGAACGCCTATCCCTGCGCGGGCGGCGAGCTGATCCTGATCGGCGGCAACGGCGACACGGTCTACGCGCGACTGACCGAGGCCATGGGCCGCCCGGATCTGAAGACCGATCCCCGGTTCGTCGACCACGCCGCCCGCGGCGTGAACCAGGCCGAACTCGACGCGATCATCGCGGACTGGACCTCGGGCTTCGCCCTGCCCGACCTGCTGGCTCTGCTGGAGGCCAGGGGCGTGCCGGCGAGCCGCGTGTTCCGCGCGCCGGATATGCTGGAGGACCCGCAGTACGCCGCACGCGAGGCGATCGTGACCACCGACCATCCGGTGTTCGGCAAGGTGCGGATGCAGAACGCCTTCCCGAAGCTGTCGCGGACGCCGGGCGCGGTGCGCTGGCCTGGCCCGGCGCTCGGCGCGCACACGGACGAAGTGCTGACGGCGCGGGCCGGCTGCGACGCCGCGCGGTTGCATCAACTGCGTGAAAGAGGGGTGATCTAGGTTCCCTCCCCCTTGTGGGGAGGGTGGCTGGCGCGAAGCGGCAGACGGGTGGGGAGACGGCGTTCAAACGCTGACTCGGCAAGGCTAACCGACTGACTCATCACTCCGGCCGTGGTTTCCCCACCCGGCCGAGCTGCGCTCGTCCACCCTCCCCATAAAGGGGAGGGAAAGAGGAAAGGTAGGAGGTCGGGTCGCGTGACTCGGGCGAAATCCCTGGGCCGCCGGTCCGGCCCCTGCGGCCTCACCGCAGGCCCCCCTGCCAGAGTCTTTAAGGCCCCGGTTTCGCCAATCCGAGGCGACCGCTTGTCGCGGCGCCGGGTTAAGGGTGCGACCTCTTGACCGCCAGCAGTTCGGCGACCGCGGCGGCCACCTGGGTCACGTCGTAGGGCTTGCGGATCACCGGCGCGTCGAAACCGCCAGGCGCGCCGCCGGCGTCGCCATAGCCGGTGGCGAAGACGAAGGGCGTTCCGCGCCGGCTGAGCGCCTCGGCGACCGGGCTAACCGAATGGCCGTTCAGATTGGCGTCCAGCACGGCCGCATCGATCGGCTGGTCCAGCAGGGCCAGCGCCTCCTCGAGCTCATAGGCCGGACCGATGATCTCCGCGCCGGCCTCGGCCAGGCCGCTTTCCAGCTCCATGGCCAGAAGCACCGCGTCCTCGACGATCAGCACGCGGGCCCCCTTCAGGTTGGCCGGGCCGCTGGAGGTCGTGATCGTTTCCGGCGCGCGGGCCTGCGGCGCCTCCGGCACCGTCTCGGGTCGCGGCGCCACCGCTGCGGCGCCGGCGCTCAGCACCGCCACCACGCCGCCGGGGCGGTAGTCGATCGTCGTGCGGCCGTTCAGCTCGCGGCTGGTGACGTCCTCGAGCAGCGTCGAGCCGAAGCCGCGCCGCGCCGGCGGGGCGACGGTCGGGCCGCCGCTTTCGGTCCAGGTCAACTCGAACCCGCCGTCGGTCAGGCGGCCCCAGCGCAGCTGCACGCGGCCGGTGTCCACCGACAGCGCCCCGAACTTCACCGCATTGGCGGCCAGTTCGTGCAGACCCAGCGCCAGGGCGTTGGCGGCGCGCGGCGTCAGGAAGAGCTCGGGTCCCTCCCACGCGGTCTGTCCCGGCGCCAGCGCGCCCAGCTCGGCGGCGGCCAGGTGATCGATGGCCGCGCCGCGCCAACGGGCGGCGGTCAGCAGTTCGTTGGCCGACCCCATGGCCTTCAGCCGTCCGGCGAAATTCGAAAGGAACGCGTCCAGCGAGGTGGTCCGGCGCGCCGTCTGCACCGCCAACGCCTGCACCGTGGCGAGCACGTTCTTCACCCGGTGGTCCAGCTCGGCCCAAAGGGTCTGGCGCTGGTCCTCCTCGCGCTTGCGGTCGCTTACGTCCTCGACGAAGCCGGTCGCGCGCGACGGCTTGCCGTCGGCCCCCAGCTTGAGCACACCGGCCACCCGCACCCACACGATCGCCCCCGTGTCGGGGCGCAAATGTCGGAACTCGTACTGATAGCCGCCGCCGCTCGCCCGATGGCGTTTCTGCTGGGCGCGAACCGCCGGCAGGTCTTCCGGGTGGACGAAGTGGTTCAGCGCCTCGCCGCGCTCGGCCTGCATGGGACCCGCGGGAAGGCCCATGATCGCCGACATCCTCGGGCTGACCACGAAGACGTCGCCGGCGGCGTCCCAGTCGAACTCTCCGAGCCCGGCGGCTTCGAGCGCCAGGCCAAGGTCCCGCCCGCTGTCGCTGTGCGCCACGTCACCGCGTTTCATCAGGTCAACATAAGGACGTTGCGCGCACTCCGCGACAGGAACCGCGTATCAGGGGTCTT
>Ga0207704_10000427_pt1 | contig 18877 bp, 21 predicted proteins | sample KBSMisM12_FD_184308 | JGI IMG/M metagenome (GOLD analysis project Ga0207704, IMG submission 184308) | Miscanthus rhizosphere microbial communities from Kellogg Biological Station, Michigan, USA - KBS Miscanthus M1-2 (SPAdes) (version 2) | ecosystem: Host-associated > Plants > Roots >...
CCTTGGCTTGGCTGCTCGCCCAGGGCCCGGATATCGTGCCCATCCCGGGCACCACCAAGGCGGCGCGCATCGCCGAGAACGTCGCGGCCGCCGACATCGCGCTCAGCGCCGAGGACCTCGCGGCCATCGAGGCCGCCGTGCCTGAGACCGCTGTCGAAGGCGCCCGCTACGACGAGCGCGGCCTCTCGATGGTGAACCTCTAAGCCGCACCGGCGCAATCTTGCGCCGCGCCCGCTTCTGGCCCTCTATCGGCCCCGGGGACCGCCAGAGTCGGCGGCGTGAGGGCAGGGGCGGCGATGTTCGGACCGGAGAATGCGCAAAGCCTCGTGGGCGTCGCCTCGGTGCTGGCGATCTGCTGGGCGCTGTCGGAGAACCGCGGGCGGTTTCCCTGGAAGCTGACCATCGGGGCGATCGTGGTCCAGGCGGTGCTGGTGCTGGCCCTCTTTGGCGTGCCGGCGATCCGCGCGGGCCTGGCCGGCGTCGGCCAAGGCGTCGACGGCCTCTCCAACTCGACCCAGGCCGGCGTCGCCTTCGTGTTCGGCTTCCTCGCCGGCACGCCCGACCAGCCCTACACGCTCACCAATCCGGGCTCGCTCTTCGTCTTCGCCTTCCGCGTCCTGCCGGTGATCCTGGTGGTTTGCGCGCTGGCGGCGCTGCTCTGGCACTGGCGGATCCTAAAGTGGATCACCCAGGGCTTCGGCATCGTCTTCGAGAAGACCATGGGCCTGCGCGGGCCGCCGGCGCTGGCCACCGCCGCCACGGTCTTCATGGGCCAGGTGGAAGGCCCGATCTTCATCCGCTCCTACCTGCCCAGCCTGACGCGCTCGGAGCTCTTCATGCTGATCGCGGTCGGCATGAGCTGCGTCTCCGGCTCCACCATGGTGGCCTACGCGACGATCCTGAGGGACGTGCTGCCGAACGCCGCCGCCCACGTGCTGACGGCCTCGATCATCTCCGCGCCGGCCGGCGTGCTCTTGGCCCGCATCCTGGTGCCGCGGATGCCTGAGGCCGAGACCTCCGACCAGTTCCCCGCCGCCGAGGACAAGGTCTACGACAGTTCGGTCGACGCGCTCATCAAGGGCACCACCGACGGCCTCTCCATCGTGCTCAACGTCGCCGCCACCCTGATCGTCTTCGTGGCCATCGTGGCGATGCTGAACGGCATCCTGGGCATGTTCCCCAACATCGGTGGCGCGCCGCCGTCGGTAGAGCGCGGCCTCGGCGTGATCTTCGCGCCGCTCGCCTGGGCGCTGGGCATCCGCTGGGACGATGCGCCGACCGCCGGCACCCTGCTCGGCGTCAAGCTGGTGCTGACCGAGTTCACCGCCTTCATCCGCCTGGGCCACATCCCGGCCGGCGGCATCGACGAGCGCACCCGGGTGATCATGACCTATGCGCTCTGCGGCTTCGCCAACATCGCCTCGGTGGGCATCAACCTCGCCGGCTACTCGGTCTTGGTGCCCGAGCGGCGCGCCGAGATCATGGGCATGGTCTGGAAGGCGATGATGTGCGGCTTCCTGGCGACGTGCCTTACGGCTTCGGTCGTGGGCGCCATGCCGGCCGGGCTGTTTGGAGGTTAGTCTTCTTCGTCTTGACGCTTAAGTGACCGGTCGTACACTTTTCCCGTACCGGGAGGCGCACCGACATGAAGCTCTACGACACACCGCTGGCCCCCAATCCGCGCCGGGTGCGCTGGTTCATGGCCGAGAAGGGGATCGACGACATCGAGGTCGTCACCCTCAACCTGATCAAGGGCGATCAGCGTGAGCCCGACTATGTGGCCAAGACCGGTCTGCCGCTGGCCCCCGTGCTGGAGCTCGACAACGGGACCTGCCTCGGCGAGTCCCTGGCCATCTGCCGCTACCTCGAGAGCCGGTATCCCGAGCCGAACCTCTTCGGCCGCGATCCCGAGGAGACCGCGGTCATCGAGATGTGGACCCGCCGCGCCGAGCTGATGGTCGCCCATCCTCTGATGATCGGCGTGCGCCACACCCACCCGGCGATGGCGGTGCTGGAACAACAGAATCCGGCCATCGGCGAGTCCAATATCGAAGGAGGCTTGAAGGCGCTGAAGGTCCTGGACCGCCGGCTGGAGGGCCGCGAGTGGCTGGGAGCCGATCGCCTGACCGTCGCCGACATCGTGGCGTTCGTCGGCCTAGACTTCGGGCGCATGATCAAGCTGAAGCCCCCGGAGGAGCTGACCAACCTGGTGCGCTGGCACGCCGCCATGTCCGCCCGTCCCGCCGCCAAGGCCGGGATGCCCTCGCCCCGGCCCGAGGCCGCCGCGTCATGACCCGCGCGCTGGCTGTCGGGATCGCGATCCTCGCTCTCGCCGCGGCCGGCCCGGCGCTCGCGCTCGATCCGGGCACGGTCACCGGCCACTACACGGGCGACGGGACCAAGCTTGCCTTCACCCACGCCATCGCGCTCGCCCAGGACGACGCCGAGGGCTTCCTGGACCACGGCCCGCAGATCCGCGTGCTGCTGAGCCAGGAGGACGTGCCGGTGTCCGCCCTCTACGGCATCGCCTTTCCGCCGGTGCGCCAGATGGCCCGCGCGGGCGCCGTGCACGGCGTGCTGCTGGAGTTCAGTCCCAAGGACAAGACGGTGCTGCAGGTCACCGTCCTGGCGCGCTCGGGCGAGGCGGGCGAGTTCTTCCACTCGCTCTCGCTCAGCCGCAACACCGGCCTCTGGAAGAAACTCGACGCCAGCGACTCCCGCGTCTCCGGCGACTACGACGGCGCCGGCGAGCCCGACCTCGTCTTCAGCTTTTCCGCGCCCGTCTCCACCGACCCGGTCGTCAGCGACCTAAAAGGTCCCGAAGCGGCGGCCAGCGAGCCGGTGAAGCTGCTCATCACCCGCGCCCAACTCCTCCAGAAGGGCGACCTCGCCGGCGCGAAGGCGATCTCCGCCAAGGGCTCGCAGATCCAGGACGCGACGCCGGAGATGCTGAAGCAGGTCGGGCCCCAGATCGGTCAGGTGCTGAAGCAGTACCACGCCGCCAAGCGCGTCGTGATCCGCCATGAGACCGCGGCCGTGGTCCTCGACGCCCACACCTGGGCGAGCCTGATCCGCGAGGACGGCGTCTGGAAGGTGGCCGATTAGCCCGCGGGCTTCGGCGGCGGCGGCGCGGGCCTGGGCGGGAGCGGGAAAACGATGAAGTCGGGATGGACGTCGGTCTTGGGGGGATCGCCCTCGGCGTGGACGGCCGCCTGCAGTTCGGCCAAGTCACCGTACGGCAGCTCCAGCGCCCGCTCGTTCGGGTGGCTGGGCGCGGCCTGCTTGAAGTCCTGGCCGGGCGTGGCCGTCATCTCGATGTGGGCGCCCAGGACGTGGCTGACCCGCTTGTCCTTCGTGAAGGCCGCCGCCCGGTCGATACTGTCCCGGAAGGTCGCCATCTGGCCGTCCGGCACATAGAGGCGGCCGGGATAGAGGCTGTCGCCGGAGAGCAGCAGCCGGGTCTTCGGATCGAAGACCATGATGTGCGCCGGCTGGTGGCCGGGAGTGGGCACGATGCTCAGCGTGCGCGCGCCCAGGTCGAACGTCGCGATGTCGTGCGGCCAGTCGGCGATCTTGAAGAACGCCGCGACTTCCGGCGCTGTCAGGCCGACGACGGTTGTGTCGGGCCGCTCCGTGAACTCCGCGTCGCCCGCGTGGTGGTCGCCGTGGCCGTGGCTGTGGGCGACGACCAGCGGGATCGAGGCGCGGTGGTGGGCCTTCAGCCAGTCGGCGATCACGTTATCGACCGTCGGCCGAACCTTCAGCCCGCCGGCGCCGGTATCGAGCAGCAGGGCGCGGTCCTTGCCGAACAGCAGGTAGAGGAACGGCGCCTCGAAGTTGGTCTTCACCGACTGGCGGATGACGAAGGTGTCGGCGTCATAGCGCTGGACCTGCATCTGCGGCTCGGATGCGGCGGTCCCGTCAATCCAGGGCGCGAACAGCGGCTTGGCCTCTGCCGCCGCCGGCAGGGCCAGCGCCAGGGCGAGGATCAGGACGGCGGGCTTCATGCGGCGGCGGGCTCCTTGGCCTCAGCGATCAGTTCCAGCGAGCGGATGCGGGCCGAAAGTGTCGGCCCTGTGGCCATCACGAAGACCTCGTCGGCGTTCGCGCGGCGCGCCTTTTCCGCAAGCCGGGCGCGGACCTGCGGCGCGGCGTCGGCGATGGTTCGCGCCTCCACCAGCTGGCGGACCGGCGAGCCGGCATGCTCCTCCAGGAAGGCCTCGGCGCCGGCGAGGTCGGTGAACCGCCGCCGCCGCCCCGACAGCATCGAGACATTGGCCGCCCGGCGCAGGGCGTCCTCTCGCCAGGCCTGCTCCAGGCTGTCGGCCGCGTAGGCGATCAGCGCGATCCCCGCCCAGGGCTCGGCGCGGAACGCCGAGGGCTGGAAGGCCGCGCGATAGGCCGCCACCGCCGCATCGCCGTCGGTCCGGGCGATGAACTCGGCGAACACCATGCCGACGCCCATCTGGGCGGCGAACATCGCGCTCTCCTCGGACGTGCAGAGCACGAAGAGGTCTGGGTGCGACGGGCCCGAGGGATTGGCGTGGATGTCGTGCAGCGGGTGCGTGTCATCGATCGGCGCCTTGCCCGAGGCGTCTAGCAGCCAGGTCGATAGCAGGTGGAAGTACTGCGGGAAGGCCTCCGATCCCACTGAGCGCAGGGCCCCACCGGTTCGCGCATCGGTCCCCAGCGCCCGGCCGAGGCCGAGGTCGATGCGCCCGGGCGCGAGCGCCTCCAGCTCCATGAACACCTCGGCCACCTTCAGCGGCGAATAGTTCACCAGCATCACCCCGCCGGACCCCAGCCGGATCGTCGAGGTCGCCTGGGTCAGCGCCGCGATCAGGATCTCGGGCGCCGGCGAACCCAGGCCGCCGATGTTGTGGTGCTCGGCCAGCCAAAGCCGGTGGTAGCCCAGCCGCTCGGCCGCGCGGGCCACCTCGATCGTGTCGCGCACCGCCTGGGCCTGCGTGCCATCGCCGGTGACAGGCGAGAGGTCGAGGACGGAAAGGATCATGCGCGCTGATCTGGGGAAGCGCTCAGGCCTCGTCCAGGTACTTCCACGTGTCCGCCCCGTCGAACTGGCGTACGCGGATCGCCGGCCAGTCCAGCCCGTCCATGATCCGCGCGTTGATCGCCATGCGCTCCTGCGCGCCGTCTAGGCTCTGCCAGTGGGTGGTCACCCCGCAGCTCCGGCAACGATGAAAGGCCAGCATGCGATCGCCCCAGACATAGGGCTGGGTCGTGCCCGCCTTCGGCAGGCCCACCTCCTTCGGCGAATAGTAGGCCCACCGCGCGCCCAGCCGTCGGCAGATGGAGCAGTTGCACTCCGTCACCGTGTCCGGCTTGGCCGGGACACTGAGCGTCACGGCCCCGCAGTGGCAGCTCGCCTCGATCATGCGGCTATGGGGGATCAGGCAGAGCCTGTTGTCCAGCCCCAGGTCCAGCCTCAGCCCCTCGGCGTGGTCTTCTTCAGCACCGAGGAGAAGCTGGCCATCGGCTCGCCGCCGGCCGAAGCGTTGGTGATCAGGCCGCGGACGAACACCATCGACCGGCCCGCCTTCACGACCTCGCCGCGGCACTCCACCATCTCGCCTTCGCGCGCGGTGCCGACCAACTCGCAGTTGAAGGTCGCCGTCACGCTGGCCTGGCCATTGATCGCGTGCTTGGCGATCACGAAGAGGGCGAAGTCGGCGAAGGTCATCACGCAGCCGCCGTGCATGAAGCCGCCGCCGTTCATGTGCTTGCGCTCTGCCCGGAAGGCGCTGACCGGAACCCCGTCATCGCCCACCTTGAAGTAGAACGGCCCGGCCAGGTCCTCGTAGGGGTCGCCGCCCGGATAGTACGACCAGCCCGCCCACTCGCCCTCGGTCACCGGCGTGAGCTTGGCCTGGTAGTTGTTCTCCATCTGGGTGCCGTCCATACGTGTTCACACTCTGTTCTGGTCGTGATAGGGCTGCGTCCCTAAAGCATGGGGGACGGCGATGGGGAAGGGTCTGCTGGAGCGACTAGGGTTTGTCGCAAAGCCTCCCATGTCGATGGAGGTGTTTCGCGAGCAGGTCACAGAGATGCTTCTACTGGAGCATCCGGACGCCCAGATCGAGCGGCGCAACCGCGACGAGATCGAAGTGAGGTGGGCATTCGACCCAGCCGCTCCGCTCACCTATTCCGTGGCTCAGGCCTACGCTTGGTATCTACGAAACCCGCGTGAATTGGTCCCGGCTATCGGGCGGATCGGATCTTACATCCTCATTTCTTCCATCGCGCCAACGCCGGAGGCGCTCACCGTCATAGTTCAGCCTGCGGGCTACAATCCGGATGCAGTTGCTGACCGTCCGGCAATCACTCGCCCCATCGTGGAAGGGTTGCTTGCGGTTGTCGTCATCGACAACGCCTACGGCTATCAATTCCTGACCGGAGCTTCGCTTCGCGACCGCCTTGGAATGCAAGAGGACGCCCTCTGGGAACGCGCCCTCAACAACACAATCGACCGGTTGGATCTCAACGATGTTCCGCTCGACCGCGTCCGTGGCGGTGAACTGCTGCGCAATGATGGGCTTGCGACGAGCCTCCTCTTATTCGCCCCTTTTTGGGATGCGCCGGGACAGAAGACGCCTCTGGTTGTCGCACCAGTCGCGCCCAATAAGATCCTCGTCGCGCCCGAGGCGGATCGACGGGCTGTGGCGTTCCTTCGCGAGACCATGAAGCGCGACCCGCTCGATATTCATTGGCGGCGCTTCGGGGGACTGCTCGTTCGGCGCAACGGCGCTTGGGAAGTGCTGCGGTGAGACTGGCCGAAGCGTTGCTCCGAGCAGGTTCAAACACTAGTTTGCCGCCGCCTCTCCCCTGCAAGGATCAGTCATGAAGCGCGCCGCCATCGTTTCTCCCATCCGCACCGCCGTGGGCAAGTACCTGGGCGCGCTCAGCGACATCCCGGCGGGTGAGCTGGGCGCGGTGGTGCTGAAGGACCTAGTCGCGCGGACCGGGATCGATCCGACCAGGATCGACGACGTGATCTTCGCCCAGGGGTACGGGTCAGGCGAGGCGCCCTGCATTGCGCGCTGGTCGGCGCTGGCGGCCGGCCTGCCGATCGAGATCCCCGGCTACCAGCTGGACCGCCGCTGCGGCTCGGGCCTGCAGGCGGTGATCGACGCGGCGATGATGGTCCAGACCGGCGTCGCCGACGTGGTCGTGGCGGGCGGCGTCGAGAGCATGAGCAACGCCGAGTACTACACCACCGACATGCGCAAGGGCGCGCGCGCCGGCTCGGTGACGATGCACGACCGCCTGGCCCGCGGCCGGGTGATGAGCCAGCCGATCGAGCGCTTCGGCGTGATCAGCGGCATGATCGAGACCGCCGACAACCTGGCCCGCGACTACCAGATCAGCCGCGAGGCGGCCGACGAGTATGCGGTGATGAGCCACCAGCGCGCGGCCGCGGCCTGGGCCGAGGGCAAGTTCGACGACGAACTGGTGCCGGTCGCGGTGCCCCAGAAGAAGGGCGACCCGATCATCTTCAAGATGGACGAAGGCGTGCGCGCCGACGCCACTCTGGAAAGCATGGCCAAGCTGCGTCCCATCGAGAAGGACGGCGTGGTCACCGCCGGCAACGCCAGCCAGCAGAACGACGCCGCCGCCGCCTGCCTGGTCGTGGCCGAGGACAAGCTTGAGGAACTGGGCCTGGAGCCGATGGGCTGGTTCGTCAGCTGGGCCGCCGCGGGCTGTGAGCCCTCGCGCATGGGCATCGGCCCGGTGCCGGCCGTGAAGCGGCTCTTCGAGCGCACCGGCATGGGCTGGGACCACATCGATCTCGTCGAGTTGAACGAGGCCTTCGCGCCCCAGGTGCTGGCCGTCCTGAAGGGCTGGGGCTGGGACGAGCGCGATCGCCTCAACGTCAACGGCTCGGGCATCAGCCTGGGTCACCCGATCGGCGCCACCGGCGGACGCATCCTCGCCAACCTGCTGCGCGAGCTGCGGCGGCGCGACGGCAAGTACGGCCTGGAGACCATGTGCATCGGCGGCGGCCAGGGCATCGCCGCGATCTTCGAGCGCGCCTGATCCGCATGGCCCTCGACCTCGACACCCGCGAACAGCTGATCGACACCGTCCGCCGGTTCGTCACCGAGCGGCTGCGGCCGCTGGAGGCCAAGGTCGCCGAGGACGACGCCATGCCCGCCGATGTCGTGGAGGAGATGAAGGCGCTGGGCCTCTTCGGCCTGTCGATCCCGGAGCAGTACGGCGGCCTGGACCTCTCCATGGAGGACGAGTGCCTGGTGGCCATCGAGCTCGGCCGCACCAGCCCGGCCTTCCGCTCGACCTTCGGCACGAACGTCGGCATCGGCAGCCAGGGGCTCTGCATGTTCGGCACCGAGGCCCAGAAGCAGAAGTACCTGCCGGGCATCGCCTCAGGCGAGATCATCACCTCCTTCGCGCTCACCGAGCCGGAGGCGGGCTCCGACAGCGCCAATGTCCAGACCCGCGCCGTCCTCGACGGCGACGCCTATGTCCTGAACGGCGCCAAGCGGTTCATCACCAACGCCAACAAGGCCGACCTCTTCACGGTCATGGCCCGGTCCGATCCGGACAAGCCCGGCGCCGGCGGGGTCTCGGCCTTTCTGGTGGAGCGAAACCTGCCCGGCCTTTCCGTCGGCAAGCCCGAGAAGAAGATGGGCCAGCAGGGCGCCCACATCTGCGACGTGATCTTCGACAACGTCCGCGTGCCGGTGGAGAACCGGCTGGGCCGGGAAGGCGAGGGCTTCAAGGTCGCCATGCAGGTGCTCGACCGCGGCCGCCTGCACATCAGCGCGGTCTGCGTGGGCGTCGCCGAGCGGCTGATCGCCGACAGCGTGGCCTACATGTCCGAGCGCCGCCAGTTCGGCCAGGCGCTCAGCCAGTTCCAGCTGCTGCAGGGCATGATCGCCGACTGCAAGACCGAGAGCCTCGCCGCCAAGGCGCTGACGCTGGAGACCGCGCGGCGCCGCGACGCAGGCCAGCCGGTGACCATGGAGGCCGCGGCCGCCAAGTACTTCGCCTCCGAGATGGTCGGCCGCGTGGCCGACAAGGCGGTGCAGATCTACGGCGGCGCCGGCTACGTCGCCGACCACGGCATCGAGCGCTTCTACCGCGACGTGCGGATCTTCCGCATCTACGAGGGCACCAGCCAGATCCAGCAGGTGGTCATCGCGCGTGAGACCCTGAAGCGGGGCGGTTGATGAGCGAGCCCCTATGAGCGTGGAAATCGAGACCGCCATCTTCGACCTCTTGGCCAAGGTCGCGCCCGGCAAGTCGGTGTCGCCGGAAGAGGTGGCGCGTGCGGTCGATCCCGAGGGCTGGCGGCGTCTGCTGGGCCACGTGCGCGCCGTCGCCCGCGGCCTGGCGCGGCAGGAAAAGCTGGTGATCCTGCGCCACAACAAGCCGGCCGAACCCGAGGACTTCAAAGGCGTCTACCGTCTGAGACTGCCCTTGGCGGCCGGCGCGACGGCGCCAAGCGATGGAGAAGCCCGATGATCATCTACGGCAATACGTTCAGCCCCTTCGTCCGCAAGACCGTGGTGTTCGCCAGCGAGAAGGGCCTCGACTTCGAGTTCAAGCCCCAGACCGATCCTGACTTCAAAGTCGTCAGCCCCTTCGGCAAGATGCCGGGGTTCCGCGACGGGGAGTTCACGATCTCCGACTCCACGGCGATCATCACCTACCTTGACGCGATCCATCCCGAGCCGAACCTGATCCCGACGGACCCCAAGGCCCGTGCGCGGACCATCTGGTACGAGGAATACGGCGACACCATCGTGGCGGCCTGCGGCGGCAAGATCTTCTTCAACCGCGTCGTGTCGCCGAAGTTCTTCGGCCGCCCCGGCGACCTCGCCGCCGCCGACGAGGCGCAGAAGACAGAGTTCCCCCGGCTGATGGACTATCTGGAGAGCGTCGCGCCGGCCTCCGGCTTCCTGGTCGAGGACCGGTTCACCCTGGCCGACATCGCCGTCGCCAGCCCGCTCGCCACCCTGGCGCACGGCGATTGCCATATGGACGCCAAGGCCCACCCCAAGGCGCACGCCTATGTCAGCAGGATCTGGGATCGGCCGTCCTTCGCCAAGCTGATCGCCCAGGAAAGGGCGATGCTGGCGGCCTAGGACTGGATGGAAACCTACCGGTGATCAGGGGGGTTTAGGCTCGGCCTTGATGATGCGCTCTGTCGCCCTTCTCTTCGCCGCCCTGATGCTCACGGCCTGCACGCCCTTGATGGTGCAGCAGGCGGGCAAGCCGCCTCTGGGATTCTCGGGGCCCCATTTCGAGACCGACGCCGTCGTCACCTTCGACGGCGCGCGCCTCGGGCTCAGCGAATGGGATGCGACCACCGGCGAGCCCTGGGCGGTGATCGTCGGCGTCCATGGCATGAACGACTACGCCAACGCTTTCCACATGGCCGCGCCGTACTGGGCTTCGCAGGGCATCACCACCATCGCCTACGACCAGCGCGGCTTCGGCCGCTCGCCCGGCCGCGGCGTCTGGGCCGGCGACGCCCTGATGGTCGACGACCTGCGCGCCGTCGCCGCGCTCGCCCGCCGGAAGTACCCGAACGCCATCCTGGTGGTGGCCGGCGAGAGCCTGGGCGGGGCGATCGCGGCGGAGGCCTTCGCATCGGACCGCCCGCCGACCGCTGACCGCCTGGTCCTGCTGTCGCCCGCCGTCTGGGGCTGGCGCGACCAGCCGCTGCCGAACAAGACGCTGCTCTGGCTCGCCGCCAATTTCACCGGGCCAAAGGTCTACACCCCGCCGCGCTGGCTCACCTCCAAGGTCAGTCCCACCGACAACCGCGACGAGCTGATCGCCATGGGCAAGGACCCGCTGATGATCTGGGGCGCGCGCTCCGACACCCTCTTTGGCCTGGTCTCGACGATGGACCGCGCGGCCGACCAGGTGGGCAAGGCGAAGCTGCCGACGCTCTACCTCTACGGCGCCCACGACCAGATCATCCCCAAGAACGCCGCCTTCAAGGCCGCGAGCCAGCTGAAGCCCACCGACCGGTCCGCCTACTACGCGGCGGGCTGGCACCTGATGATGCGCGACAAGCAGGGTCCCAAGGTCTGGAAGGACATCGAGGCCTTCATCAAGGACCCGGCCGCGCCCCTGCCGTCCGGCGCCCCGAAGATCCCCACGGCGCCGTCGCCCGATCCACACTCCCAGGTCGCGACGGGGTTGTGAGATGATCCTCCTAGGGGTAGAGACCGGCGCAATTCCTTCCCATAGATCGGCAGTGTTCGCGGCATGACCTTGTTCGATTCCCCGGCTTTCGAGGGCCATGAAGGCGTCCACGCGTTCTTCGACGAAAAAACCGGCCTGAAATGCATTATCGCCGTGCACTCCACGGCCCGCGGCCCGGCGGCCGGCGGCTGCCGCATGTGGCCGTTCGCCAGCTCTGAGCTCGCGCTCGAGGACGCGCTGCGCCTGTCGCGGGCGATGTCCTACAAGAACGCGATGGCCGACCTGGAGCTGGGCGGCGGCAAGGCGGTGATCATCGGTGATTCCCGCACCCAGAAGACCCCGGCGCTGTTCGAGGCCTTCGGCCGTGCGGTCGAGGGTGTCGGCGGCAAGTACTGGACGGCCGAGGACGTCGGCGTCTCGCCCGCCGACCTGATGCACACCCGCAAGTCGACCCGCTACGTCGCGGGCCTGACCGGCCATCCGGCCGCCTCGGGCGATCCCAGCCCGGTCACCGCCGAGGGTGTCTTCCGCGGCGTCCAGCTGGGCGTGCGCCGGGCGCTGAACCGGGACCTCGACGGGGTGACCGTGGCCGTGCAGGGCGTCGGCCACGTGGGCGGCTACCTGTGCGACAAGCTGCATGCCGCGGGCGCGAAGCTGATCATCACCGACGTCAACCCCGACATCCTGAAGGCGGTCGCCGCGCGCACCAACGCCAAGGTCGTGACGCCGGGCGCCATCTTCGACGCCGACGCCGACGTCTTCGCCCCCTGCGCGCTCGGCGGGGCGATCAATGCCGACACCCTGCCGCGCCTGAAGTGCAAGGTCATCGCCGGCGGCGCCAACAACCAGCTGGCCGACCACGACGTCGGCCGCCACGTGTTCGACCGTGGCCTGCTCTACCTGCCCGACTACGTGATCAACGGCGGCGGCATCATCAACGTCGCCGGCGAGATCCGCGCGCTGGACCGGAACGAGGCCTTCGACCCGGCTTGGGTGGAAACCAAGCTCGCCCGCCTGATCGAGACCCTGGGCGAGGTCCTCGATCGCTCCAAGGCCGAACGCCGCCCGAGCGATCAGGTGGCCAACGAGATCGCCCGCTCGCGCATCACCCTGGCGGCGGGTCAGAAGGCGGCGGCTTAGGCCAATCGGTGGGCCGCTCGGGCCGATAGGTCGACGCAGGGCGCCTGAGGCTGCGGCCAAAGGCGAAGATGCCAAAGCCGATCAGAGCGGGGACGCCGCCCAGAAAGAGGGGTGTCATGATCCCCATCGCCAGGTCGCCGGGATGATTGAAGCTGTCGGCCAGGAAGACGACCAGGAAGATCGCGCCGCAGCCGCCGCAAAGGAGGGCGATGAGCAGCCCAACCGCCATCAGGGCGGCGCCGACGAACCTCGCCACGGGGGCCGGCTCGCTCATGGCGTCTCCCTCGGCGGACCGGGCCGCCGCCCTCGCCTGATCAGCCAACCGCCCGCGAACCAGAGGGCAAAGCCGATAGGCAGACAGAGCGCCACCTGCTGCCAGCCATCGTTTGGCCTGAACTCATCGCCGGGGCTGCTCGTGGCCATGAAGCAGGCGCAAGTCCCGCCAAACGCGATCAGCATGATGGCGGCGGTTCGCACGAGATAGCCGGCGAGGATCACCGCCTCGGCCGCGATCCGGTTCATCGGCGCTGCCCCCTGGCGAGCGCCCCGGCTCCCGCCGCGCCGGGCCGGTAGAAGGTGTTGTAGGTGTCGAAGGGGATGATCCGGCCGTCAGGCTCGACGAAGTGCACACAGGAGCGCTTGACCGTGCCGAGGTCGAAGTTGAAGCGGTCGAGGAACTGGCTGATCACCACCCGGAAGGTGTTCTCATAGGCCACTTCCTGCGGCACCACCGCCTCGGGCAGGCAGCAGAGCAGGCCGGCCAGCTTGTCGGTGGTGTCGGCCTGGGCGGTCGAGAGCGACAGCAGGTTGAACACCGCCTGCTGCAGCTCGGGATAGGCCTCGAAGGTCACGGTGTTGGGCGCGGCGGCGACGAACAGCTCGCGCGGCAGGAGCGAGGTGATCGGTGTGACCTCGGCTCCGTTCCTCAGGCCGTAGCCGATGCAGATCTGGTCGGGATTGCACGGCAGCGGGATCAGATCCTCGAGCGCGAAGACGCCCGCCTCGGCGATCTTCCGGCGGATCTCCGTCAGCACGATCCGGTGCGCCTTGGGGTCGAAGCCGTCGTTGCGCCCGGCGTCCTGGATCGGCTGGAAGGTCACGCCGCGCACGCACCGCCAGGTCAGCGCATGGCGCACGATGTCGGCGATCTCGCCGTCGTTGACCCCCTTCTTCAGCGTCACTACCAGGGTCGTGGAGATGTTGTTGCGCTCCAGCGCCTCCAGCGCCTGCTGGCGGATGGCCGTGAGGTCGGCGCCCCGCAGCTCCATCAGCGCGTCGCGCTTCAGGCTGTCGAACTGCAGATAGACCTCGAAGCGCGGCATGTAGCTCGCCAGCCGCTCGGCGAAGCCCGGTTCGCGCGCGATCCGAAGGCCGTTCGTGTTGATCATCAGGTGGCGCACCGGCCGGGCGCGGGCGGCGTCGAGGATCTCCCAGAACTGCGGATGGATCGTGGGCTCGCCGCCGCTGATCTGCACCAGGTCCGGCTCGCCCTCCGAAGCGACCAGCACGTCCAGCATCGCCTCGATCTCGGCGAGCGGGCGGTGGCCCTCGCGCTTCACTGAGCTGTCGGCGAAACACACCGGACAGGAGAGGTTGCAGGCCTCGTTGACCTCGATGATCGCCAGGCAGGAGTGCTGCTCATGGTCGGGGCAGAGGCCGCAGTCGTAAGGGCAGCCGTGTTCGGTGCGGGTGTGCACGCCGAGCGGCCGGTCGCCGGGCTTCAGCCAGTCCTTCTGCGCCTTCCAGTAGCCGAGGTCGTCGCTGACCAGGGTCTTCTGCACCCCGTGCTCGCGGCAGCGCTTCAGGTAGAAGACGTTCTGCCCCTCGGCGATCACCTTGGCCGGGACCAGCGCCAGGCAGGTCTCACACAGGCTGGTGGTCTGACCCAGGAACAGATAGGGCGCGGTCTTGCGCGACGCGCTCGCGGCCGCGCTCGCGCTTGAGGTCGGCGCGCCAGTAGAGCCATCCATAAGCGGCGAGCCCCCCACTGAGAACGTGGAACAGGTTAAACGGCCCGATCAGCGGCGGATAGGGCTTCAGGAACTCCCAGCCGAACCGCTGCACGCCGTACCAGAGGCACATGGCGTAGAAGCCGCGCCGCATCGCCCAGGGGGTGCGCCGCGCCAGGCCCGCCAGATAGACGGCCAGGAACAGCGCCATGGCGGCGCTCTCGTAGAGTTGCACGGGATGGCGGCCGACGCCGTCGCCCAGGTCGACCGCCCAGGGCAGCCCCGTCGGCGTCCCATAGGTTCCGTCGGGCAGGCCGGCGAAGAGGCAGCCGAACCGGCCGATGACAACGCCCAGGCTGAACGAGCCCACGAACACCCCGCCGGTCGAGCCGGTGACGCCGCGCAGACGCTTGTAGACCTCGACGCCGATGATCGCGCCCACCAGGGCGCCGACGACGCTGTGCGACAGCGCCGGGTGCGCATCCCGCAACGTGTTGAGCGACCCCGCGAGCCAAGCGCCCGGGATCGCGCCGCAGGCCAGGGCGGCGAAGTAGCCGCCGTCAACCCGGCGCGCCACCGTCTGGGTCAGCTCCTTCAGCCGCCATCGGTACAGCAGCACGCTCACGCCCAGGCCCGACCCCCAGGCGGCGAGGTCGAACACCGTGTGCGCCCACAGCGCCGTGGGGATGTGGATCATCCGCCTAGAGCGCCGCCAGCCGCGCCGTGCGCGGCTCCTTCACCGCGGTGACCAGCAGCAGCAGCCCCGCGGCCAGCACGCCGATCGAGAGGCCGAAGACCACGTTGTAGCCGAAGATGTCGGCGACCTGGCCGCCGATCAGCGGCGCCAGCGTCGCGGTAATGCTCTCGGCGGTCGCCGAGACGGCGATGCGCATGGGCAGGTCGTCGCGCGCCCCGAACTCCAGGATCATGGTCTGGGCGCTCATGTTGTAGCCCGCCTGGCCCGCGCCCAGGCCGAAGAAGGCCAGGAAGACCGCCCAGGGCGCGTGAACCTCGATCAGCAGCACGGTCGAGGCCGCCCAGGCCGCGAGCGAGAACAGCAGGACCAGCCGAAAGCCGGTCTTGTCGCCCAGATAGCCCCAGATCAGGTTCGACAGCGCATCGGCGCCGATGAAGGCGAAGGACAGCGCGCCCAGGAGCTTACCGGTCATGTGCACCGAGGCGCCGACGTAGAGGATGTAGAACGGCGTGGCGATGCGGGCTGAGGCCGCCAGCATCTGCACCACCAGGAACCAGGCGTAGGCGCGATCCTCGATGATCAGGCGCGGAAACTCGCGCAGGCGGTCGCGGAATTTGCCCTGCGCCCGCGTGGTCGGCGGCTCGGGCTCCTTCAGCAGGAGCTGCAGGGCCCAGAGCCCGAGCGTGGTCAGGATGAAGGCGAAGACGAAGGTCGTGCCGTAGCCGTTACCGAACAGGTTCGGGCCGATGAAGTAGCGCCCGGCCACATAGGCCAGCGCGGCCGCGATGACGCTGCCGGTGAAGTTGCGCCAGGCCTGCAGCCGGCCGCGCCGGCTGATCGGGATCACTTTGGCCATGAGCAGCGAGAAGACGACCCGCTGGGCGCCCATGAAGAGGCCGAACATCAGCATGAAGCCGAGGATCGAGCCCACCAGCACATTGCCCTTGAGCAGCCAGCCGGAGAGCGCGATCCCGAGCACGGCGGTGCGCGCAAGGCCGCCCATCCACATGGCCGCCGGCATCACCTTGGTGCGGTGCTCGATCCGGCTAGCCCCGAAGATCGGCGAGATCACCCCGCCCACCTGCTGCAGCGCCAAGCCCAGGCCCACGATGGCGTTGGAGCCGGAGACCATGTGCAGATAGGCCGGCAGGAAGGTCGGCGTGTTGACCAGCCGGAAGCCGGTCATCCCCAGCATGCCGTGCAGGTAGTTGCCGAGGTAGTTGCGGCGCAGGTTGTCCCAGACGAACTTTTCGTACTCGGACTCGCGCCGGGCGAGGTCGGCGTCCGCTGCGGCCGGGTCGCCTGCTGGATCGGGGGCCGGCTCGCCCTTGGGCGTCTCTATGGCTGCGTCCAAAACCACCAACGCCGCGTGCGCCGCCCCCGTACGGGCCGGCCGGGCGCCCTTCAGCAAGGGATCAATGCAATCCCTGAGGTCTAACAGAGTCCCCCTGGGCGACGAAGCCCCGAGTCAGGGCGCCCGTCAGGGGTTGCGGGCCGTGACGACCCAGGTGGCCGAGTCCAGGAACACGCGCCCGTCGGGGCGCGCCCGCTCAAGGAAGACATCGCGGATCGCCTCGATGACCGCGGGCGCGGCCTGCGGGTTCTCGCGCAGCATCCGGCCCAACGGGCCGACCCGGAGCGCCAGCGTCGTGGCGCCTTCGACCGTGTTGCCGCCGGCGACCATGTCCTGCGGCCGGACCGCGACATCCGCATAGCCCGCGGCGCCCAGGATGGTTTCCACCCGCTCCGGGTCGGCGAAGGCGAACGGCCCGGGCGCGCCGGGCGTCATCGGCTCCGGCGGCGGCAGGTGGGGTCCGGCCGCCTGCATCGGCAGGGTCATGATCGGGTTCTCGGCGGGGGTCCGCCAGCAGACGAACGCGAGGCGCCCGCCCGGCTTCAGCGCGCGGCGCAAGTTGGCGAAGGCGCTGACCGGGTCCTCGAAGAACATCACGCCGAACCGCGAATAGACCGCGTCGAACTCGGCCGAGCCGAACGCGTGGGTCTGGGCGTCCGCTTCCAGGAAGCTCACTTGCGGCGCGCCCGCCGCGCGCCGCCGCGCGATCTCCAGCATCGGCTGCGAGATGTCGGCGCCCACGGCCCGGCCCGAGGGCCCGACGCGTTGCCCCAGCGCCAAGGTGGTCTGGCCGCAGCCGCAGCCGACGTCGATCACCGCCTCGCCCGACTCTAGCGCCAGCCCATCCAGGGCCGGCCGGCCGATCGGCTCGATCTGGGTGTCCAGCAGGTCCTGTAGCTCAGCCCAGCTGCGCCCGGCGGCGTCGTTCCAGTAGGCGATCTGGTCGGTGTTGGCGGCGGCGGTGTTCTCTGGCATGGCGCGATCAAGCGCATGGCCCTTATTGCCCGGCAAGTCCGCCGTCAGAGGCGGCGGTACTCGATCGTCGAGCCGTCGTCCGCCCTGGCCCGGGCGCTCAGCCAGGCGCCGCCCTCGTCATAGGCGTCGTCCATCTCGACATCGCCCCGGATCGTCCAGCGGCCGGGCGCGACGCGGCGAGTCTGCACCTTCAACAGCTTGCCGGTCTGCGGATGGAAGAGCGGGCCTTCGAAGGCCTTCGGGTTCCAGTGGGTCAACGGATTGGCGTCGGCGGCCAGCAGCGCCCGCCCGGAAGGGCCTTCGACGGCGATCCCGCCGCCGGCCTTCTCGGCGGTGACGTGTTCGGCCTTGCCGTTGGTGACGGTGGAGGTCTCCAGCCGGACCAAGACCAGCCCCGCCCGGCGCTCAAGCGCCCGGTGGCGGTACCTGAACACCGGCACGGGCCCCAGCTTCACGGTCATCTCCACCTGTGTGGCGGCGGTCAGCACGTCGCCGTCGCCGGTGAAGCCGATGCGGTGCTCACCGATGTGGACCCCGTTGCGGAACACAGCGAAGGTCAGCGCCGTCGGCGCCGCCCCCGCAAGCCCAGGCGCCAGGGGCAGGATCAGGCCGGCCACCAGCAGGCTGCGGCGTGATGGGGCGAACAGACAGGCCATCGGCTCTCCCTTGCGCCCAACCGGGCGTTCCGAGGGAGTACGGGCGCCGAGGCCTCAAGGATGCGCCGTGGCGCCTGACCTGGACGGAACAAAACAAGAACTATAGGCTGTCGCGATGCCTAGGCGCCGCGCATGACCCAGACCGTCCGGCTGGCGTCGGAGATCGATTTCGCCGGGTGGCGGACGGCCGCGCGGACGCTTCGGGCCGCGCGCGTGGCGCCGGAGGAGACGATCTGGACCGTCGATGGCGGCGGCGACCTGCTGGACGACGCGGCGCTCGACGTGCGGGGCGGGCCCGGCGGATTCACCGTCCCGCGGGAATTCATGACCCTGGCCGCCACGGCGATCCTGCACCGCTCCGATGAGCGGTTCGCGCTGCTCTACCGGCTGATCTGGCGCCTCGCGCGCGAGCCCGGCCTGCTCCAGGCCGGTGGCGACCCGGACACCGGCCAGGCCCGCGGCTTCGCCGCGGCCGTGGCGGCCGCCGGGCAGAAGATGCGGGCGTTCGCCAGCTTCTCGCCGCTCAGCGACGACCCGGCCACGCACCTGGCCTGGTTCGAGCCGGCGCACCGGGTCACCGAGGCCGTGGCGCCCTTCTTCGCTCGCCGCTTCGCCGCCCAGCGCTTCTCGCTGCTGACGCCTGACGCCTGCGCGCACTGGAACGGGCGAGGCCTCATCTTTTCGCCGGGCGCGGACCCGGCCGACGCGCCGCGGGGTGACACCCTGGAGGCCTGGTGGCGCAGCCGCTACGCGGGCCTCATGGAACCCGCCTCTGCGGACAGCGGCTGCAACCCGCGGGACCGTCCAGCCATTCCGCCACCCATGGCGTCCTCGCCCGCACCCTCACGCCGCGTGGTGCGCGCCGCCCAGCGCGCCAGCCGCGACGCGCCCTATGACGGGGTCGCCA
>Ga0207704_10000435_pt1 | contig 18647 bp, 21 predicted proteins | sample KBSMisM12_FD_184308 | JGI IMG/M metagenome (GOLD analysis project Ga0207704, IMG submission 184308) | Miscanthus rhizosphere microbial communities from Kellogg Biological Station, Michigan, USA - KBS Miscanthus M1-2 (SPAdes) (version 2) | ecosystem: Host-associated > Plants > Roots >...
CTGTTCGATTCTATGGGGCCGCTTGGGCGCGACGGGGGGCACGGTGCTCATGGCGGCTAAATGCGCTGCAATGATGGGTCCGCTCAAGATGAAGTGAAGGGCAGACGCGACAACTTGCCCTGCGCGGCGTCCTGGCGCCTTGGCGAGTCCTTAACTTCCTGATTCACTATGGTGGCATCGAGATCGCGCAACGACGCGAGGGGTCATTTAGGTTTCGGGGACTGCCATGGTCATCGACCTGCCGCAGCAGCTTATCCAGGCGACCGTCCAGCTCGAGCAGCCGCTGGGCAACGGCACCCGCACCGTGGGCACCGGATTCCTGATCTCGGCTCCCGGGCCCGACGGCCAGCCCCGCACGGTGCTGATCACCGCCAACCACGTGTTCGACAAGATGCCGGGGCCGATGGCGCACATCGGCTATCGCGTCGCCAACAAGGACGGCAGCTGGACCTACGCGCCGCAGAACCTGCGCATCCGCGACGCCGCCGGCCATGAGCTGTGGACGCATCATCCGTCGCGCGACGTGGCCGCCATCGCCATCACCGCGCCGGCCGACTTCGCCAAGGCGGCGATCCCGAAGGACTACCTTGCGTCGGACGACACCTTCACCAAGTACAAGGTGGGCGCCGGCGACGAGATGATGGCGCTGGGCTTCCCGCGCGGCCTGTCGGCCAACCAGGCGGGCTTCCCGATCCTGCGCGCCGGCAAGGTGGCGTCCTATCCGATCGCGCCGGCCACGATCTTCCCGACCTTCCTGCTCGACTTCTCGGTCTTCCCCGGCAACTCCGGCGGACCGGTGTTCATGAGCCAGGAGGCGCACCGCCGACCCGGCCAGGAGGCCGCCCAGGACGTCGAGTTCATCGCGGGCCTGCTCACCCAGGAGGTCGAGCTGAACTCCGAGCGCCTGGAGATCGGCATCGTCACCCAGGCCAAGTACATCCGCGAGACCATCGACCGGGTCTCCGACCCGGCCGCGCCGGTCACCGAGGTCGCCCTGACCGAGGCCGCGACCTCAGGGGCGAGAGCGGCCTCCGCGGAAGAGGCCGTCGCGCCGGACTAGCCCCCGTAGACGATCGACATCGTCTCGGCGATGCAGGCGGGCTTGTCCTCGCCCTCGATCTCGATGGTGCACTCGTTCTTCAGCTGCATGCCGCCGGCCTTGGGCTCGGCGCCGATCAGCTTCTGGCGCATCCGCACGCGCTTGCCGACGCGGACCATGTTGATGAAGCGCACCTTGTCGGAGCCGTAGTTGATGCCCCGCGTCACGCCCTTCACCGGCAGCATGCCCTGTGACAGGAACGGGATCAGCGACAGCGTCAGGTAGCCGTGGGCGATCGGGCCTCCGATCTCCTTCGTCGCACGCTCCACGTCGACGTGGATCCATTGGTGGTCGCCGGTGGCGTCGGCGAACTTGTTGACCCGGTCCTGGTCGACCATCAGCCAGTCCGAAACGCCCACCTCCGTGCCCACCAGGCCGGGCAGGTCCTTGATTTCCACCGGGTTCATCGCTTGCTCCACGTCGATTTGGCTGAGTTGGCTTCCGGTCTAGCACCTGAGGACAAGCGGGCAAGCGCGCCGCTGCGTCAGCCGCCTAGACGCCTTCGAACGCCATGACCTCGCCCCGGCTCGTGGCCTTCCGCAGGTCCAGCAGCGGGCGGTAGTCCTCGGAGCCGTACCAGGCCTCGAGCGCGGCCATGTCGGGGAACTCGAGCAGCACCTGGCGGCGGGCGACGAGATCGCCCTCGAGCCGCACGCCGGGCCCGCCGCGCGCCAGGTAGCGCCCGCCGAACCGCGCGATCGTCGCGGGGACCTGGGCGCGGTAGGCCTCGAAGCCCGCCGCGTCGGTGACCTCGATGTTCACGTACAGGTAGGCCGCCATGGCGCCGGTCCCCCTTCAGACGATCCGCGAGCCTTCCTTGCCCCAGTAAGCGTCGCGGATCAGGCGCTTGTAGAGCTTGCCCGTAGCGTGGCGCGGCAGCTCGGCCATGAAGTCGATCACCCGCGGCGCCTTCACGTGGCTGATGTTGGCGCGTGCATAGGCCATCAGCTCGTTGCGCAGTTCGTCGCCCGCGTCGGCCCAGTCCATCGGCTGGATCACGGCGACGACCTTCTCGCCCATCTCCTCGTCGGGCGCGCCCACCACGGCGGCGTCGGCCACCTTGGGGTGGTTGATCAGCACGTTCTCCAGCTCCTGCGGATAGATGTTCACCCCGCCGGAGATGATCATGAAGCTCTTGCGGTCGGTGAGGTACAGGTAGCCCTCCTCGTCGACCCAGCCCACGTCGCCCAGGGTGGTCCAGCCGTGCTTGTTGCGGCTCTCGGCGGTCTTCTTGGGGTCGCCGTGGTACTGGAACTCGCCGCCGCCTTCGAAGAACACCGTCCCCTCGGTGCGCGGCGGCAACGGCTCTCCCTCCTCGTCGCAGATGCGCACCTGGGCGGTCATGCCCCGGCCGACCGAGCCCTTGTGGGCCAGCCACTCGTGGCTGTTGATCGCGCAGAAGCCGTTGCCCTCAGTGCCGGCGTAGTACTCGTGGATGATCGGGCCCCACCAGGCGATCATCTGTTCCTTGATCGGCACGGGGCAGGGCGCGGCGGCGTGGAACACGCTCTGCAGCGAACTCATGTCGTAGCGCTCCCGCACGCCGGGCGGCAGCTTCAGCATGCGCACGAAGTGGGTCGGCACCCACTGGGCGGTGGTGACCTTGTACTGCTCGATGAACTTCAGCGCGTCCTCGGGGTCGAAGCGCTCCATCATGATCACCGTCCCGCCGATCGCCTGGATGCTCATCGACCAGCCCAGCGGGGCGGCGTGATAGAGCGGCGCGGGCGACAAGTAGACGACGTCCGGCGGCTGCCAGCCGTAGAGGCCCTGGCCGATCATGGCGAGAGGGCTCGCCGCGCCCAGCGAGGTGTCCTGCAGGCCCGTGCGCTCCACGCCCTTCGGCCGGCCGGTTGTGCCGGAGGAATAGAGCATGGCGCGGCCGGCGCTCTGGTCGGCGATGGGCGTGGCCGGGTATTTGGCGCGGGCGTCCTCGAAGCTCTGGAACGGCCCCTCGGCGCCGCCGACCATGAAGAGCGCCACGCCGGGGATTAGGGGCGCGACCTTGAGCGCGATCTCGGCCAGCGGCTTCGACGTCACGAACGCCTTCGCCTTGCAGTCCTTGACGATGTACTCGACCTCGCCGGCGGTCAGCTTGGACGAGATGCAGGTGAAACGCAGGCCCGAGCGCTGGGCCGCCCAGAGGATCTCGTAGTAGCGCGGGTGGTTGTCGATGAAGAGCGCCACGGAGTCGCCGGCGGCGAGCCCCAGCGCGCGGAACAGCTGCGCGCCCTGGTTCGACCGGTCGTTCAGCTCGCGATAGGTCACCGTCTCGCCGGAGTAGGCCATGATGTAGGCCGGCTTGTCCGGCATGGTCTCGGCGTGCGTCGACGGATGCATGGTCTCACTCCCGGGCCGGCGCCGCCCTGTGAAGTTCAGGTGGGGCCGCCAACTTATCTTTGTTCAGGCGCAATAGCGGGCCTTGACCTCCCGTCCGTCAAGCGGGCTTCGCGGCGGGACTGCGACACTATGTTCTCGTTTTGTTCTTGCGCCGCAAGCTGAGCTGTGGCACTCTCCGTGGCTACAAGCGGGGGATTTCATGGCGCGAATGATCGATCCGTCGACGCTGGAGGGCGACGAGCTTTTCAAGTGGTACCGGCGGTCACCGGCGGATGTGGAGGCCGAACGGGAAGCGGAGCGACAGGAACGGTACGACGCGTTCGTGAAGAGGAGCGGAGCGCCGTCCGAGCCAGAGGATGACTCGGCGGCGGAGCCTCAAGGTGACTCCAACAACGGCGGCGACAGGAGGGTCATCAAGGCCAGGTTCCCGCTACCGGCTCCAGCACCGGTTATGCGAGCTCCTTCGGGGCCAATGGTTGGTCCGCCCGTAGACGCCCGTGGTGGGCCACCTATCGACCCGGCCAAGTCGGGCTTCTTCGGCACGCGGCGGTACGTTGACGCAATTGGCGGCTACTACAATGCGGACCTTCCGAGCCCGCTGAACTTCGTGACGCAAACGCCCTCCGGCTGGTGGCAGCTGGGTGATGGCTTGCTGGCTCCGGCGGCCGAGGTCGAGCGGATCTATGCCGAGCAACAGCGGAGACTGAAGGGCCAGGACAAGGCCGAGCCTGCGGCCCGTGTACGGATCGTCGATAGATTGCCAGCCGGCCAAATTCCACGCGCCGATCAGGTGGCGAAGGATGAGCGCGAACTCGATCCCACCTGCGCCCCAAATGGGGGCTGGGAGCGAGACCCCGGATTCGACACGAACCCGATATTGGCAAAGAGGTATCAGAGCCAAATCTCACGGGCGCCGGGGCTTGAATATGTGGTGCGCAATCCGGGACAGAACGCCGTGAGATTCGACGGCTGTGCCGTGTGGGATCCCAAGCACCCACTCCTGGAGGCTAAGGGGCCTCGCTACGCACCTCTGATCGCTAGCGCGCGGACGTCGACCTTCTATCCTCTCATTCTCGAGAAGGACGTGGGTCAGGCGGTTCGACAGGCCGCTGCGGCCCGCCACCACAGGATCGAGTGGCACATCGCTGAGCCAGGCGCCGAGGGGTATTTCAACGAAGCGACTGGCACGCAGCAGCCGCCAATCGTCGTGCAAGTGACTCCGTTGCGCTAAGCCGGATGAAATTTGCGGACGAACCGTTTGAACCTTGGGCCGCCACGTTCGAGTGCGGCTGGTCGGCGCGACCTCAATCGGCGATCGACATTGCTGCACGAGTTCAGGACCAGGCGAGGCGGCTGGCCGCGATCGATCCTGCGTCCGGACGCCTTCGGCCCGATCCAGGAATGCGAAGGTTCCGGCCCGGCGATCTGGGGCTGGTTGTGGACATGACGTCTGTCGAGTTAGGTGATTTGATCGATCGGCGCGGTCGATTTGATCTGCCCACGTTTCCCAAGCCGGTCGGTCCAACCGGCTACCACGTACACTATCGCAGCGACCACATGGCCCGGGACCCATCGTTTCTGACGGTCGGGGTCCAAGCCGGCCAGTATGGGCCCGGGTGGAGGGAGAACAGGGTGAGGGTTAGGCCCGATCCCGAGAGTCCGATATGGCGAAATCCGGAACTCGGGATCGAAATCATGGGCACCATGGTGGAAGCCTGGAATCCCGACTGGGCTTGCGCCTACGCCGTTATGACAGAGCCGCTTCCGCCGGAAGGTGGCGTGTCTCGTTGGCATGTCCGCCCCTGGATCGCTTGGATAGCCGAGCCGTTGCAGCCCAGACCCGTACCGCCGTTCAACCGGCCTTATCCCCATCCCTTTCCGCTCGATGACGCAGGCTCGCCAGCCGAGAAGCGCGCTTGGCATGGGGGCGAGCTCCAGATCTGGCCTTGATGCAGCCCTTTGACGCCTCTTGACCGCCGCTCCGTCATGCGCGTGCAACTGGGCCCAGCCGAAAGCCCAGTCAAAGGAACCGCCCCATGGCCGCCCCCACCTTCGAAACCCTGCTCTATGCCGTCGAGGACGGGATCGCGACGATCACGCTGAACCGGCCGGAGAAGCTGAACGCCTTCAACACCCAGATGATGCAGGACATGATCGCCGCGTTCGACGAGACCGACGCTGACGATGCGGTGCGTGCGGTGATCGTCACCGGGGCCGGGCGCGGGTTCTGCGCCGGCGCGGACCTGGGCGGCGGGGCACAGACCTTCGACTACGCCGCGCGCGGGGGCGCGGACCGGGAGGCGCGCACCGTCGGCGGCGCGCAGCGCGACGGGGGCGGGCTGCTCACCCTGCGCCTCTTCAACAGCCTCAAGCCCATCATCAGCGCCTGCAACGGCCCGGCCGTGGGCGTGGGGGTGACCATGCAGTTGGCCATGGACATCCGCCTGGCCTCCACCGAGGCGCGATACGGCTTCGTCTTCGCCCGCCGGGGCCTGAACCCCGAGGCGGCCTCGTCCTGGTTCCTGCCGCACCTGGTGGGCGTCCAGACGGCGTTGGAGTGGTGCTATACCGGCCGCGTCTTCCCGGCGTCGGAGGCGCACGAGAAGGGCCTGGTGCGCTCGCTGCACGCGCCGGACGAGCTGCTGCCGGCCGCCCGGGCGCTGGCCCGCGAGATCGCCGACAATACCGCGCCGGTCTCGGTCGCTATCACGCGGCAGCTGATCTGGCGCATGGCCGGCGCGGCGCACCCAATGGACGCCCACCGCGCCGACAGCCGCGGCATCCAGATGCGCGGCGGCTCGGGCGACGCCAAGGAAGGCGTGATGTCGTTCCTGGAAAAGCGGCCGGCGGCCTATCCCGACCGGGTGTCCACAGACCTGCCGAACATCTGGCCGCACTGGGACGAGCCTGAATTCTCCTAGGATTTGGATTCACCGCAGGTAGAACGCCTGCGCCATACTGCACCTGCGAAGAGAATTTCGATCATCAACGGTTTTCAACCTGGGATTTTCCGAAATCCCGGCCGCGAGAGCTTTATTTCAGCGCTTGTCCTTTGGAAGGGGACCCATTAATGAACGCGCGACTGATCTCGTGAATCACTTCAGCGCGGCGAAGTTGCGCCTATCCAATGGAAAACAAGAATGGATGAGAAATCGGAAGTCATCGAGATGACGGCGGATATTGTCTCCGCTTACGTGGGCAATAACGCCGTCACCGCCGCCGACCTGCCGGCCCTGATCCAGAGCGTGCATCGCGCGCTGACGGGAATCTCGTCCGGCAGCGATGTGGCCGAGGCCGCGCCGAAGGAGCCGGCGGTGCCGATCCGCCGCTCGATCACCCCCGACTTCCTGATCTGCCTGGAGGACGGCCGCAAGTTCAAGTCGCTGAAGCGGCACCTGCGGACCAAGTACAACATGAGCCCCGAGGAATATCGGGCCAAGTGGGGCCTGCCGAAGGACTATCCGATGGTCGCGCCGAACTACGCCAAGGCGCGTTCGGACCTGGCCAAGCAGATGGGCCTGGGCCAGGGCGGCCGTCAGGCGCCGCGCAAGAAGCGCTGAGCCGCTTCGACCCTGCGAACAGCAAGACGCCCGCCTCACGGCGGGCGTTTTTCGTTTGGCTCAGGGCGCAAAAAAGCCCCGGCGCTCCAGAGAGACGCCGGGGCTCTTTTGGATCAGGCCGCGGCCATCGCCCGGCGGCGCGCGCGCAGGGTCGCGCCGACCCCGCCGAGGCCGAGGATCATCATCGTCCAGGTGGCCGGCTCAGGGATGCCGCCGTGGGTAATGACGGTCAGGCCTGTCTCAAGGATGGCGCCGCTGTTCGCGGTCGCCCCTTGCTTGTCGAGCCCCTGGTCGATGAAGGCCACGATGTACGAGCCCTGGGCCAGTGCCAGGTCCGTCGTCATGATGTCGGAATCCGACGCGCCGGCGTTGGACGGGAGCGTCTTGGTCCCAATGTTGGCCTTGTAGACGAAGAACCCGGTCGCCGTCGGCTGGAAGACCTGCGTGGCCGGCAGGAAGGCGCCGATCGGGTTCGCCGGGCTGGCGGAAATGCCGAGGTAGGCGTCCAGGAAGCCCGAGGTCCACGCAGGACCGGCGACCAGCGACGCCGTCACGTTCGCCCCTAGGAACGGCCCGGAAAGGATGTATTGCAGCGGCAGGGTGACATTGTCCGGCACCAGGATGTCGATCCACACGGTGCCGGTCGCGGCGCTGCCGCCGGCCGAGAAGCCGAAGTTCGGCGGATTCACCGACGTCGGCGTGTTGGTGCCGTTGTCAGTGCACGGGGCGTCCGATTTGCAGAACCCGTGCAATGTGGGCGAACTCGCCGCCGCTTGGGCCGTGCTGACCGCGAGCGCGGACAAACCCCCAACTAGAACCGAGGCCGCTAGCCCCTGGACGATACGCTTTTGCCGAGACGGCATGGCCAGCCTCCTGAACCGGTCTCATCCCCTTAGGTTGACTCAACCACGAATTCCCCTGGCGGGTAATGGAGTTCTCCAAAAACGCGAACTATTCGCGCCACGGATGGATGGGCGGGCGCCTGCTACCGAGCGGAAGGGCATGCGAAAAACCTGAGTCCTCCGCGCCACATTCGAGCGCTGTTAACTCTTTTCCGCTTGCCGCCGATTCGTCACATCGGCGATAGTTTGATTCGTATTGAATCCAAGCGCTTGTGGGGGCGATTGAAGATGGCAGCGCAATTCGGCGCCCCGCTTGCGGCGGCCCGAGCGCATGAGGAGATCTTCGCCTACTGGGCGTCCCTCCGGGAGGGCGCTCAGTTGCCGGGGCGTCGCCATCTGGATCCCGGCGACATCAAGCGCCTGCTGCCGACCGTCAGCCTGATCGACGTGCTCCATGGCCCGGAGGGCGCGGGCCCCGACTACCGCATCCGGCTGGCTGGAACGGGCCTCTACGGCGTCTACGGGCGCGAGATCACCGGCAAGCGGCTCTGCGAGGTCTACAACAGCGCCGCGGCCGACTACTGGCGCGCCGAGCTGGGCCAGGTGGTCGCTGAGCGCCGCCCGGCGGTGGGGGCGCACAACCTCGGCTGGCGCGGCGCCTCGCACCTGTCGATCCTGTGGCTGCGGTTGCCGCTGGCCAGCAACGGCGCCGAGGTCGACATGATCCTGGGCTTCGACGCCGTCGTCGGCATGGGCCAGATGCAGCAGAGCGGCATCCGCGCCGCCTAGACCCTACTTGAGTGCGATGGTCATGCCGGACGGGCCGAGCTTCAGGGCCGCGCCGGCCGACGTCCCGGTCGCCTGGATGAGCACGCCCTTCTCGTTCTTCATCGCGATCGCGCCGGCGCCGCCGCCCACGGTCGCGCTCGCCTCGGCGGCCACGTAGGTGCCTTCGATGTCCGCGACCTGCTTGAGGTGGTAGACGGAGCCCCTTGCGCTGAACTTGTTGACGCCGATGGCGCCGACCGAGAGGCCCCTCACCTTGAGCGGGGTGTCCTTGCCCTTGAAGCGCAGGGTCCCGCCACCCCAGTTCACGCCGGCGACGAAGGCGACGTTGCCGCCGCTGAAGCTGACCGTGGCGTCGGGCTTGTCCTTCGCCAGCGCGCTTGAGCAGGCGAGGACCGCGGCTGCGGCGAAGATCGCGGCTTTGCCGATACGGGCGTGGGGTTTCATCCGTGGTCTCCAGTCAAGGACCGGAGCCCGTCTCGCTCTCGTCCAGGCGTCCCTGAAGGTGAGCCCGGGCGGCGATGAACGCCGGCGCGCGCCGCGCCGCCCCGGTTTGGAGGGCGGCGTCGGCGCGGGGACAGGAAAGCCCAGGATCCGCCGAATGAAACTCGGGTCGAACCCTAGGCCGCCGCCTGCGCGTCGCGCTTGATCCGCGCGGACATCGAGGCCAGGCCGTTGGAGCGCTGCTGCGACAGCGCCCCCTTCAGGCCCAGTGCGGCAAACGCCGCCTCGGCGTCGTAGGCCGCGATCTCGGCGGGCTTCCGGCCGGAGAACAGGCGCAGCAGGATGGCGATCAGCCCGCGTACGATGTGGGCGTCGCTGTCGCCCCGAAACCTGAGCGTGCCGTCGGCCAAGACGCCCCTGGGCGGCTCCGTGACCAGCCAAACCTGGCTGGCGCAGCCGCGCACCTTGTTGGCGTCCGAGCGCTCGGCGTCGGTGAGGGGAGCCAAGTCCTTCCCCAGGTCGATGACATAGCGATAGCGCTCTTCCCAGTCGCCCAGGACCTCGAACTCGGCGGCGAGCTCGGAGAGTTCGGCGTCGATGCCTTGGAGAGGGGAGATTGCGCCCATGAGGGCGACTTAGGCGCGCCGGGGCCGGGGCGCAATGTCCTTGGGCGCAACGCCTCTCAGGGCGCGGCCTGCAGGCGCACGCGCGCGCTCAGGCCCCGGCCGGGCGGGCTGCGAAGCGACAGCCTGGCGCCCATCGCATTGCAGGTGAGGTCGCAGATGGTCAGGCCCAGGCCCGAGCCGTCGGGCCGCAGCTCCGCGGCGCGCGGACCGCGCTCGAAGGGCTGAACGAGGCGCGGCAACTCGGCCGGTTCGACGCCCTCGCCGTCATCCTCGATGTAGAGGTCGACCACATCGCCCTGCGTGAGGATCCGTGCGCGAACCTCGCCGCCCGGCGGTGAGAAGGTGGCGGCGTTCTGGATGAGGTGGGTCAAGACGGTCCGCAGCCCCCAGGCGTCGGCCAGCACCGCCACCTTCGGCGCATCGGCGATGATGCGGCTCCTGAGGCGGCGCGCGGCGAACGCTTCGCCGAGGCCGGCGATGGCCTCTTCCAGCAGCGGCTCCACGGGTTCGGGGCGCAGGTCCAGCCGCAGCCCTTGCAGGCGGCCGATCTCGAGGACCTGGTTGACCAGCTGCAGCAGCCGCTGGCCGCTGCCGCGGATGATCTCGGCGTATTCCTTGTACTGCGGCGCGCCGAGCGGGCCGTAGAGCTCGGCCGAGATGATCTCCGAGAAGCCCAGGATCGAGTTCAGCGGCGTGCGCAATTCGTGCGTCACCAGGCGCAGGAAGGCGTGTTTCTGCTCCTCCAGGCTGGCCGGCGCGCGCGACTCCGCCGGCTGCGGCGCCGCGAGTGTCTCGGAATGGGGCGCCGATAGGGCCATGAGGGCGTTCTGCCTGTTCAGTCCGGGTGAAAGATACGCCGAGCGCGCTTACGATTTTCTTTCGAGACCTGTGGATGGAAGCTTCGCCGTTTACGCGAGCGGCCTTACTTGGACTCGTCGGCCCGGCTAGACTAGGCGGCTGATGCGACGCGCACTGACGGTCGAGGACTGAAGCTGACTGGCGCACGAAGACGGTCCCGATCGCGAAAGTCGATCGGTGGCGAGCGGCGCTTCGCCGTAAGCTGGCACCTGGCCTTCGCCGCCACGGTGGCCGTCGTCGCGGCCGGATTCTGGCTGAGTGGCGCGGTCGCGCCCGGGTTCGAGCTGGCCGCGCTGGCCGCCATCGCCGCGGCCGGCCTGCTGGGCGCCATTCTGGCGGAAATCACCGAAGAGACTGGCGCGGCGGCGGGCGTGCTGGCCTGGGCGCTGGCGGGCGCGTTCGCGGCGCTCGCCACCGGCGGCGCGGGCGGACCGCTGGCGGCCTGGTGCCTAGCCCCGCTAGCGGCCGGCGCGGCATTCGGCCGGCCCCGGCTGCTGGGCCTGGGCGCGGCGGCGGGCCTGCTGGCCGGCGCCGTGGCGGCGCTGGGCTCGGTGTTCGTCGTCCTGCCGGAGCCGGGCGCGCCGCTGAATGCATGGCTGAGCCTGCTGGCGCTCAGCACCCTGGGCCTCGGGCTGGGCTCGGCGCTGGTGGCGATGCAGGGCCGCCTGCGCGGCGAGGAGGCGCGGCGCCTGGCGGTCGAGCTCAGCCTGCGCGAGGCGCTGGACCACCAGCCGCAGCTCTTGCTGTCGCTTTATCCCGGCGGACGCATCCTCGAGGCGTTCGGAGAGGCGCCGATCGGCCTGGAGGTGCGCAGTCTGCCCGACCGCAATCTCTCCGACCTGGTCGCCCACGACCACCGCGGCATGGTCGAGGACGCGCTGGCGCACGCCGCCGCCGAGGGCTCGGCCGAGGTGATGTTCACGCCTGCCTTCGACGCCGACGGCTGGTGCGTGCTCACCGTGCGCCGGATGAGCCGCGTGCGCCTGGTGGCCGCCGTGCGCGACGCCCGCGCCCAGAGGAGCCGCGAGGCCGACCTGGAGGCCGCCCGCGAACAGGCCGAGCAGCAGAACGCCGGCAAGTCGCGGTTCCTGGCCAACATGAGCCACGAGCTGCGCACCCCGCTGAACGCCATCATGGGCTTCTCCGACATCATGCGGCAGCGGCTGTTCGGCCCGATGGCCGAGCGCTACGCCGAGTACGCCGAGCTGATCCACGAGAGCGGCGAGCATCTGCTGGAGCTGATCAACGACGTCCTCGACATGTCGAAGATCGAGGCCGAGCGGTTCGAGCTGGCCCGCGAGGACTTCGACGCGCGCGATGCGATCTCGGGCGTCCTGCGCCTGATGCGCGGCCAGGCCGACCGGGCCGGGATCAGCCTTCGGGGCAACCTGTCGGCCCAGTCGCTGGAGGCCGACGCCGACCGGCGCGCGATCAAGCAGATCGCCTTCAACCTGATCTCCAACGCGCTGAAGTTCACGCCGCGCGGCGGATCGGTCGAGGTGAGCGCCCAGCCGGACGGCGCGATGCTGGAGATCATCGTCGCCGACACCGGCGTCGGCATTTCGCCGGAGGACCTGGCGCGCCTCGGCCGCCCGTTCGAACAGGCCGGCGACGCCGAACACCGCAAATCAGGCTCGGGCCTGGGCCTCTCCCTCGTCCGCGCCTTCGCCCGCCTTCACGGCGGCGAGATGACCATCGAGAGCACGCTGGGCGTCGGCACGACCGTGACCGTGCGCATGCCCGTGCTGGCCGCCGCCCAGACCCGCAAGGCGGCCGAGGGCTAGCTTTTCACCCGCTCATACCGCGGGATGAGCAGAGTTGGGATTACCGCGTCGCGACGCGCAGGAACGCCCGGCCGGCGGCGAAATCGCCCACTTCCACATAGGCGCGGCGCACCTGGTCGCCGGGAAACAGGAACTCCACCGCCACCGCCTCGCGCGGGTCCAGCCGAGCCAGTTCGGCCGCCGCCGCGTCGGGGAAGCGGAACGCCCAGCCGCCGTCGGCGCCTTTCGGCCGCAGATCGGCGCCCGCCGGGCTGCGCGCGCCGGCGGAGTAGGTCTTCAGCGCGCCTCGGGGCGGAAGGCGGCGTGACAGAGGCAGGCCAGCGGTCGAGCCGCCGTTCCAGCGCTCGAGATAGGGCTGAGCGCTGCGGGCCGCGTCGCGCAGGATCAGGTGCGCCGCATAGGGCTCGGCGTCGTCGGCGAAGCGGGCCACCGCCACCAGGGCGTCGGCGCCGTCACGCCCTGCCAGGCCGAACGTCAGCCGGTCCGGCCCGAAATTCGCGTCCTGCGCCAGCCGCCAGTGGGCGTTGCGCGACAGGATCCGGTCGGCCTGCCAGCCGGCGAGGTCGCCCGCATAGGTCTGGCGCGTGATCCGCGCATAGCCGGAAAAGGCCGCCTTCACGCGCGCTGCGGCGGTGGTGATGTCGGCCGACCCGCAGCCGGACGCGCTCGCCTTGGCCTGAGCCGCGCGCTCGACGTCGCGCAGCGTCTCGGCGCTGGCGCCCGCGCGCAGCGCAGCGCCTCGCGCCTGCTGCGCCCCGGCCGCCAGGGCCGCGCCGATCTCGGGCGCAAACAGGCCGCAGCGCTGGTCCGCCGCCGTCATCACCGTGCGCTCATAGAAAAGGTCCGCGGGCTGCGCCCACGCCAAGCCGGGCGCCGCCATCACCGCGACCCCCGCCAACCCCATCCACCGAGACGCCGGCCCAGCGCTTTTGCGCGAGGTCGTCATGCGTCGTTGTTCTCGTTGCAGCCCTGTGCCGAGCCTTATGACGGGCAAGCTAGCCGGGGAGCGTTGCCATCCCGTTATCGCCCGCCCATCCTCGCGAGCGATGCTGCTTTCCACCGACATCTGGGTCAGCGCCCTGATCCGCCGGGCCGAGATGGGCGGGGCCTACGCCATGGTCATCCGCAAGGGCGACGCGCGCGCCGGCGCGGTGCTGGTCAAGGTGCTGAACCGCCCGGAGGGCACCGCCCGGCTCTACGCCGAGGCCACCCGCATGGACGGCGAGCGCATCTGGATGCAGCCCCAGCCGTCGGACCAGGAGGCCGACCTCGACGCCTATGTCGATCGCGCCGTCCGCGTGGACCCCGACGTCTGGGTGGTCGAGATCGATGACCGCCAGGGCCGCCATTTCCTGACCGAGCCGGTGGACAAGGCGCGCTAGCGGACGCGAATTTCGCCCATTAACCCCCTTCGTGAACGGGGGCGAAAGCCTGCTGGTGCGACAAGGCGCGCCTTCTCGAACCGCGCCAGGCAGACCCGTACCCGTCCATGCTTTTCCTAATGAACGACGTCGTGTTCAAGCTGGATGGAGTGATCATGGATTCCCGCCTGGGGGGCGAGCGTCTGAAGGCGCTGACGCTGCCGGCGATCATCCGCATGGGGCAGGAACTGTTCGCCGGCGAGCCCCTGGTCCACCGCCAGACGCCCGAGCGCGCCCAGCGGCTGGCGGCGCTGATCTGCGGCAAGGCGCCGATGATCAACGCGGCCCACTTCACCGCCCCGGCCGCGCACTGCAAGCCGCACGAGGTCACCGTGCGCTTCGTCTCGCTCCAGTTCGAGCTGATGGCCGAGCTCTACACCCTGCAGCGCGCGGGAGAGCTCGATGCGCTGCGCGCCGACCGCAGGGTCTGGCGAAGGCTGGCGGCCTAGGTTCCCTTGCCCGGCGGGCCGTGTTAGGCGCCGCGCCCATGACGACCTCCCCCGCCGCCGAAGCCGCGCGCCGACGCACCTTCGCGATCATCTCCCATCCGGACGCCGGCAAGACGACGCTCACCGAGAACCTGCTGCTGGCGGGCGGCGCGATCCGCGCCGCCGGCCAGGTGCGCGCCCGCGGCGAGAACCGCCGCACCCGGTCGGACTGGATGAAGATCGAGCGCGAGCGGGGCATTTCCGTCTCGGCCAGCGTGATGACGTTCGACCACGACGGGCTGATGTTCAACCTGCTCGACACGCCCGGACACGAGGACTTTTCGGAGGACACCTACCGCACGCTGACGGCCGCCGACGCCGCGGTCATGGTGCTGGACGCGGCCAAGGGCATCGAGCCGCAGACGCTGAAGCTGTTCGAGGTCTGCCGCCTGCGCGACATCCCCATCGTCACCTTCATCAACAAGATGGACCGGGAGGCGCAGGACCCGTTCGAACTGCTGGACGAGATCGCCAGCAAGCTCGCGCTGGACCCCTCTCCGCTCTACTGGCCCGCCGGCTCCGGCGGCCGGTTCAAGGGCATGCTGAGCTTGAAGGACCGCAAGTTCCTGCCCTTCGCCAAGCCGGCGGGCGGCGCCGGCGGTGAGAGCGGCCACCCGCCCGCCGTCGCCTTCGACGGGAACGCCATCGTCAGCTACCTCGACCCCGACGAGGCGGACGAACTGAAGGACAACGCCGACCTCGCCGAGGGTGGCCTGAAGGCGTTCGACCCCCAGTCCTTCCTGGAAGGCCACATGACCCCGGTCTTCTTCGGCTCGGCGCTGCGCCACTTCGGCGTGGACCAGCTGCTGGAGGGCCTGGGCGCCTACGCCCCGCCGCCCAAGGCCGTGGCCGCCACCAAGGGCGGCGAGCCCACCCACGTGGCGCCGGGCGACCGCGAGGTCTCGGGCTTCATCTTCAAGGTCCAGGCGAACATGGACCCCAACCACCGCGACCGCATCGCCTTCCTTCGGCTCACCTCCGGCGAGTTCGAGCGCGGCATGAAGCTGAAGGTCCAGAACACGGGCCGCCAACTCAGCGTCAACGCGCCGATCATGTTCTTCGCCTCGGACCGCGAACTGGCCGAGGAGGCCTTCGCCGGCGACGTTATCGGCATCCCCAACCACGGTGTCCTGCGCGTCGGCGACAGCCTGTCGGAGACGGGCGCCCTGCGTTTCGCGGGCCTGCCCAACTTCGCCCCGGAGATCCTGCAGCGCGTCCGCGTCAAGGACCCGCTGAAGGCCAAGCATCTCACCAAGGCGCTGCAGGGCCTGGCCGAGGAGGGCGTGACGCAGCTCTTCCGCCCGGTGATCGGGGCCGACTTCATCGTCGGCGCCGTGGGCCCGCTGCAGTTCGAGGTCATGGCTGACCGCCTGGCCAACGAGTACCAGCTGGACGTCGTCTTCGAGCCCAGCCCCTACGCCGAGGCCCGCTGGATCGGCGGCGACCCCGCCGACCTGGAGGACTTCTCTGGCAAGCACCGCAACCAGATGGCCACCGACATCGACGACCAGCCGGTGTTCCTGGCGAAGACCGCCTGGGAGACAGGCTATGTGGGCGAACGCTACCCGAAGGTCCGCTTCGAGCGGTCGAAGGAACGGGCTTGAGCAAGGCCGAACCAGCGAACCTTCATTACGGCGCCCCCGCGCCGGGGTTGGCTGACCCCCAGCCGGGCGCCCTGCAGCTCTCGCCGCTGATCCCCGGTTCGTCCGACATTTCGACCCTGCCAGACGCCGCCGCCGAAAGCGCCACGATCCTCGCACCGCCGGGCGCTCTGGAACGCGACTTCGTCCTGGCCCATGCGCTGAGAGCCCTTAAGCCCGGCGCGCCGATCATGGCGCTCGCACCCAAGGACAAGGGCGGCCTGCGGCTGCGCAAGGCGCTGCAGGGCTTCGGCTGCGCCGTGACCGAAGACGCGCGCCGCCATCACCGCTTCTGCTTCGCCAGCCGGCCCGCCGCGCCAAAGGGCCTGGACGCCGCCATCGCCGCCGGCGCGCCGCGAGTTGTTCCGGCGCTCGGACTCTGGTCACAGCCCGGGGTGTTCAGCTGGGACCGCCCCGATCCCGGCAGTCTGGCCCTGATCCAGGCGCTGCCGGCGCTCAAGGGGCGCGGCGCCGATCTCGGATGCGGCATTGGCCTCCTGGCCCAGCGGGTGCTGGCCTCGCCGGCGGTGACGGCGCTTGCCTGCCTCGACATCGACCGCCGCGCCGTCGCCTGCGCCCGCCACAACCTCGACGATCCGCGGGTCACGGTCACCTGGGCCGACGCGCGGGCGCGGGGCGGGGAAAATCGCGAGAGCGAGCTCGACTTCGTGGTGATGAACCCACCATTCCACGACGGCGGCGCCGAGGACCGCGCCTTGGGCGTGGGTTTCATCGAGGCCGCGGCGCGGCGGCTCGCCAAGCGCGGCGTCTGCTGGCTGGTGGCCAACCGGCACTTGCCCTACGAGGCGGCCCTGACGGCCGCCTTCGCAAGCGTCAGCCTCAAGAGCGAGGGCGGCGGCTACAAGATCTACGAGGCGCGCAAGTGAGCGGCGCCAAGGTCCCCATGGTGCGACTGGACCGGCTGCTGGCCAATCTCGGCTACGGGTCGCGGCGAGAAGTGACCGATCTGGTCACCAGCCGGAAGGTCGTGCTGGACGGCGAGACACTGAAGGACGCCGGCGCGCGGATCGGCGTAAGCGCCGACCTGCCCGCACGCATGACCATCGCCGGCCAGCGGCTCGACCCGCCGGCGCCGCTGACGTTGTTGATGCACAAGCCGCTGGGCGTGGTCTGTTCCCACCGGGAGACGGGCCGCAGCATCTACGAACTGCTCCCAGCGCGCTGGCAGGCCCGGATGCCGGCGCTCTCCAGCATTGGCCGTCTCGACAAGGATACCTCTGGTCTGCTGCTGATCACCGACGATGGGCCGTTTCTGCACCGCGTAATCTCCCCGCGCAGCGAGGTCGCCAAGCGGTATGTCGCGACCCTCGACCGCCCGCTCCGTGGCCACGAGGCCGAGGTCTTCGCCTCTGGCCGGCTGATGCTCGACGGCGAGAAGGATCCCCTGGCTCCGGCCGCCCTCGAACCCCTCGACCCGACCACCGCGAGGCTGACCATCACCGAGGGCCGCTATCACCAGGTGCGCCGGATGTTCGCCGCTGTCGACAACCATGTCACCGCCCTCCACCGCGACCGCATCGGCGGCCTAGCCCTCCCGGACGACCTGGCGGCAGGCGCCTGGCGGCCGCTCGACGACGCCGAAAAGGCCCGGATCTTCAGCTGATCCGGCGGCCACCGGCCCGTGTTCCCTGCCTCGGAGGCGAGATGCGGGGGCGAACGCTGTCCGCGGGTCCGCCTCGAGCGGCCCAAGGAGCGGGTCTGACCGCCTGGGGTGGCGCCCCGAGCCAGAAGCACAACCGTGCGTCGTTGACTCGCGTCCACGCTCCAGGCCTGATCGGCGGTTCGTGGGAGGCGTCGGACATGGCCGAGTTCACCGTCAATCCGAACCGGGTCGATCCCTACAAGAACTTCAAGTTCCGCGTGCGCTGGGACAACCACGTGGTGGCCGGCGTCTCAAAGATGAGCGCGCTCAAGCGGTCGACAGAGGTGGTCGAGCACCGCGAGGGCGGCGACCCGTCGACGTCGCACAAGTCGCCCGGGCGCACGACATACGACGCCGTCACCCTGGAGCGAGGCCTCACGCACGATCCGGCCTTCGAGGCCTGGGCCAACAAGGTCGGCAGCCACGGGAGCGCCGGCGCGGTGTCGCTGCACGACTTCCGCAAGGACGTTCGCCTCGAGCTGTTGAACGAGGCGGGCCAGGTGGTGAAGGCCTACCACATCTTCCGCTGCTGGCCGTCCAGCTACCAGGCGGTGCCGGATCTCGACGCCAACGCCGACGCCGTCGCCTTCGAGAGACTGGTGCTGGAGAACGAGGGCTGGGAGCGCGACACCGCCGTCGTCGAGCCTCAGGAGCCCAGCTTCGACGAGTAGGGGACGGGCCCGGAAACGGCCAGATTAGGTCAGGTTCCGTTAACCATACCCTTGAAATTAACCACTTGTTTACGATCCCGGCTCCGGCTTTGCTGTGTCCGTTACGTGCGCGAGCTTGCCGTCTCATCCCGGGACGACGCGTTCGCCGGGGTGGCGGCATGTTCGAGTTGGGTCGCGAGTTCAAGAAGCTGTTCGTCGGCGAGCGGCTGCGTCCGCACACCGATGGCCTGACCGGCGGCGACGCCGCGCTGCTCGAACTCCTGGACCTTCCCATGCTGATGACCGAGGCCCGTTCGGCCGACGTCGCCGCCGGGCGGGTCGGGACCCATGACAAGGCGGGACGTCGCCTGGACGCCGCGGTGGTCTGGCGCGAGGCGGCGCGGCGCTCGGGCGACGCCGTGGCGCTCCGCAAGGCCGCCGCCACC
>Ga0207704_10000439_pt1 | contig 18579 bp, 13 predicted proteins | sample KBSMisM12_FD_184308 | JGI IMG/M metagenome (GOLD analysis project Ga0207704, IMG submission 184308) | Miscanthus rhizosphere microbial communities from Kellogg Biological Station, Michigan, USA - KBS Miscanthus M1-2 (SPAdes) (version 2) | ecosystem: Host-associated > Plants > Roots >...
CAGGCCCTCGACATTTCGGGAATACAGAGAGCATTCACGCGGTTCAAATTACTGATGCTGTTGATAGCGGCCGCAATCGCCACCTTGGCCACCCATCCACGATTGATTCTCTTTCGAACGAAGTTTATAAAGCTCGATTCGCAATGGAGCAATCTCGTGATCGCAGATGCGCATAAAGATTTGAGCGCTCTGGGACATACATATGATCACGGTGTGGATTGGTCGTATGAGGAACCTATCTGCGTCATGAAAGGACGCGTCTTAAGCGCGAAGGTGCTGCTCGATAAAGGAAGATGGCTGAATTGGTTTCCGGCGGGATTTCTCGACGGACATACGATCGCGGCGACGAATGCCGACACAACAGCCGCGCACGAATGCACTGTCAGCCGCAATCATCTCGTCCTTGGTCCGAAGATCCCTCTTCAGCGCGTAACGGTTTCTTTGAGAACGCCGACTAGCGGAACGAGCAACCAAAAGTTCCCGAAGACTTGGTGGCCCAAGATCGATGAAGATGTGATGAGTGACCTCGGTGTCACGTGGTACGACCTTCCGAAATATTCGATTGGATCAGGTGGCTTTCAAACGGGCCAAAACGCCGGAGTCAATATTTTTGGTGGTGGCCACTTCCCCCTTATTCGGCCACGTACCTCGTCCAATGGGACTCCGCTGAAGTATGTGATTGATGACATGAGTCTCGAACTGGAAGACGTTGGGTTCGTTTCACCGGAAGGCTGGATCGTCTGCCGAGCTAAACGCGGAAAGCAGGATGGATTGGCTTGGCTCTTTCCGATTCCAGGAAAGGAACTGAAGGTAGTAGATAAAACGAGCGAACACAGGCCCGGCTAGCAGCGAGCGTTTCGCGTAATCTTCACAGCACAGTGACCGCCACACTCGTAGCCATCTGCGCGTTCGGATTCTTTGCGAGCGTCGTCGATGCGGTGGCCGGCGGCGGCGGTTTGATTTCCATTCCCGCCCTTTTCATCTTCCTTCCCGGGGCATCTCCCGCCCTGATTTTCGGCACGAACAAGTTCGCATCGAGCTGCGGATCAGGTGCCGCTGTCGCACGTTACGCAGCAAGTAAGAAAATCGTTTGGAACGTAGCAATACCTGCCGGGATCCTCGCGTTTGGCTTCGCAATTCTCGGCGCGCATACGGTCAGCTTGCTCGATAAGAATCTCATTCGGCCGCTCATTCTTGTTCTGCTCATAGTTGTCGCGGTTTACACTCTCTTCAATAAAGACATTGGGAAGATCCACGCACCGAAACTCGAACGGAAGCAAGAGTTGTGGATATCGATCGCGATGGGCGCGGTGCTCGGATTTTACGAGGGGTTCTTCGGACCAGGAGCAGGCAGCTTCCTCGTGTTCGCACTTGTCGGACTCTTCGGATACGACTACTTATCCGCGAGCGCGACAGGGCGATTCATCAACTTTACGGCGACCTTTGCCGCACTCCTTTATTTCATTTTCGCGAAGACCGTCCTCTACAACATCGCGATTCCCATGGCCGTCGCGAACGTCGCAGGCGGAATGGTCGGGTCTCGACTCGCGATCAAACACGGCGGATCGTTTATTCGCGCGTTGTTTTTGATCGTACTTATCGCCGTGCTCGCGAAACTGACCTGGGACACATTTAGGTCTTGACTCTTCGCGAAGTCACTTGCGCGAATTAAATTCCTTGAGGTACTTTGCACCCAGGGCGGCTAGCCGCTTCCCTTCCACCGAATCGGATTTGTAGTAGGCCTGCACACGAAACAATGGCTTCCCCACTATGGTCATTGTGCCGCCGTCTTTGGAAAGCTGCGCGCAGAATGATTGCTCTGACCAGTAGTCCGTGAACATAGACGACGTGTGGATGCGATTCCCCCTCATCAGCCAATACGTTCCCGCATCGGGTGGATACGACAATTGATAGCCGTAGGCGACGCTGCCTCTCCCATCAGGAAGAAAGGTTAATCGCTGGATGCTGAGTTCGGGCATATCCTTCATGTAATTCTGTTTCACGCCCCACCATTCTCCAATCACATCATCTCTCGTTGCCAGTCGTCCAGTTTCCGGCGCGGGGCAGTAGTAACTGCTCGCAAAGGTGAAGCCGCAGGCGACCACCAGGCACAGACTTGCGCCAAAAGCAAGCCTCCTAGAAAAGAGCTTCAGGGAAGATGGGTCTTGGTCGAGGTCACGAAGACGGAGGATGCAGACCGAGCCTGCGATCACGGCAAGAATTCCCGCGAGAGCAAGCACAAACTCAGCAACACCGTAAGTAAGAGGAATCGTGAGTGTGTAGATTGCATACAGACCCGCGCAAAAGCTAAGCCAGTAGTATCCGAAGAGGCGGACGCGCGCCACACCATAAAGAATAAACGCCTGGAGAGCAAGGAAGATAAGGAGGGGAATCTCGAGATAGCGGATCCACAGCGGGGATCCGGTGAGAAATCCAGAAAGCAGCTCGAAGATGGCTGCGCACGGCCAAACGATACAAACTGCTTGCGCCCATTTCGGAGGTATTCGTTTCATCGAACGCTCTTCCTTCCCGGCGCATCGGGAGCACATCTATTGTAGTCGGGATCCATTCAAAAGCCAAATGTTCATTCGCCGGTACCGGTGATGACGTTGTACGGTTCCCGTTTGAAATTGCTAACCCCATCGAGGTTCGTAGGCTGCAAGAACAACGCGTGAGCATCGTCGGCGAGAACTGGGACGAACGTGCGATTGGGCTGACGCCAAATCGATATGTGAAGACTGTTCCCGCGCAACAACCATTGCACTTTGAACCCCGGGTTGTGAGCCTTCTTATACGCCTTGAAGCTGCCCGTCCCGTCCGTCATCAAGGTCAGCACAAACGCCTGAATGTGAGGCGTTTTAGACGGCCGAGTTCCGTACCACAGCCCCGTGAGTTCACTCCGCTTCGCGATACGGCCTACCGAGATTGATGGAGCCTGAAAACTCTTATAGAACAGTACCGCGGCGATAACCAACGCAATTGCCGCTGATCCAAGTGACGTTCTCAATGCGAGTTTGCGTCGTGCTTGACGCTCCTCGTCGTCCTTCTCCTTTGCGAAGACGCAACACCACTGAGCGATACACGCGACGGTATGCCAGATCGAATAGACCACCCACGATCGCTCGTCAACGATAACAAACAGGGTCGCGAACCAACATCCGCCCGCCATGTAGATCGCGAGTAACCCGAGCACAATGAATGACCACCTTTGCAGCAGCACAGTCCGCTCGACGAAGATCAATGCGCCAAGCGCTGGGCCGAGTGCGTTATGGTAGTTTGCGACAGCAACAGGTGCCCCATCCAAAATGCCCCAACAAAGCATGAGGATCATGCTCACGAGCCAAATCTGGCAGACCATGATCGCCCAGGGCGCAGGACATCGCTTCATCTCTGCGAATGAGCCTCAAAAACCTTCGGCTGAAACGAAGCTTGCCTGCTCTTCATTCGAATCATTCGATCTCCGCCATAGTCGAAGGTGAGATCGGTATCTTCTTCCACCATCGCGCCCGATGATATTTCCATCCAATAGAGGTCTAGAAGGACGCACTTGACCTGACCCGTCGGCATTCTACGATCGAAGTACGTGCACGACACTGAAATTCGCACGCAATCCATTCCTGCAAATCTTTCGTGACCTTCGAGCTTGAACTTTGCCGGGAACCGCTCTCCGTGATAGAGAACTGCACCATCCCAACTGTCGCCAATCCCGACGCGATCCGGAACGGCGAAGTCATAAGTCAGGCTCTCGCTTCCTTTGTCATTGATCAGATGCCGATTCTTGTTGTAGGTAATCGTGTGCAGCTTTCCAACGTGAGCCTGTAGTGCTGCAACTTCCTGCTGCGTGAGTTTCCCTCCCGTCCTCCTCGTGATGCTGTGGATGACATTCACGACCTGGTACGTACCGTTGCCAAGCAATTTCACCTCACTGGTGCTTTTTGAACGTATTTCGCCTGATTCGATGAGCGAATCTCCAGGGCCGATAACCTGCAACGTAGTGACGCCATCGTATGTCCAAGTTCCTTCCTTGGGCATCGTCGCCAAATTCATAAGAACTTTCGGCGCTGACGCAGGAGCCTTTGTGACCGGTGCGGGCGCGCAGGCGACAACGAGGATAACAAAACCCAGCAAAGCCCACTTCACAACGCATTATAGGGCCGGTTCTCCGCACGAACAGGGGTTTGCAATGCGTCAACACAACAGATGCTCCTCGCCAGTCTCCTTGGCATCTCGATCGCTGCAAAGACGCCGCGCGTTGGTCCGCTGATCATCCCACGACCCAAGCAATCGAAATGGACGGGCGCGGAATGGATCCTTCCCGCGAAAGTCACGATCGTCATCGGTTCACCGCCCTTGGATCGGGTCGCAGCAGAGGCCATCCAGAGAGAGATCGTTGCATACGGTGGCCAAAAACCACTAATTCAAATGCAGCCGCCGCGACACGGTCCCTTCATCGGAATTGGAGAAGCAGCGCAAACGGCATGGATGCGTCGCGCACTTGGCAAGAATGTCTCGAACGTTCCGCCAAGTCCCGAAGGGTATTGGATAGATGCGTCAGAAGGGCGCGTGCTGATCGCGGGCCGGACATCCAAAGCAACGTTGGGCGGCGCAGAATCCCTGTGCCAAATTATTCACGCGAGTGGTTCATCTCTCTCGATCCCAATCGGTCGCATTCGCGATTGGCCAACTCTCGGATGGCGTGGTGTGCATTTATTCTTGGGGAACAGGGCGCTTCACTTTCATAAGAAGCTGATCGTCAACATTCTCAATCGCTTCAAGATCAATCACTTGGTTCTTGAGTGCGAAGAAATCAAGTGGGACGCAATCGGAGACGCCGCACCCGATTGGGCAATGACGAAGGCCGACCTCAAAGAAGAGGTCGCGTTTGCAAGAAGTCACGGAATCACAGTCGTACCGCTGCTCAATTCGATAGGGCATATGAATTGGCTCCTAAAGAACAAACGCTTTGGAGATCTTGCCGAAGACCCAAAGACGAAAGCCGTCGTTTCACCCAGCAATCCACGAACGTACAAATTGATCAAGGCGATTTACGCCGAAGCTCTTCCTATCTTCCAGACACCCGTTCTTCATATCGGCGCCGACGAAGTAAGTCTGGGCAGCCGATATCCTTTCAAGAGTGCAAGCAGGTATCCGCTTGCTTCCGATCTCTTCGTTTCTCAAGTCCAAACGTTGAATCGCATGTTGCGGGGGCAGGGCGTGCGCACGGCCATGTGGGCGGACATGCTCTACAGCAAGCAAGAATCGCCTGGAAATTCTGGTGCGCCAACAACCGAACAAGCGGTAGCGATTCGAAAGGGCATTCCCAAGAAGACGATCCTGTTCGAGTGGCGCTACCGCCCGGAGGGTGCCCCCGAACGACTTGCCATTCTGAAAAATGCAGGATTCAAACGGGTGGTCGGAGCAACTTGGCTTCGCTGGCCCGCGATCCAAGCTAATTCGAAAGCCCTGGCGGAGAATGGCTTCGCCGGACTGCTCTCGACGACTTGGGTGGGCTACAACTCGCAAGAGAAGAACATCTACTCGCACGAATCAGATTTCAGCGCAATGGTCGTCGTCGCCGAGGAATCTTGGAATGGCGGGACGATACCGTTGGATCAACTCGGTTATGGCCCTGCGGTCGTGCTCAGAAAGGCGTACGCATTGCCTATGCCGAAACCGTGATGCAAAAGGCTGTAATACTATCTAAGTGATGCGGCGACTTCTTTGTGCGACCAGCCTTCTCCTCTTTTGCGTTGCGGCGCATGCTCAATCGACATTCGATATCGCAGCCTCCGCGTTTAGCGGCGAGCAACCGATTGGCGTGATGACCTCGATCACGAAGGCACAGGCGATCAAAACCTTCACCCCCATTCTCAAGGAATCTACGAATTCCGCTGGATTCGTCATTGCCGCGTTCGCCCTGGCCATGAAAGGCGTGGACGTGGATGCGAATTTGTCGAGGCTGGTCCTTCCAATCAAAGACGCACACGACGAGAAGATCGAGGAGCTGACCGCGACCCATGGTCTCGCCGAAAATCAGATCTTGCTCGAGGACATCCCAAATGCGATCTACGCGATTTACAAGTCACGTCAATCCACGTCTGCATTGAAGACCCTGCTCACCATGCCAGTGGATTGGCCCGCGGCCGAATATCGCGACGACTGCGTAATGACTGTGCTTCGCAACGATCCTAAACCAGTGATCGCGCTTGCATCCGGAGACGCGAAGATTTACGCGACCCTTTGGGACATCCTCGATTGGAACGTGGGCTCGATGAAGGACAGGAATAATTTCATCGGCCGCTTGCAGACCATTCGTTGGAAGACGGTTCCGCTCAAGAAGACCGCGATGAAGCTCGCACATGACTTAGCGACGCCGAAAAATAGACCTGCTAAATAGTTGTTGCCCACGTCATGAATTCGGAGGCCCTCTGTTTTAGCCGCCAGGTGTCATCGGAAACCGTCGAAGATTCGCCACTGCCCGAGAGGTGATCCAACTTCTCCCAGAACGGCACCACCGCATAGTGATTCGCCCAAACTAGCACGTCAGCGTGATGAGGGTCCTTGCGTGTGTAACTCGGCCCAACGGTAACAATCGTCGTCCCGTGTGGCGTGTCCAGCGAAAACGTATGCGAATAGCCAATGAAGCGGCGACGTCGAATTACGACCGGCCTCTTCTTATCCTCTTCGTAATCCTTTGCGATCAACTCCGCTCGTAAAGATTTGTAGATAGCTTCCGGTGATTCCTGCAATGTATAACGCCTGCTCGCCCCGCTAAGATTGAAGTCATCGGCTATCCGACTTTCTTGGTAAGGAAAGCCTTCGAGCGTGGTTAGCCGCGGCATGAAGTCGTCCGGCGTGGACGAGCTAGACAGCCAGCGACCTAATCCGTAAATCATCCCCGCAAAAGGGATCACCCCGAGCAGCCATCGCGCGCGGCCCATGCTCGAGGGACCGCTTCAGACGCATTCTTAGTTCAACTTGGCTGGAGGGTCGGCTCTAACATGGGCCTTGGCGTCTCCACCCGAGCGATTCGAGGGCTAAACGTGGCTTCATCCATAATCTGAGTCACTTCTCGGCTGTGCGAATTCTCTACACGCTCACCATATTCGTTGGCTCGGCCCTTCTGTTCCTCGTCGAGCCGATGGTCGCGAAGATGATCCTGCCCGTTTTTGGCGGATCGCCCGCCGTTTGGAATGCGTGCGTCGTGTTCTTCCAACTCATGCTCCTCCTGGGCTATGCCTACGCGCATGGGTCGGTGAAGCTACTAGGCGCGAATCGGCAACCAGTTCTCCACTTGGTCGTAATCGCTCTCGCGTTAATCGTTCTCCCCTTCGGCGTCAAAGCAGGATATTCACCCGCGCAATCCGGACAGCCCGCTTTCCAAGTCGTCGGCCTCTTGCTCGTGATGGTAGGGCTTCCCTTCTTCGCGGTCGCAGCACAGGCGCCTCTCCTCCAAAGATGGTTTGCGACGACCAATGATCCTCACGCGCACGATCCTTACTTCTTATATAGCGCGAGCAATTTGGGAAGCATGCTCGCGTTGATCGCCTATCCGACCATCATCGAATCCCGATTTGCATTGAACGGACAGAGCACCCTTTGGACCGGCGGCTACATCGCGCTGGGAGTCCTCACGCTTGGCTCGGCGCTCGGAATTATCTTTCAACGAAAACACGTCGCCGAGGTCGAAGCGGTTTCGCAAGACGATGCGCCTCCAACAAATCGCGAGCGCTTACGCTGGGTGCTCTTATCTGCGGCGCCGTCTAGCTTGATGCTTGGCATCACGACTTACATCACGACGAACATCGCGCCGGTACCGCTCCTGTGGGTGATCCCGCTTTCCATCTATCTACTCACTTTCATTCTTGCGTTCAGCAATCGCATTCATCCGAAGACAACACTGATGTCACGGCTGACAACGATTCTCGTCCTCCCGATCGCCTTGGTCCTTGTCCTGGAATTGTGGTCGCCAATGTTGCCGCTGGCCGCCATGCACCTCTTCGCTTTCTTTATGCTCGCGTGGACGTGTCACACCCTGATGGTTCGCTCTCGCCCGAGTGCCTCTCACCTCACGGAGTTCTATCTCTGGATTGCGGCCGGAGGCGTGCTAGGTGGAGCTTTCAACGGATTCGTCGCCCCCGTCGTCTTCCGCGGACTGATCGAATATCCGATCGCTCTAGCCGTCGCCGTTGTGATGATCCAACCGGGGCCAAAACTCCAACGAGCGACTCTGACGAAAGATCTCTTGATCGGCGCAGCCGTCGTTCTCATATGTCTCGGATTGACCCGGATCACTCCGCAGTTCCTCAGCTATTTCGTGACCACGTATGGCGACAACACCGAGGCAGGAGTCGCGATGCTCATCATGGGCGTGCTCACCTTCCTGTGCTTCTTCTTCATCGATAAGCCCATTCGATACGGAATTGCAATCTGCAGTCTGATGATTCTCGGACCTGCGATGCGACCCGAAGACGCCAGCGTAATTTTCCAGACCCGGAATTTCTTTGGTGTGAAGAAAGTTACGCGGGAAGGACGCTTCCACGACTTCTTGCACGGCACTACCGTTCACGGCAAAGAAGACATGACGCCAGCAGGGTTGGACAAGCCGACGACTTATTACAGCCCTATCAGTCCAGTCGGACGAGTGTTCAAAGAATTCAGCGGGCCAAGGATGAAGAAGTCGATCGCCGTCGTGGGGCTCGGCACGGGAACGATGGCCGCCTACGGTGAACCGGGCATGTCGATCACCTATTACGAGATCGATCCGCAGGTCATCGACATTGCAACGAATCCGAAATACTTCACCTATATCAATCACAGTAAGGCAAAGGTAAACATCGTCCAAGGCGATGCGCGTTTGGAGCTCTTGAAAGCGCCAGACCATTCCTTCGACATCATCTTCCTCGATGCATTTAGCTCTGACTCGATACCCGTGCACCTTCTCACCACGGAAGCGATGCAGATGTATTTCACGAAGTTGAAGCCGGACGGCTTCCTCGCCTTCCACACCTCGAATCGATATCTCGATCTTCCCCCCGTTCTCGCCCGTGCGGGCAAGCAGCTCGGCATGAAGTGCATCTACCTCTCGATGGACATCCTCTCGCAAGCGGAAGAGGACATGGGCTGGTCGATCTCCCGTTGGCTGCTCATGGGCCACAGCTACGACGACTTTGGCTCACTCGGCCATCAGCTCATGTGGACCCACATGGACACGCCACCCGCGGGACCGGTTTGGACGGACGACTTCTCCAACGTTCTGAGTGCCTTTGCGCCTAACGAATGAAGGGCTGCAGTATTAAGTTGAGTCTTGAACTCGCTTGTGCTGAATACTGAATACTTAACGCTGCCCCTTCAAAGTGATGTCGCTCCCGCTGAACCGCATTCAAAGCCTTCGGTCGCTTCGCACCGCCAATCTAGATGGCGCGTTTGCGACGGCATTTGTGGCTCTAACTTCAGGCGCATTTCTCGTCGGCTACGTGAAACTGCTTGGCGGAAGCGACGTTTGGATCGGTCTGCTGGCCGCGCTGCCGAACCTCAGTGGCATCCTCCAAATCCCAAGCGGCGTGTTGGGGCGACGGTTCGAGAGCTACAAACACTTTGTCGGCCCCGGCGGCTTTGCTTGGCGGGCGTTTTATGCGCCGTTGATCGTCTTGCCGATGTTGCGGCTCGATCCCACCCTAACCTTAACATTGCTCGCGACTTGCGTAGGGCTTGCGTGGATCTGCAACAACCTCGTGGGACCGGTTTACAACGAATGGCTCGCGGAGATGGTGCCTGCGGAATCGCGCGGATTCTATTTCAGCCGACGCAACGCGATCACAGGAACGGTCGGTGCGCTTGCCGGAATCCTTGGCGGAATTTTGCTCGACTGGTTCCGCCGCGATGGCCTAGGGCGCCAAGGATTCTCAGTCGTCTTTGCGATCGGTCTCGCCTGCGCTGCGCTGAGCATGTACTTCTACATGAAGATGGACGACCTGAAACGATCGGTGGTCGTCCGGCAGAGTTTGCGAGAAGGACTTGCTGCCCTTCGCACTCCGTTCTCCGATACGACCTTTAGAACAGTTCTCGTCTTCGTCAGCGTTTTTTGTATCGGCCAGAACTTCGCGGGAAATCTATTTACGGCCTACGCGATTGAGCGACTAAACCTTCCGTTCACGATCATCACTTCGCTTGCGCTGTTGCAGGCAATCGGAACCGTGGTCTCAGCACCGATCTGGGGATTCCTTTCTGACAAATACGGGAACCGTCCGAGCCTTCTGTTCGCCACCGTGATCGTCACGATGATGCCGGTGCCTTGGCTGTTTTGCGTGGCGGGCCACGACGTTCGCAACACGTTCATCCTCGTTCCTCTGTTTCTCCTAAGCGGCATCGGATGGGGTGGAGCGAACCTCTGCATTTTCAACTTGGTCTTGGCGACTTCGCGCGACGAGGAACGCTCGACCTATATCGGCGCCGCCCTCGCCATCCAGGCCATCCTCGGAGGCATCGCGCCCCTCGCCGGAGGAATCTTGCTTGAGCATTTGCGTCCCGTCATGACCGCGCAGATGGGTTACACCTACATTTTTGCCGCGACTGCAGCGATGCGCATCAGCTCTGCGATAGCATTGGGGTTCGTGAAGGAAAAAGGATCGGCACGGATCAAACAGGCACTCAGCGAACTGCGCAAAGTTACTCCGCGCGGCTACCTCGCCATGCGCGAACTCACGCGCAGCACAGATGAGTACAGCCGAGAGCACGCTATTCGAAACGTCGCGAACGAGCACCTCACCCTGGCAACTGATGAGATCGTAAAAGCCCTCCACGATCCATCTCCGAAAGTTCGTAGACAAGCGGCGGCGGCGCTTGCCCAGTTGCGCGGCGCAGGTGCGGAAGAGGCACTCATTCACCAACTCGTAGATCATCCTGATTTGGTAGAAGAAGAAACCGTCATGGCGCTGGGTGAAACAGGCGGCGCCGCAGCGGTTCCCCATTTAGTTGCAATCCTTCAGAGCCCGCGACCGCTTTTACGACGCGCCGCAATTCGCGCACTTGGACAGATCGGAACTCATGAAGCGGTGATCGCGCTTTGCGATTCTGCGGCGAAACCTGAAGATCCCGACTCTCGCCGCATGGCCCTCATTGCGCTACGGCAGTTGGGCGCGCAGGAATCGGAGAGCGCCGTTTGTAGCGCCTTGCTCGATCCTTCACCGAGTGTTCGCATCGTTGCGGCGGAAGCGGCGTCGGAGTTGTCCCTCTCAAAGACAGCGCCCGTGTTGCGCGAATCACTAGGGCGGTTTCAGGACGAGGCATCGGCAGAAATCGCATACGCGTTAGGTGCCGTGGGAACAGAAGACGATATTCCATTAATCCTCAATGAGGCTGCCCGATCTGTTTCCGTGATCACCCGTCGCCGTTGTTTGTTAGGAGTCGCGCGACTGCTGGGAGTGGAACGCGAATCGTATCGCTTGATGCTTGCCGAAGGGATGGTGCGAGATACGATGCTCCAACAGATGGTGCGCCCCCTCCTGAAATCTAAGCCGCGCGTCCGCGCGGCGGTGGAGCGGTTCGGCGCGGGCGACGAAGCAGGCGCCCTGCACGCGCTAGCTTCCCAGACAGGTCATGCGGCATTCAAGAACTTTGAAGCACAACCCGTCCACGAACTTTTCCTCGTAGCTATTTGCATGGTCACAAATGGATAGCCACTCGAAACGACTCGATTGGCCGGTCTCAATCCGCCCTTGATTTTTGACTGGATGTGACTTATTCTCCAGTGAAGGTATCCAATATGAACAGGGTCGAATGAATGAAGCGAATCTGGGTTGGACTCTTTGCGTTAGCTGCCATTTCCGGTCTTGCATTAATTGTCGCTACTAGAATCAGACACAAACCCAAAGTCGAATCCGACATCGAATCGATTCATGCGATGGGCATTCCCATCACGCGCGAAGAATTCACGCGTCTCGCCCCGACTGAAGGTTCAGACGCCTGGCCCCTTTACGAAAGCTACATCGACAAGCTCACTGCACTTAGCCCTGCCCAACGAACCGCCTTTGATAGCCTGGCCGGCTTCGGCTTTCCGGGAACGCCGTATGCCATCCAAGTGCAACAAGCGCAAACATTACGAGAATTGGTCAAACCTCTGGCGATGGCGTCGTCAATGCCTCGAACGACGTTCCCAAGCCACGACGCGAGCGATGTTCTCGCTTGGGAAGCCGTGTATCTCTTGCCTCACATGGCCGTAGCCGATGCAGAAACCGGAAACACAGAAGAGTGCCTGCGCGAACTTCGCACGACAGGGGGCATTCTTCGCCAACTCGGCCTGATCCCCACTTGCGTTTCCGAATTGCAGTCAGACGGCCTTCTAGATGGCTACGCAAAGGCAACGTTCGCGCGACAAAAGGATTCGAAGTTTCTGGAGCAGGTCATTCGCGATGTCCAGGCGCTCGCTCCTCCGATGAATGTCCGATGGCACGTCGCCGAAGGCTTTCTCGAAGTCCTGGAGCAGTATCGAAGCCCGCGCTTCTATTCTGGTAGGCCAAGGTCCAAAGCTGCGGAACTCGCGGAACAAATCATGCGGAGCCCTGCCGCTAAACGAGATGCCGTCGCAGAGATCGAGATTTGGCGCATTGCGTTCGCCCATCTTCCCGCAAGCAACCAAGATTGGGAGGGTGCTCAGACGGCACTTCGCCAGGCATATGCGAAAGTGCATCCCGAGGCTCCCGCGCCAACTTGGGCGAAGAACAAAGCCACCATTTTGGCATCGGCGGACCTACTTGATCATTACGGAAACGACATCGCTATGCGAAGGATGATCATCACTTCCGCGCGCTTATTATTGGAGCGGAACAAAACGGGGTCATTCCCGACCGCTCTTGCAAGCGGTGCGGAGTCGACAGATCCCTTTTCTGGCGAGCCTTTCCTTTACAAGCCAAACAAGACCGGCTTCGTCCTATACAGCATCGGCAGCAACCGCGTGGACGATGGTGGCACGGGGAACTTCTTTGGTGCTGTTCGCGGTGATATCGTTCTGTCGTATTAGGCGCGGCTTTTACAAAGCGATCAATAAACGCGATAACGCGGCGTCACGCCGGCCCAATGCGCGATGCGTTTGCCAACCGTGTTGCCGCGAGTGAGACCGTGCGGCCCCCAAAAATAATCGTTCCCTGGAAAATGCGGACCGGGTTCACCACTGTGATAGATATCCCAGCTATACGTCTCAGGCACGCTTGCCCAGTCGATCAATCTCTTTCGCGGGAACAAGCTCGCGTGAATCTCGATACCTTCGCGCGGGAAATCCGCGCGATCGAAGCTGTATTTGGAGGAACTGTTCAAGCCAGCCGGTCGCATGACGAGCGTCTTATCGCTGAGAACAATTCTCTGGTCGGCGAGCATGAAGAAAATGAGCGAGCCCGCTCCTACCGAAATCGCCAACAACAAAATTCGTCCGTACATGGGAACGACCGCACCCTTGGCAAACACCGCACTGGCCGGCATCACGAGGAACATGCTCGCGAGGAGGAGCGCGACAGGCATTTGGGTGATTCCCGCTATCAAATAAAGGAATCCCAGAAACGTGAACAATCCCGTGGTCTTGGAAGCCTTTCCAACGAAAAGCAGGGGCGCCAACGCGATGAGGAAGCAGACGAGTCCGAATCCACAGTAAATCCACGTGCAGGCCGGGCCAAGGGAGATATAAGTCTCGCTCACGAAGTCCATTATCACCCAGACTGTCGGCAATCCACCGAACCTTAAAACGGAGGGTCCCGAGTAGGTCCAGAACTCAATTGAACCAACCGACGTAGAATAGGGTGTCAACGGGGGCGAACGGGTTCGACAGGACTGTTCGACTTTCGGTTGCGAGCCGAGGCGCCGCTGGCCTCGTTAAAAGCGGCAAAAAAAGTAAAAGCGAATAACAACTTCGCCTACGCAGCCTAATAACCTGCGTCATCCCGTAGTTCCGAGTCGGTAGGAACTGCTCAGGGTGTAACTAAATCCGAATCGAGCGGCAAGCTTCTGTTCGTAGCAAGCTGATCTAAAACAATCGAACTGGACGACCGCACAGGCGGCCCCGGCAGAGGGCGGCGTCGAGAAAAAGTACAGGGGAGACGCTCGTGGTTAATTGAAGGTGCGGCAATCTTGGAAGCGAGTTCAACTCTCGCCGCCTCCACCAAAAAGGGAGAGCTCTTGAAGAGTTCTCCCTTTTCGATGTTCGCCTTGCCTGCTGCTGCGCGCCTCACGATGAGTCACCGGTAATCTTCGCTTTGTGCCCTACACCGGAGCGGCGGCATCTTTCAACACAGCGGCGGAGCAATATGACTCCGCGCGCCCATCGTATCCATCGGCACTCATTAAGAAGATCATAGCGACCGCTCGGTTAAAGAAATCTTCGCAAATCCTCGAGATAGGCGCAGGGACCGGAAAGGCGTCCGTCCTCTTTGCCCAATACGGATACAAGATGCTCTGCCTAGAGCCGGGCGAACAAATGGGCGAAATCGCGAAGCGCAATCTGAAGCCATTCAAGAATGTGCGAGTCGTCACCAAGACCTTCGAAGACTGGCGCGTACAGAAGAACACGTTCGACCTCGTGATCTCGGCCCAAGCGTTCCATTGGATCGATCCCACCATCGGCTTTCCAAAAGTGGCGAAAGCGCTGAAGCCCGGTGGATGGGTCGCGGTTTTCTGGAATCTTCCGAATGATCCGTCAAACGGAATCTACGCCGAGATCCAAGAGCAGTATCGAAAATATGTGCCGTCGATGGAGCGACGATTTAAGGAGAAGCCTCTCTCCGAAGAGGTCCGTGAACTGCGAGAAGAACTCGCAGTTCATAAGAACCTATTCCGTAAGCGTGCGGTCTACCGTTTCAGTTGGAAGAAGCGATACACACCCGATGAGTATGTGGAACTCCTGGGCACCTATTCGGATCACATCGCCCTTCCCACTCGGCGACAAAACCTACTCTACAAAGGGATTCGTAACGTGATCGATTCGAACGGCGGCACCCATCTCAAGCATTACACCTGCGTGGTCGCCATGGGCCAGAAATCTTCCACATAAGTACGCGCTTTTCCCCGCGAGTGATGTTAAATATCAATATGCGTGGCGTCGCTTTCCTTGCTTCCCTGCTCCTCAATCTTGCGGTCGCGAATGCCCAGGACATCAAGATCACATACACAACGCGTGCGGTCCCCCTTGCAAAAGCAGTCGCTGGGATCGCCAAAGAATCGGGACAAAAGCTTTTCGTCTCTGATGAACTCGCCCAAGAGCCTGTCGTATTACGGCTCAAAGATGTACCAATCACCGAAGCGATGTCGAAAATTGCCGACGAATTCGTCGCAGAGTGGATCACCGCGAAAGATGGACTTCAACTGACGCGCACAAGCAAGACGGTCGATGCTTTCGAAAGTAAGTTCGCAGCAGAAAAGTTGGCCGCGATCAAAGAATCGATGAAGTCCTTGGCGGCTATCCAACAATCACCTCTGATGGACCAGGCCGAGGCGAACCGCATCGCCGCTGCGTACGTGAAGATGCTAGTCGAAGAGCGAACCAATAGTTACACAGGAGATTCCACCGCAACGCGCGTGTCCTTCTCAAACCGCACCGGTGATCTTCGGCTCCTAGCAACTTTGGTCGAAGCCATCGGCCCTGAAACTCTCGCAACCCTAACACCAGGCACACATACTTTTAGCCTCAACCCAACCGCAATGGAATCAAGGATCGAGAACGTCGACAAGAGCGTCATCGATCAATTCATTCAACAGCACAACATGCTCGCAAAAGCGATCAATGCAATCAAACCAACCGAGGCGTATGACGGTGCGGGCAACTTTGCGATGAGCAATTCCACCAACCTCATCGGGACGAATGTCCGCCCTCTCATTGATGTTGAAGTCGACCCAAATCAGCCGGCATGCTGGATTTGGCTCAACGTCTTTGTCGATAGGGACCGAGATCTCGCCGTCAGCTATCAGCTCGGCGAGACATTCAAGCCTGCTGACTATGCCGCGATCCGCGCGAAAGCGATCGCAGCCGGAAAACTCGATACGACCGTACAGCTTTCGCCAGCTGAAGCAGAGCTTGCGAAACGCTACAGCGCCAATGGACAGGTGAAAGAGACGTTATCCAAAGAGGGCACGGAACTCCTAGCCCATCCGGAAACAACAGACCCGTTCGACATCTCCTTCTCGACCATCCTTCTGAAACAAGCGGAACGAGAAAATCGAAACCTGATTGCAAGCGCGCCGGACGAAGGATGGCAGATGCCTGCAGTGGATGACAAAGGTGGCGCAAAACCGGTCTTATACGAAGCCCGCATGACCACCTTCAAGACGATACGTTTCGACCGACCCGATGGATGGCTGATCGTCACACCCGTCAATCCGCTACGCGCGAGCGAAACGCGCATCGACCGAGAAGCGCTCGGTGAATTTTCGCGCGCATTCATCGAGAATCATTTCCTATCCATCGAAGATTGGGCGAGGATGGCCACTCATCTCGCTCCTACCAATGATGGAGTTCTCGCCTTGGGCTACTGGAACATGCTTCGCGGACAACGGGCGATGACCTATCAAAACAACTGGGACGCCCTGCGACTGTACGGTTTGCTTTCGGATATTCAATTGAATGCATTGGGGCCTGGAGGCACGCTGGATTACCGTTCGCTAACGCCCGACCAACAAGAATGTCTTAAGCACTTGATTTATGATGGGTATTCGTTGCGTGACGCGAAGAGCCCGACCAACAGCAAGACTCGTCCGCAAGCGGCATATCTTGAAGGGATCGATTCACGGGCGGCGGAAGCCGTGCCCGACGGAATACCGGGCAACGCACAGTTGACGGCAAGAAACGACGTTGAAGACACGATCTTCGTCAAAGGCGGACTTGGCCCGGGAGTGGAACGCCAGATGAACATCAACGAACTAGGCTGGATGTTGGTAGATCAGGAGCTTGGACAAGGCGGCGCCATGGGCGATGATGACAAGATTCAATCGGTTCGGGTGGGGCAAAAACGATTCATCACATTTGACCTCTCGTTAACGGATCGAGTGAAGATGGAGACTACGTTGCAAGAAGATCATTACGGAACCTCAGAAATTCCGGTGGACCAGCTGAAGGATAAGTTGCCCGCCGACGTCTGGAAAAAACTCGATGCGATCATGGGCGACGCGCGAAAGGCGAGGCAGAAACAAGGGCCGGTACGTTCCACCCCTCCGCCGACGCAACCTCCGCTCTAGTTAACGGGAGGAAACAGAGCGAGAGCGGCGGCGCCATAAAGCCCCGCATCCTCATGAAACGGAGAAAGGGAAATTCTCCCGTTTGATTTCTCGAGCATCTTGATGTTGAGCCACGGCGCGAACCCAACTCCGCCGCATATCACCACGCGGTCCGGCATCCACATCGTTCGAACGATGTCCCATGCTCTCGAAAATGCCTCGATCGCAAGTTGCTGATCTTCATTCGATGGTTCCTTCGTGAGAGCTGCCCCACCGAGCAAATCTTCAAAAGATTTCTCCGTTGCATCGAGGTCGTTCAGACGCGGATATTCGCCGTTCGGCCCCATGATGATTCGCCCTTGATCCACGAGGCCACAGCCGACTCCGGTCCCTAACGCTAGCGTTGCAACGCGCTTTCCTGCAAACTGATGGATGCAGGCGTGCCCCCATGCAGTGGCGAGACCATCGTTCAACGCAAAGACCTGTTCAGCGAGACCAGTGAAATCGCTACCCACATGATCGGGGATGATCTCCTTCGCTTCGGTCACGATGTTCGTTCGTGGATCGACCGTTCCACCGGTGCTGATTCCGATGCGACTAAGGTGATGACGATTGACTCGATCGAGCATCCATTCGTAGCGCGCTTTGCGCGCGTGCGGAAGCTTCTCTCGTTCCGAATGAAGCAGTTTCCAATCCGAAGAGAAGAGCCCGAAGCGAATCCAGGTGCCACCGATATCGAACGCACCGATTTGTTCGCCGTACGGTTTGACCGCGGAGAAGAACCTACGCGTCTGCTTGACCGCGTCGTTAAGTGCGCCACCGATCACCACACCCGTGGCTCCTGCACGAAGAGCAGCCTGCGCATGCCACGGTTCTTGATATCGCCCTTCGGCAATAATCGGCTCGTCGATGACCTCTGCTATTTCGCGAAGCAAATCTAGATCGGGACCGATCGTAGCGGCGTGCCCCGACGTGTAACCCGCCAAGGTGGTGCCCACCAAGTCCGCGCCGGCAGCAACCGCTTCTTCCGCGCTCGCCACCGTATCGCAGTCAGCCATTGCAAGACGTCCCGCATCGTGAATCATTGCGACCAAATCGCCGAACACTTCCCCGCGTGGTCTCGCCCGCAAGGTCGCGTCCAACGCGATCACTTCGCAACCGGTTTCGAGCAGCGCCTCGACCTCAGTGCGAGTCGGCGTGATGTACACCTCGCTATCCGCATAGGCGTGTTTGATCAAGCCGATGACGGGCAGCTTGAGGGTCGAGCGGATAAGAGAAATCGCAGGCACTCCCTGCAACCGCAATACGCGTACGCCTTGCTCGACGCTCGCCTCGGCAAGCTTGAGCAATATCGCCGGATCTTCTAACGGAGAGTTCTCGCTCGCTTGA
>Ga0207704_10000443_pt1:0-10000 | contig 18522 bp, 10 predicted proteins | sample KBSMisM12_FD_184308 | JGI IMG/M metagenome (GOLD analysis project Ga0207704, IMG submission 184308) | Miscanthus rhizosphere microbial communities from Kellogg Biological Station, Michigan, USA - KBS Miscanthus M1-2 (SPAdes) (version 2) | ecosystem: Host-associated > Plants > Roots >...
CTCCCGGGCCCGTGCTTCCGCCGCCTGATCGGTTTGCCCTCCAATCAGCAACGGCATCATCACATTCTCCAGCGCGGTGAATTCCCGGAGCAGGTGATGGAACTGGAAGATGAACCCGAGCTTTCGGTTTCTCACTTCACCCAGTTCGGCGTCGGTGGCCAGTGCGTATTCCACTCCGTCGAGCGCGAGCCGGCCTTCGGTGGCCCGGTCCAGCGCGCCCAGGAGATGCAGCAGCGTGCTCTTCCCCGCACCGCTCGCCCCCACAATGGAGACGAACTCCCCCCGTCGCACTTCCAGGTCGACTCCGGCCAGCACCTCGAGCGGAGTGCCGTCTCCGCCCTCGTAGACCTTGCGCACGCCTTGCGCGATGAGGACGGCGCTCATTCGTGGCGGATAGCCTCGACCGGCGTGAGCCGCGAGGCCGTACGGGAAGGGTGCAACGTCGCGACGACGGCGAGCAGCAAACTGGCCACAACCACGACGCCGACGTCGAACAATTCCACGTGAATCGGAAGGTGGTCGATGAAGTAGACCGTCGGGTTGATCCGGATCCATTTGCCCCGATCCACCGCAAACGCGATCGTGAGACCGCCAACCAACCCGATCACGACGCCGACCAGGCCGATAATCGCGCCCTGGGCCAGGAAGATTCGGGCGATCGCCTGCCGTTGCAGTCCCATCGCCTGAAGGATTCCGATTTCCCGAGTCTTTTCCGCCACGACCATGGTGAGCGTGCCAACGATATTGAACGCCGCCACGATCATGATGAAGAAGATGATGAAGCCCATGGCGACCTTCTCGAGCTGCAGGGCGCTGAACAACGTCTCGTTCTGAGATTGCCAGTCCAGCGCCCGATAGGGGTACCCCAGTTTTCCCTCGAGACGCCGGCCGATTTCCGGGGCCTTCCATGGGTCGGTAACCCGGATGTCGATGCCTGAAACAGCGTCTCCCAAACCGGTGAAGCGTTGCGCCACCTCCCGCGACAGTACGACAAACTGGTTGTCGTACTGGAACATTCCCGTGTTGAATAAACCGGTCACCTCGAATTTCCAGTATCGGGGGACCGCATAGCCCAGCGCCGGGTTTATGGCACCCGCCTTGGGCGGAATCATCGTCACCACATCTCCCGGATACACCGAAAGCCGCTCCGACAACCGGTACCCAAGGATGATACCCCCGTCGACGTCATTTCGAGTCGGCTTGAACTGGAGGTCCCCCTTGGTAAGCGCTTGCGGGAGGGACGTAACCGAGCGAGTGCCGGTGTCCGGATCGAATCCCACGATCTGGACCCCCTCCGCATAGTCCGAGCCCGCCGAAATCAGCGATTGGCTGATGACCTCGGGTGCCGCGGCAACGACTCCGGGTTCCTTTCGAACCTGCTCGATAACTTCCCGCCAGTTGTCGAGTCGGAGACCGGTGCCGAAGGTCAGGATCCTGAGGTGGGGATTGGCGACCAGAATCCGCTCCCGGAGGTCGTTCCGCAGTCCGTTCATCACGCCAAGCACCACGATCAAAGCCATGACGCCGACGGCGACGCCGCCGATCGAAATCAGGGTGTTCAGCGAGAGCGCGCGAGAACGGCGGCCCCGCATGTAGCGGGCGGCGATCTTCCGCTCCAGCGGGTCGGGCCACCGGAGCAGACTGAGCAGCTCGACACCTCCGCCTCCGGCCATTATCCCTCCGGCCGCATCGCGGGAAAGAGAATCACGTCCCGGATCGATGGCTGGTCGGCGATGAGCATCATGAGACGGTCCACTCCCATGCCCAAGCCACCCGCCGGGGGCATTCCGTACTCGAGGGCCCTGATGTAGTCGCTGTCGAGTGGCTGCGCTTCATCGTTTCCAGCCGCCCGCTGCTGTGCCTGGTCCTCGAACCGGCGGCGCTGGTCGTCCGGATCATTCAATTCACTGAAGGCGTTGGCCAGTTCCTTGCCCTGCACGAACAGCTCGAACCGCTCGGTGAGGAACGAGTCTTCCCTGTGCTCTTTCGCCAGGGGCGAGAGTGGCTTTGGATAGTCCACCACGAAAGTGGGTTGAACCAGGGCGTGCTCCACGAAGGACCGGAACACTTCATCCATGAGCCGGCCGCCGGTCAGCTTCTCCGCCTCATCCGGCTCGATGCCGGCCCGGGTGATGGCGGAACGCAATTCCCGCTCACTTGCGGTGCGGAGGTTGAGTCCGGCATGGCGTTCGACCAGCTGGAGAAAACCGACCCGGGGCCAGGGGGGGGTGAAATCCAGGGTGACCCCGTCCCGGACGACCCGAGTCGTGCCGCAGCAATCGGTAAACAGACCGGCGATCAATTCCTCAACCAGCGACATCATGTCCGTGTAGTCCGCATACGCCTGATACCACTCCAGCATGGTGAATTCCGGATTGTGGGTCCGGTCCATGCCTTCGTTCCGAAAGTCGTGCCCGATCTCGTAGACCCGCTCCAGCCCGCCCACCAGGAGCCGCTTCAAGTACAGCTCGTCGGCGATGCGCAGGTACAGGGGCTGGTCCAGCGCGTTATGGTGGGTGACGAATGGACGAGCGGCGGCGCCACCATAGAGGGGCTGCAAGACCGGAGTCTCGACCTCGAGGAATCCCTTGGCGTCGAGGAAGCGCCGGATGAAACTCGTAACGCGGGCGCGCAGCCTGAAGACCTCACGCACCTCGGGATGCACCGCGAGATCGGCATACCGCTGCCGATATCGTACCTCAGCGTCGTTGAGGCCGCCGTAGGTCGTGGTTCCTTCTTCGTCGGAGCGGGATTTCCCCAGCGGGAGCGGGCGGAGCGACTTCGCGAGAAGCGTCACCTCCAAAGCCCGGACCGTTACCTCACCGGCCTTGGTCCGGAACAGGATGCCCTTCACACCAATGTGATCGCCGAGGTCCAGCAGCTTGACCAGGTCGTAGGCCTGCCCCAGCAGATCCTGTCTGAAGTAGAGCTGGATCCGCCCCACCCCGTCTTCAATGTGTCCAAACGAGGTCTTTCCTTGCCCGCGGTGGCTTACCAGACGGCCCGCGACAGAAACTTCCGGGCCTGAGTCGCCCATGGAGTCATCGTACGCTGCCAGGGCCTGAGCACTGGTATGAGTGCGGTCGAACCGGTACGCGAAGGGCTGCACACCAAGTGCCTTGAGAGCCGGCAGCTTGGCGCGACGGGCCTCCTCGACGAAGGAGCGTTCCTCGGTAACGCCGGTCATGCCGCTTTGCCCCCGAATCGCTTCAGGTAGGCCTCGATGAACTCATCCAGGTCGCCATCCATTACCCGCTGCACGTCGCCGACCTTCAACTCGGTTCGATGGTCGTTGACCATGGTATAGGGCTGGAACACGTAGGACCGGATCTGGTTGCCCCAGGAGTTGTCGGTCTTGGTGGCTTCGATCTTGGCCCGGGCCGCCTCCTGCTCTTCCAGCTTTTTCTGATAGATAGCCGCCCGCAGCATCTTCATCGCGGTCGCCCGGTTCTTACTCTGACTCCGCTCCTGCTGGCAGGACACAACGAGTCCGGTCGGGATGTGCGTGAGCCGCACGGCGGATGAGGTCTTGTTGACGTGCTGCCCCCCGGCGCCCGAGGCCCGGAAGACATCCATCTTGATGTCTTCCTCCCGGAGATCGACTTCGATCGTGTCGTCGATGTCGGGATATACGAACACCGAGGCGAAGGAAGTATGCCGCCGAGCCTGGGAGTCATATGGAGAGATCCGCACCAATCGGTGGACTCCCTTCTCCGCTTTCAAGAAGCCGTAGGCGTACTCTCCCTTGATCTCGAGCGAGACGGACTTGATTCCCGCCTCTTCGCCCGGCTGCTCGTCCAGCACCGAGACGTCGTAGCCGCGGCGTTCTCCCCAGCGGACGTACATCCGCTTGAGCATCTCCGCCCAGTCCTGGGATTCGGTACCACCAGCGCCGGGATGAATGGTCAGAATCGCGTCGCGCGCGTCGTCGGGGCCCTGCAGCATTGTCTGGAGCTCGAAGGTTTCGACCGACTTGCCGAGGCGTTCGGCCTCGCCCAGAAGCTCGGTGGACATCGCCTCGTCGGGCTCGGCCTCGAGCAGCTCGACCATGGCGCGAGCGTCATCGAGCCGGCGGCGAATATCGTCGTAGGGCTGGATCCAGTTTTTCAGCTGGTTGATTCCCTGGACCACCTCCCGGGCGCGATCGGCCTTGGACCAGAAGGAGGGATCAGCCTGACGGGTTTCCAGGTCGGACAGCTGACTCCGCTTTGCCTCCAGGTCAAAGAAAGTCCCGGAGCTGGATTACGCGGGTGTCGAGATCGTCGAGCTGTTCTTTGAGGTCGCGCATAGGTTTCGCCGGTCAGTGAACGAACGAGCCGCTCGTCCGCCGGAGGCGGCAGAGCGGCTCAGGGGACAGCTCAAATATAACGGTCAGAACATCTTCCTCCCACCCGCCAGTATTTCGTTCAGCGCGTCGGTAAAGTAAGTCGTCGCGTCGGCCAGCTCCTTGCCTACCTGCTCGGTGTATTCCTCCCAGCTCTTCCTGATCTCTTCTTCGAAAAGCTCCTTGAGATTTCCCGACGCGAGGCCTTCCTTCCTGCGATCCGGATAGTAGACGGCGAGATCGGAGACGAGGGCGCGCGCGAGGCGTCGTGCCTTCTGTCCCGGATCCTGGGTCAGGAAAGGATTGACCGCGCGCGGTGCGTGGGAAGGAGCAGCGGGCGCCGAAGCGGCTGGAGCAGGCGGCGGAGCCGCAGCAGCTGCGGGAGCAGGGGCTACGGGACGCGCGGGGGCAACTGGAGGTGCGGCCGGAGCAGGTACCGGCGGCGGTCCTGCAGGCGGGGGCGCGGGACGCATCGCCGGAGGCGGCATTGGGGCGCCGGCAGGGCGCCCGGGCACACCCGGCGGAAACTGCCGTGGAGCCGTGGGCCGAGGCCCCTGAGGCACTGCTGGCGGTGCCACCGTGGGCCGAGTCGCCGGAGGCGCCATCGGAGGCCTCACCGATGCTCCGGGTGGCGGAGCGGCCGGATGAGCGGGCGGCCGCGGAGTCGCTGGTGCCGGAGGCGGAGCGAGTGGGGCTGCCGCCATTGGTGCCGCAGGCGGAGACACTGGCGCGGGTGGAGGCTCGGGTGGCGGCGCGGGCGCAGGCGGTGGAGGCGACGCCGCGACTGGGGCCGGAGCGACGGTCGCCGGTGCCGCAACCGGCTCGGCTGGCCGCGTCGCTGGAGGCGGAGCCGCTGGAGCTACGGCCACCGGAGGCGTCGCCTGCGGCGTGAGGGCGTGCTCGACGGAAAATACCGTTGCACACACCTGGCAGCGCGCTTTGACGCCCCCGGCCGGCACCTTGGCCGGATCCACCCGGTAGACCGTGGAGCAGGATGGGCAGGTGACGTTCATTCTGTCCCCCTAGCGAGCTGGGCCCGGCCGACGCTCGGACCCTTCATCGGAGTCCGACGATTGCCGGCGATCGACCACGAACACCGATCCAGGCAGAGTCTTGGCGTAGCTCTTCATCTCGGTCGCGAGCTCGCTTACCTGCGCCGGGTGGGTGAAGCGGCGGTTGCGGTTGGTCACGATTCCGATCGATACCGTCATGAGGGGGACCCGGTGCAGCTGGCCCCGCCGATCCTTGCCGAAAAAGTATCCTGCGCGCCGGTCCTGGTCATTGTACTGCAGCGGAATCAGGGTGTCGAACACCGATATGATTTCGCTGCAGACGGTGCTGATCTCCGACGATGGGACCACGAAGATGAAGTCGTCGCCGCCGATGTGGCCCACGAACCCGCGGGTATTCAGCATCCCCTTGACCACATCATGCAGGATGCGCGACAGCAGGTAGATGACCCGGTCGCCGTCGTAGTAGCTGTACCGGTCGTTGAACTCCTTGAAGTGATCGAGATCCGCGTAACAGACCGCGAACTCGCCCTCCTGCTCCAACTGGCGCCGGATTTCCCGCTCAATCTCGGTGGTCCCGGGAAGCCGCGTCGATGGGTGCACCGACACGTCGCGTTCGGTCCGGACCAGCATCGCGTCGAGACGGGAACGCTGCTCCGCGGGAGAAAACAGCCCGGTGATGACCTCGTCGGTGCCCGCAGAGAACCAGCTCTGGACCTCGGCCGGGTCGTGCCGGCCCGAGAGCATCACCGTGGGAACGATCGCGGTGAAGGCGTCACTCTTGAGCGTGCGCACGAGGTCCACGCCGCGGGTCCCTGCGCGGTCTGCGTCCACAAACAGGAAGCAGGGGAATCCGCGCAGCACGATGGCCTGAACGTCCGCCGGGTCGGCAAGAACCTCGAGCGGGAAGTCCTTGACCTCGGCCCAATGCCGAACGAGGTCAGGAACAGGTCGGGCCTCCGGCGAATGGTAGAGAATCGTCGGGCGAGTCCGCACCCGTTACCCTCGTAAGAAGTTTTCTGGTCTCAACTTAGGGGCCGCCGAGGGGGCTGTCAAATGAAATACACCGCGACTGCAATCATGGCATACAAGGCGAGCAACTGCACCCCTTCGAACCAATGTGATTCTCCATCCAGGGTGATGATCGCCGAAAGCAATGTGGCCAGGAACAAGGCCACAACCTGCAACGGAGCGAACACAAGGTTCATGTACTGCCCCGTTTCGGACGGAACCAGCACCAGTCCGAGGAAGACAAGCACCGGCGCGATGAGCAGCGCGACCTGCGTGCTGGATCCCTGAGCGATTTGAAGTGCGAGATCGATCTGGCCCTTCCGCGCCACGACTACCGCTGTAGCATGCTCCGCTGCGTTACCGATGATGGGAATGATGATCAGGCCCAGGAAGGTCTCGGAGATGTAGCTGTACTCCTGGGTGATATGTTGCGTAGCATGGACCAGGATCTCCGATTCCACTGCGACACCCACCGTGGCAACACCCAGCACAACAACCGCAAACCAGAGTTTCCACGGCGGGCCAACCATTGGGTGAGGATCGCCGGTAAGAAGCCGCTTGTGGGTCTTGAGGGTAAACCAGAGGGAACACAGGTACGTGATGATCAGGACGACCGACACCGCTTCCGACATTCTTAACTCAGCAAGCACCGGTCCTTCCGAACCGTGAAGCGCATGCACCACGGCCGGAAACACCATCCCCGTGACCGCGAGCGCCAGCATCCCCGCGCTCATTCCCACCGCAGTCCGGTTAAACCGCAGGATTGGCCGGGAGAAACCTCCCGCTACGAGCGAGAGGCCGAGGATGAGGAGCAGATTCCCCAGAATGCTGCCCGTGATCGACGCCTTGACCAGGTCCACCAGTCCGGCCCGAAGCGCTGCGATCGCAATGATCAGCTCGGCAGCATTGCCAAACGTGGCATTCAGCAGCCCCCCTACTGCGGGTCCGGTCCTGGCTGAAAGGTGCTCGGTTGCCTCTCCCATGTAGCCAGCGAGAGGAAGCACTCCCAGACAGGCGGCGGTGAATACGATCCAGGAGGGCGCGTTCATGTGATACAGGACCATGCTCGCCGGCACCGCGACCAGCAGTACGTTCCGCCAGTTCAGCAGCGATTCACGCACAGGGGGAAGTCGGGGAGGTGCCGGCGGCGGCGGTTCCCGAGGCGCTTCCCGACGAGGGGTCTTCTCCTTCGACCGGGGCGGTCGCGCAGGACGGGATGGCGTCTCAGGCGAGTGTAGCGGAGCGACCGACTGCAGCGCGGCACGGACCTTCTCGACCGGCACCCCGAGGTCCTGCATGATCAGTGCTGCCGGACCTTTGCCATCGCGCAACAAGGCGTGAAGCAGGTTCCCATCCGACCGGGACGCCTCAAGCGCACGTTTGGCTCCCGAGCGAAGGGCGGCATCGCCTTCCGCGAGAGGAGACCCACGCCCCTTGGGAGCGCGACGCTCGACCCGTTCGCGGACCACAGCCGGGTCGAGATTGAAGGAGGTAAGGATGGTGCCGAGGGAGGGATCCCCGCTCCCCAGGAGCGCGAGGAAGAGATGCTCGCTGCCGATGTAGTCGTGACCCAAACGCGCGGCCTCGGCCCGCGCGGCGGCGACAATATCGGTCAAAGCGGCTTGGCCTCGTCGATCAGCATGATCGGAATGCCGTCCTCGACGGCGTAGACCAGGCGGCAGGTGTTACAGATAAGCGCCTCGGGGTCGGGGCGATATTCCAGGTCTCCCTTGCATTTGGGACAGACCAGGATTTCGAGCAACTCGGGAGCCACACTCATAACGGCGCCTTCTCAGGAAAGCCGAGTCGGGTGAGTGCGGCGCTGCTGCGGCGCCAGTTGCGGAGCACTTTCACCCGGGACTCGAGGTAGACCGGCTGGCCCAGCAGGGCCTCCAGCCGCAAACGGGCGTGGGTGCCGATCGCCTTCAGCGTTCGACCGCCCCGCCCCACCACGATTCCTTTCTGCGAATCTCGCTCGACGTACAGCGAGACTCGAATGTACACTGGGCTCCGGTTCTCGTGGAACTCCTCCACCTCGACGGCAACCCCATACGGCACCTCGGCCTGCAGAAGATCAAACGCAGCCTCACGCAGGTATTCGCCCACGAAGAAATGAAGCGGCTGAGTACCCACCTCATCCGGATCAAACTGAAAGGGGCCTTGAGGGAGCAGCGGACGAATCGCCTCAAGAAGCTGCGGAATCCCGGCTCCGGTCTCGGCGGACACCGCCAAGGGTGACGCAGACCCGGAAAGAGTAAGCGGTCCCCGGAGCAAATCAGTCTTGGTGTAGACAGTGACGACCGGGACCTCAAGTGCTTTCTCAAGGCCAGCAAGGCTCCAGAAGTCGCTTGCGGGGGCCTGAATTGCCTCATGGAGATGAAGTATTACATCAACGCGATTGAGCACTTCGAGAGCGGCTGACCGCATCCGGACCTGCAGGGGATAGGCTGGCTCCAGTAATCCGGGGAGGTCGTGGAAAACGAACTGGGTGTCTTCTGTTGTGAGTAAGCCGACCACCGGGAGCCGCGTCGCCTGAGGCTTCGGACTGACCAGGGACAGGTGAGTTTCGGTCAGCCGATTGAGCAGGGACGACTTTCCCACATTCGGCGCTCCAGCGAGGGCGACGTGACCGGTGCGGGTTGGTTCAGAAGGCATGGACCGAATCGATAAGCTGAGGTCTGGAGTCTAACCGATGGCGCTCCGCCTGGCAGGTCTCCAGTAGGGGTACCCGTAAGGGGTAGCTGGTAGAGAAAAAAAGCGCGGACCCCGAGGGATCCGCGCGAAAGGGATGGCTGGCGACGGCCTACTCTCCCACGCCCTCTCAGGCGTAGTACCATCGGCGCTGCAGGGCTTAACTGCCGGGTTCGGAATGGGACCGGGTGTGGCCCCTGCGCGCTAGTCGTCAGCCAATTCTTGGAGTCGTCGCCTTCAGTCATCAGCCGCCAGCGCAAGGCTAACGGCTGATGCTGACGGCCATCGACCCAACAATCGGGGGATGGATTTACATCGATGTGAGAAATGCGGGAGAGATCAAACTTCACGGGCGATTAGTACGGCTCGACTGAAGGGATTGCTCCCCGTGCATCTGCCGCCTATCAACCTGGTAGTCTTCCAGGGCCCTTTAGGGAGCTTATGCTCCAGGAGTGTTCATCTTGGGAAAAGTTTCCCACTTAGATGCGTTCAGCGGTTATCTTCGCGCGACATCGCTACCGGGCGCTGCCCCTGGCGGGACAGCCCGTACACGAGCGGTCGCTTCGTCTCGGTCCTCTCGTACTAGAGACGACGTCCCTCAACACTCCCACGCCCACGACGGATACAGACCGAACTGTCTCACGACGTTCTGAACCCAGCTCATGTGCCACTTTAACCGGCGAACAGCCGGACCCTTGGGACCTTCTCCAGCCCCAGGATGTGACAAGCCGACATCGAGGTGCCAAACCGCGCCGTCGATGTGAACTCTCGGGCGCGATAAGCCTGTTATCCCCAGCGTACCTTTTATCCGATGAGCGATGACCCGTCCACACGGGATCACCGGATCACTTAAGCCGACTTTCGTCCCTGCTTGCCCCGTCGGGCTCGCAGTCAGGCGCCCTTTTGCTTATACACTCAACGTGCGATTACCGACCGCACTGAGGGCACCATCGCGCGCCTCCGG
>Ga0207704_10000443_pt1:15000-18522 | contig 18522 bp, 10 predicted proteins | sample KBSMisM12_FD_184308 | JGI IMG/M metagenome (GOLD analysis project Ga0207704, IMG submission 184308) | Miscanthus rhizosphere microbial communities from Kellogg Biological Station, Michigan, USA - KBS Miscanthus M1-2 (SPAdes) (version 2) | ecosystem: Host-associated > Plants > Roots...
AATTCAACCCGCGAAGCGGTGCCACGGTAATCGGCGCCAGGGACTTCCTGGTGGCTTTCAACGTGAACCTCAACACTACTTCAACTCGCCGAGCCAATGCGGTGGCGTTCGATGTCCGAGAGGCGGGGCGGCCCAAGCGCGAGGGTGACCCACTGACGGGCAAGGTGGTCAGTGACACGGGTGGCCAGCCCGTGATGATTCCCGGCTCGCTCAAGGCCGTGAAAGCGATCGGGTGGTTCATCGAGGAGTACGGAATAGCCCAGGTGTCCATGAACCTGACCGATCTCTCCGTTACTCCGTTGCACCTTGCTTTCGAGGAGGTATGCCGGAAAGCCGAAGGGCGCGGGATGCGGGTAACCGGGTCCGAGCTGGTCGGCCTTGTCCCCCTCTCCGCACTGCTCGAGGCAGGACGTTATTTCCTGAGGAAGCAGCAGCGCTCCGTCGGAGTGCCCGAGCACGAGCTGGTGAAGATCGCGATCCGCAGTCTGGGACTCAACGAGCTGGCACCTTTCGACCCGAGCGAGCGGGTTCTGGAGTATCGGCTGGCCAAGGGAAGCAGAGATGCCGCACTGACCTCTTTGACCGTCGAGGGCTTCGCCGATCTCACGTCCAGCGAGAGTCCCGCGCCGGGCGGTGGCTCGGTGTCCGCTCTCGTCGGAGCACTCGGCGCCTCTCTTGGAGCGATGGTGGCCAACCTTTCGGCTCACAAACGGGGGTGGGAAGCGAAATGGGAAGACTTTTCCACCTGGGCGGAAGGGGGTCAGCAGCTTAAGGTCGAATTGCTGCGTTTGGTCGATGAGGACACAAAGGCCTTCAACGCTGTTCTGACCGCGATGGCGATGCCCAAGGGAACTCCGGAAGAACAGGCGGCGCGTCGCGAAGCCATGGACAGCGCCAACCGTCGAGCTGTCGAGGTCCCCCTGGAAGTCATGCGGCGTTCGTTGACAACCTTCGATCTGCTCATGGCTATGGCACAACACGGGAATCCGGTCTCAGCCTCTGATGCCGGTGTGGGAGCGATCTGCGCTCGAACCGCCGTGCGTGGAGCCTGGCTCAACGTACGGACCAATCTCTCCGGACCGTCAAAGCCCGCTGGATTCGAGACGATGTTGTCGGAGGGAAGAAGACTCGCGGCCGATGCGGAACAGAAGGAGAAGGAGATCCTGGCGGTGGTGGAGGGAAAGATGGGGGCGTAGGGATCACGACCAGTGACGCCGACGCTGCAGCGCGTCATCGGCGTGGCCCAGGAGGTCCGCGGGGCGTTACATCGTGCGCCGCGGTTATTGCCGCGCCGATGTGGAGCGGTTATAGCCAACTACCCTCGGGGACCATTGCGGATGTATCATATCCTACGGTACCATGCCTCTCTAAGAGCTTGCAACAAGGATTCGACGCGGTGAGCCGACCCCCCTCGCGGGACCAGGACGCGCTCCCCTCTTCCACGGGAGCCATGACTTCAATGCCCCGACTTTATCCCGTCCGCAGACGACTGCAGCCCCTGCTTGCCAGGGGCATCCCCGCCCTCTTTGTCGTGTTCGCGCTCTCCTTAGGCAGCGCGACGGCGCAGCAAGCCACGGTACCCCCGGCGAACCCCCCGGACACGACCGCAGCGGCGGATACGACTTCGAAGCCGCTGACCGCCCAGCAGCTCCAATCGATGGTGGCGCCGATCGCGCTGTACCCCGACGATTTGCTGGCCCAGACGCTGGTGGCGTCAACCTATCCGCTCGAGATCGTGCAGCTGCAGCAGTGGATGGCGAAGAACCCGAACCTCAAGGACAAGGCGCTCGCCGACTCAGTGAAGAAGATGCCCTGGGACCCGAGCATCCAGTCGATGGCGGCAGTGCCCGAGGTGGTCAAGCGGCTCGCCGACGACATCCAGTGGACGACCGAGATGGGGAACGCCTTTCTCGCTCAGCAGAAAGAGGTCATGGACGCCGTCCAGGAGATGCGGAAGCAGGCGAAGGCCAAGGGCGCCCTGGAATCGAACGACAAGCAGAAGGTTGATACTCAGGTCGTGGAGAATAAGACCGTGATCGTCGTCCAGTCGGCCGATCCGGAGGTGATCTACGTTCCGTCGTACAACCCGACGTATGTCTATCCACCACCGGTCTACCCCTACCCGCCGATCTACTACCCGCCCTACTACCCGGGGACCGCGTTCGTGTCGTTCAGCGTCGGGTTCATGATGGGGGCCGCGATGTGGGGCGGGTCGTGTTGTTATGCGGGTTGGGGCGGCGGAGGCAACATCTACATCAACAATGGCAACAACTTCGTCGGCGGCGTTGGCGGAGTCGGTGGCGTTGGCGGAGTCGGTGGCGTTGGCGGAGTCGGTGGCGTTGGCGGTGTAGGCGGCGTTGGCGGTGTAGGCGGCGCTGGCGGTGTAGGAGGCGCGGGCGGTGTTGGGGGAGTTGGCGGCCCCGGTGGAGCTGGTCGCCCTGGCGGCGCCCAACCGAAAGGCGGGGGTGGCGCGTGGTCGCACAACCCTTCGCATCGCGGCGGCGCTCCGTACGGTGACAAGCGCACAGCAGACAAGTTCGGCGGCTCCAGCCGGCCGTCCGCCGGGACGAGTGACCGCGGGGCCGGGGGTGCTGGTGGCCGAAACGGCGCCGGTGGTGCAGGTGGCTCTAATCGGCCGTCGGCCGGGACGAGTGATCGCGGGGCCGGGGGTGCTGGTGGCCGAAACGGCGCCGGTGGTGCAGGTGGCTCTAATCGGCCGTCGGCCGGCACGAGCGACCGCTCGGCGGGTGGTGCGGGTGGCCGTAGCGGCGGCGGCGAGTCTATCGGCAATCGAAGCGTCGGAGGCGGCTCCGGCTCGGGCGGTTTCGGCGGGGGGTCGAGTGGGTGGAGCGGCAGCAGTGCCCGTTCCAGCAGCTCGCGCGGCGCATCCAGCTTTGGCGGGTCGAGGGGTGGGTCCCGCGGTGGCGGCGGCGGGCGTCGGCGGTAGTGTCCATGCGTCACCCATTCACGGTCCAGGTCATGAGCATGCTGCGCAGCGTCCCGTCTCGTCTCGGCTTCACCGCCGCACTCACGGTCGTCACACTCGGCATCGCAGCCTGTGGAGGGATGGAGAAGGCAGAGCGACCCATCGTTCCCGGAAAGGCGTTCCCGACGCCCGAGGCAGCCGCCGAGGCGCTCGTAGCAGCGGCGGAGCAGTTCAACGTGCCGGCGCTGCGGGAGATCCTGGGGTCGGAGGCCGAGGATATCATCGCCAGCAAGGACACCGTCCTCGATCGCAAGAACGCCATGGATTGGGCCAAGGAAGCGCGGACCCAGATGAAGCTGGAGCGCGACTCCACCGGAAAGTCCGTGACGGTCGACGTGGGCTCCGACGACTGGCCGCTCCCGATGCCGATCGTGGCGGACGGGGACCAGTGGCGGTTCGATGCGGCCGCTGGCGTTGACGAGATCCTGCGCCGCCGGGTAGGCCGCAACGAGCTCGACGCGATCCAAATCTGCCGGGGCTACGTCGAGGCCCAGAAACAATACGCGTCAGTGAAGCACGACGGTGCCTATGTAAAC